>OATK01001493.1_pt1 | contig 14423 bp, 18 predicted proteins | sample 1516611 | NCBI WGS metagenome assembly OATK01 (sample SAMEA2579947, study PRJEB22360) | human gut metagenome | biome: human gut; feature: human-associated habitat; material: faeces | place: Denmark | collected 2008/2010 | reverse complement strand
AAGACCTGTAGTTATAAGGAGGAGAGAGAAATATAGTCCCATTTTTTCATTTTTAAGTTCGTTGCGCACGATACTCCAAAATAAAAATAGTGCAATTCCACAGACAAAAGTCAAAAAGTATATTGTTGCATAGGGTAAAGCATGTAAGATATTATTGCTAAACATAACTTGTTGATCACCCACCCAAAATTGTGGATGATCAGTATTTTCGTCTGCGTATTTTCCATGGATTAATACTGTAATAGAACCGTGATCCAAAGGTAGTTCTATAAAATGAAATATTTTTCCTGGTGTTTTTCCAAGAAATGTGTTTCCGTCTTTTATCTCGTAAATAGGTGTAGTTCCATTGTAAACTTGAACTGTTTTTAGATCAGTAATAAAATGTAAACTTAAGCCTTCTTCATCGAAGGAATTCAAATGAAACACATATTTCGTGGTATGTGAATCTATTTTTTCTACAAAATTAGGAAGAGCTGTCTTGGATGCAGGATGTTCATTGATAGAAGAAGAGGCATTGGAATGGAAGAAACCGCTAATGATTAGAACCATTCCCAAACATAAAATAATAATAAATGTTTTTTCATAGATACCAATACTTTTTTTCATTCTTTTTTCCTCTGTCGATTTTGTGTTTATTGTATCATATTTTTTAGTAAGTGAATACAGTGAAAAGTTAAAAAGGAATCAAAGAAAAAATATATTGCATTTATTTATATCCTGTGTTATGATAAAAAAAATTAAGAACCAAAGGCAAAATCGGAGTAATCCGATGACGCAAAGCTATAGGGGCCTCTTACAATGAGTGTCAGCCAGTTGCCGCAGTACAAGCGTTTTGTACTGCGGTTTTTTTATGTCATTTTTTACACAGGCAGGAAAGGGGGAGTTGAGATAAATTTTTCATAAAGGGTGATAGATTTTTTGTCATTATCGTTTGAGGATTTGTTTGTTCAGAAAGAAACCTGTATCGGTTTGGTATGGAAGCGACAGAGAGGAGGAACTATTATGCAGCTAAAAATTACAACGGACTATGCAGTAAGGATCACACTCTATTTAGCAGCTCAAAAAAGAACGATTACCTCTCATGAGCTTTCAGAGGTTTTGTGCATTCCGCAAAGTATGGTTCTGAAAATAGGCAAAAGATTGCACGATGCGGAAATTGTGGCCATAAGCACAGGTGTTCAGGGTGGGTTTTCACTTCAAAAGAAAAGTTCAGAAATAAGCTTGATGGATCTTGTTAAGACAATGGAAGCAACAATCAAGATAAACCGATGTTTAGAGGAAGATGAATTCTGTGGCAGAGGGGCGGCTTATGATTGTACGGTGCGGAGGGCGTATAGAACGATACAGGAGGATTTGGAAAAAAGACTTTCTGAAATAACCATTCAAAATCTGGTGGAATGATTTTAGAAAAATTTACGTTAAAGGGAGAGAAATTAAAAATGAAAAAGAAAAAATTGATATCTAGTGTGTTGGTTTTCATGTTGGTGTTTTCGGTTTTGTTTTCACCTTCAACCAGAGCATTGGCTGAAGAGCATATTCCGATTGGAAATCTATCTCAGCAAGAAAGTACGGAGAATTTATCCAAAGAAGATGAAATGACAGAAGAAGGCGCCAAAGAGAAAGAAAAAGGCGACTTAGAAAATGAAGAGACAGATGAAAACAAAGCGACAGAGCAGGAATTAGCAGAACAAGACAATAAAGCGACAGAGCAGGATGAAACAGAGCAGGGAACTGTAGAGGATGAATCGACAGAAACAATAGAAGATACGACAGAAAAGGAAACAGTAGAAGAGGATCGTCTTTTATTGGATGACACGGCTCAAATGAGAACCATAGAACCTGGATATATAGGATGGCTAACCCGTAGTACAACAGGTTATAAAGACAAATTGTTTGTGGCAAAAACAGGAGTTGAGAATACAACAGAAGTGGCGTATTGTTATAATTTTAATAAAATTTTTCCTGGTACTTTAGGAGAAGATTTCAGTAAGATTGCAAATGCAAGTGCAGATGATTTTCAGAATTTAGTAGGAAAATCAAGGGTTTATGGAGAAGAATTGAAAACAAAAATTTTAAAAATATGCTACGAGGGTTATCCTAAAAATAGTAAATCAATGAAGGAAAGATATAGATTATCTGACGATGAATTTTGTTTAATTACACAGGCGGCTGTTTGGTATTATACAGATTCAAGAAATGTTATTGAAAGAGGAGAGTATTATGATCAGGCAACAAAATATCAATCGATAGTAAGGAAAGATAATGTACAAAAGGCATTTCAGGCATTGATTCATACAGACATACCACTTCCAGTTAATTATGAGTTGGATTTATATAAACCGACTAAGGGGGGAAGTAGGGTGCAAAACCTTCTGTCAACAAAGATTAAAACAGATAGTCAAAAAAGATACGAGTTTTATTTGGATAAAAGAAATGAGGCAAATAAAGGATTACCTGGAGCTATACTACAATTTTTGCGAGAGGATGGAAAATTAATTCAAGAATGGACATCAGATGGTACTGCAAGGCTGTTTGAAGCGGAAGCAGGAAGCTATATTTTTAGAGAAAAACTGGCGCCGACGGGATACGAAAAAGCAAACGACATTTTATTTAAAGTAGACAACAACGGCAATGTTACATCTGGTAACGGAACGATAGAGGGCAGCAAAACAGTTGTAATGGTTGATAAACAGAGCAAACCTCAGATTACAATCAGTAAAAGAGATCAAGACGGTCGGCAGCTTTCAGATGCGGAACTGCAAATTCTCAGCAGTGACGGAAACAAGATCCTACAGCATTGGAACACAAACGGAATAGAGAAAGTTTTTTCCATAGATGCAGGAGATTACATATTCAAAGAGGTAAAAGCACCTCAAGGATATGAAAAGGTTTCCGACGTGCAATTCTCGGTGGATGTAAATGGAAAGATCACTATAAAAAATGCAGTAGATCATGTAAAAGCGGAAGGAAACAAATTGATCGTTGTAGACAGGAAAGAGGTTCCGAAAACTTCTGTATCGGTGGCGAAGAAGTGGCGGGATGCAGGATTTGAACATGAGAGACCAGATAATATTCAGGTACAATTATTGGCAGACGGGAAACCGTACGGTGATCCTCAAACATTGATGAAGGATCAAAATAACATATTAAGTTATACTTGGAATGATTTGCCTGCTCAAAAATATAATGCGACTGTGCAACAGTTAGAAGATATCGTATATACCATAAAAGAGGTGGATACGAAGAATCAATACATTGTGGACATTAAGAACGGTAAAGGAGATGCAGAGGCAGTTTATAAGAATTATACGTTTGTATTAACGAATATAAAACCTATTGATCTGACTTTGAGCAAAGAAGTTACAGGACAAACCGGAGATAAAAGAAAAAAATTTACTTTTGAGATCAGTATTTTATATGATGGGTATTTGCCATATACAGATCAGATAGTGGAGTTTGAGGGAAGTGTGCTACCCGGATATGAAAATGAGGTGACGGCACCTCAAAACGGAACTGTTGAATTTAAAAATGGAAAAGCAACTATATCGTTATCTCATGGACAGCAAATTAAATTGAAAGGACTTATCTATCATGAAAATTTAATCTGCACAATGAAAGAAGTGGAAGCAAATCAAGATGGATATAAGACAACGTATAATGGGCAGCCGGCAACCGAGAAAGGGGTGGCAGTGCCTTGTAATGATCATATTACCTTAAAGGTGGTAAATGATAAAGGCGGACGTCCGCCGGTGACAGGAATTTCAGAAGGAGATAGGGGAACAAAATTTCTGATCGGTATGTCTGTGATCGGATTCCTGTTGATAGCAGTGGGAAGTAGGTTACGTTTTCGTAAAGGTATTAAATGATGGACAAAAAATCAATCAAAGGAGATGTGCTTTTTCTCCTAGTAAAGTTCAGTATATTGATCATTTTTCTGGCGGTGACTTTTCTGTTTATCTTTGGGATAAGCCGATGCAGTGACAACTCTATGAGTCCGGCATTCAAAGACGGTGACTTAGTCTTTTATTACAGGTTGCAAGAAAACTACAACGTCTCAGATACTGTAGTCATAGAAAAAGAAGAAGAGGTACAGGTCAGACGAATCGTTGCCAGAGCCGGTGATAAAGTAGAGATTACTGAAGAGGGATTAGCGATTAACGGATATTTGCAAAAAGAACTGGGAATCTATGAAGAAACCCTTCCTTACTTGGAAGGGATAACCTTTCCGCTGATCGTTCCGGAGAATGAATATTTTGTGCTAGGCGACAGTCGAAGCAATGCAAAAGACAGTCGAATATACGGAACTGTAAAAAAAGAAGAAATTAAAGGCGGAGTGATGACCTTGATTCGCAGGAGAGGATTATAACATGGTATGAGCGCGAAGTAAGAAGCGTTTATATAAGAATATCACATTCAAGAAAAGGAGTAAGGAAAGAATGAACATGAGAAAATTAAGTGCAATTTTATTGACAGGAGCGATATTGTTAGGAGCAAATACAGCGGTATCTGCAGCTGATGTACCGACAGTTGGGCAGGGTACGCCGGAGGCAGAGGCAACAGTCTCTATTAAAAAGAACGTAGAGTATGCAGAAGGTATTACAGGACCAAATGCAACTTTTAGTTTTACAGCAACACCGGCAACACCTGGCGCACCAAACGCAACTATCAGTGATGTGCAATATACGGAAGAGAGTTATAAGAATGCTGTTTTGCAGGATAAAAAGTATACAGCATCTCAGACAATGAATATCCAATTTGATAAATTTGATCATGCAGGAATGTATGAATATACAGTGAAAGAAACACAGGGCCAGGAAGAGGGGTTCCAGTATTCAACCAAAGAATATAAACTTCGTGTTTTTGTAGAGAATAAACCGGATGGAAGCGGAGTCTATGTTAAGAATATTACAGCTGAAACAGAAGGACAAAAGCAGAATGAAGTTTCATTTATCAATACTTACACTAAAAATGGCGGCGGAAATGGAAAGGATGCATTGGTAATTGAGAAGCAGACAACAGGAAATTATGCAGATAAGACAAAGGAATTTAAGTTTAAGTTAAAGCTCGAAAAGGCAGCTACTACACAGGATGCGACTGTTGTTGGAAAAATTGGAGCAGAAGGGATAGAGTTTACATACGGTGAAGAAAAAGAGTTTAAGCTTTCTGATGGAAAGAAATTAGCATTTGCAAATCTTCCGGCAGGAACAAGATATGTCGTAACTGAAATTGGTGTAGAAGATAAATATGTACCTACGGTAACCGTTGTTGAGAACGGGGCCGAGACAGTTAAAGATCAGAAAGGAGAAGATGCGACTGACTTGGCATCCTCTACAACGACGAATCTGGTAGGAGAAAATGAAAACAAGGTAACATTTGTCAATGAGTATACTGAATTCGGAGACAATCCGATTACGGGTATCCTTGAAAACAATATGCCTTTCATTCTTTTGATTGGAGTAGGAATTGCAGCATTTGGATTAGTGATAGTTGCGAAAAGACGTAGAATTTCCGAAAGATAGTGAGTGCTAAAAAGAAAATAATTCAAATATTAGATCAAATTGTAAATTGGCTGATTGTATTGTGCTTTCTTCCTATTTTATTATATGGAGTATATGCAATGTGGGACAGTTATCAAATGAATCAGCAGGCGGATGCTTCCCTTTATGAAACATATAAACCGACCGCAAAGGATAGTTTATCCTTTGCGGAACTTCAAAAAATCAATTCGGATGTATTCGGGTGGTTGACTGTAGATAAAACACATATCGATTATCCATTAGTTCAGGCAGAAGATAATGCGAAGTATGTGAATACGGATGTTAAGGGACAGTTTTCTCTTGCTGGAAGTATTTTTCTTGACTGCAATAATAAGAAAGATTTTTCGGATATAAACAATATCATCTATGGTCATCATATGGCAAAGGACGCAATGTTTGGTGAATTGGAATATTTTGAAGAACCGAAATATTTTGAAGAACATTCTTATGGTAAATTATATTACGATGGAGAATGGCACAAAGTTGAATTTTTTGCTTTTGTGCATGCTGATGCATATGATAATGTTTTATACAATACAAGCCCGAATAACAGGTTAGAATATTTGGATTATGTCAAAGAACACGCAAAATATTTGAAGAAAACATCTTTTGATGATAATGAAAGATATGTAACGCTATCTACTTGTACTTCAGAGAGTACAAACGGCAGACATCTTCTAATTGGAAGAATTTTAGAAAATACTGCTGATGAAAAAGGAGAACCGCAATATGAAGAAAAATAGACAGATACTTGTGTTAGCAGCTCTATTGTTTAGCTTCTTGTGTTTTCCTGCTGATAAAGTTTTAGCTGCATCAAATGTAGTAGAGGTTCCGTTAACAGTTAAGCAAAATTTTGAAGAAAATAGCAATGAAAAAGGAATTGATCTTACTGGAACTTATGAATTTCGTGCATTAGACATAGGCATTCCTATGCCGGAAGATTCTGATAACGACAGACATGTTTTTGTACTTGATGGTAATAATGCGGAAAAGATGATTTCATTGCAGTTCCAGCATGGCGGAGTATACCGTTATCATTTGGTTCAAACAAGTAAGGATAAAGAAAATTATACATATGATAGAAGTTCTTATATTATAGCTGTTTATATCAAAAACGGAGAAAATGGGAAATTGGTTCCACAAGTAATTGCAGAAAAAAATGATGGTAAGAAGTATGGAGAATTAATGTTTTACAATTCATATAATAAGAAGGTTGACAATCCTTCAAAACCTTCAAAACCATCAAAACCGGCAGAACAGGTACAAACAGGGGACAGTACAGATATAAAATTGCATGTAATGATTGCCTCAGTTGCATTAATTCTGATCGTAATGTTAGGTTATTTTAAGAGAAATAATCAGAAAGAGAACAATAGAGCTTAGTAGTCAGGGTAGTCATATAGGTGTATGACTACCTTTCTTATGTAAAACGTAAGACTGGGAGTGAGAATGTTTGTTGGGAGTTTTTTTACTAATAAACATGATGACGATATAGAGTAGTAAGCGATAATAAAATCCCAGCTTGTAAAATTGAAAATTAGAAGTTTCCAAAACAAAAAATCTGGTGACACGAGGAGGGCGTTTGAGATGCTTGAATTGATAAACGTTATGTTTCCAATCATGTTTATTATTGTGGTTGGTATCATTATTTTCTCTTTGGTGAGAAGAATTATCACATGGAATAAGAATAATCAGTCACCTAGATTAGCAGTGTCAGTTGTCGTTGCTGCAAAGCGAGAAAACATTACGCATCATCAACATGCAAATGTAGGTGATTTGAGCAGTGCACACGGATTCCATACTACAATCAGCACTTCGTATTATGTGACGTTTTTGGTGGAAAGTGGAGACAGAATAGAGCTTTGCGTTTCTGGAACAGAATATGGGATGCTTGTAGAAGGGGATACTGGTAGGCTGACTTTTCAAGGAACGAGATATTTGTCGTTTGAACGAATATGAATTTGTAAAGGAGGACTATGTATGCGTATATGGAAAGCAATATTTAGCGTATTAACTATCATTTTTGGCTCGCTGGGACTGATGAACATAGTTTCTGCTGATATAACACTACCGATTATGTTTGTATTTATGGGATTAACTTTTTTGACAAATGCCAAGGAGTGTTATGATAAGGGTGCGAAGAAAGATGCTATGATATTTGTAGGTATCGCAATTTTCGTCTATGTAGTCACAGCATATAATCTGATAAGCAGACTTATGTAAAGAATTTACGTGGAGGTGAAAGTAGCATATGAAATGTTTAGATTGTGGAATGGAAATGGAACAGGGAACTGTTCAAGGTATAGGACAAGGTGGTGGGCATTGGTACGAATTTACTTCTGATGAAGAAAAAAAACTGGAAAACTGGAATAAAAGGCTTTTTTACGCAAAAAAGCATTAGCCTAAAAACATCAGTTATAGAAAGTCCTGCATGGCATTGTCCTAATTGTAAGAAGGTTTTAATGTGGATGGATAGTAAAGAATAATTCCAACTTGTAAAATTGAAAATTAGAATTTTTCTTTTAATTGTGCGTTTGATTTTTACATAAAGAAATATCCTACAAAAAATCCAGTAACATAAGAATTTTAAATTTAGGAGTGATATAAATATAATGAACCCATAAATTAAGACAAAAAAATCGTTGTTTTTAAGTTGGATTTCCCTTATGATTTTATAGCGAAAGGAGTCCAACTATGGCAAGACAACAACATTCACCAGAGGAGAAATCCAGGCTTGTTCTTGAAGCAATTCGAGGCGAGCGCACCATCAATGAGATTGCTGCTGAGAACAATATTCATCCGAATATGCTTTCAAAGTGGAAGCGTGAAGCAGAAACTCAACTGTATACACTGTTCCAGGACAACTCATCCAAAGAACGTAAGGCTCAAAAAGCACGCGAAGCTGAGATCAACGATTTATATGCTCAGATTGGCAAGCTCACCACTCAAAACGAGTGGTTGAAAAAAAAATCTGGTTTCTGAACTTAGCGTACCGGAACGCCGACTGCTTGTGGATATGAATGGAGCAACTCTTCCCATTTCTGTACAGGCCAGCCTTCTGGGACTTAATAGAAGCGGGCTCTATTATCAGCCGGCTCAACATTCCACAGAAGATTTATACATTAAGCAGTTGATTGACAAAATCTATACCCGACACCCAATGTATGGATATCGCCGTATTTGCTGGTATCTTAATGAAAAAGAGCATTATCTGATTAATCACAAAGCAGTCCTTCGGCATATGCAGGAAATGGGCATACAGGCCGTATATCCACGGCAAAATACAAGCAGGCCTGAACCGGCCAATAAAATATATCCCTACCTGCTGAAAGGGCTTAAAATCGACCATCCTGATCATGTTTGGTCCATCGACATTACCTATATACCAGTGAAAACAGATTGGCTTTATTTGGTGGCGATTATCGATTGGTACTCTCGGTTTGTGCTGCATTGGCAGCTGAGTGACACCATGGAAATAGGGTTTGTTCTGGATACCAGCCATAGAGCATTAAAGGTATCCAGGCCTGAGATCATGAATTCTGACCAGGGAAGTCATTTTACAAGCCCCAAATTCACACAGATTTTTCTGAATGCCGGATCCAGGATCAGTATGGATCACCGTGGTCGTGCCTACGACAATATCTTTGTGGAAAGGCTCTGGCGAACCATAAAATATGAGGATGTGTATCCAAATGCATATGAGACACCAAGAGAAGCACGTATCGGTATCAATAATTACATGAACTTTTATAATCATGAGCGTCCACACTCACGGTTGAAATACCGCACACCCGAAGAAGTCTACTGGGACAGGTAATTATCCTGTCTCTCCCTTCACGAAGGGTAAGCGCGGATATATGAACTGTAAAGGGTTCCTTCGGAAGCTGCCAGGCAGCACACCCTTGACAGTTCATATATCCACACTTAATGGGTAAACAAGGGAGATAAAGGATGGGATTATCCCTTCCAAAATCCAACTTAATTTTTTTAAAAAAGTGTCTTGACAAATGGGTTCACTTTAAAATGATTAAAGATTTAATGTATATTGAACTAAAAACTGGATATTCTGATGATGGTCCAGCATGGATTGGATATGTGAAAACTTCAAAACCAAGAAAACCATTTACTTTAATGACCATGCTTTTCAAAAATATAATGGTGGTTATTCTAACTATGTAGATATTGAAAACGGCGATGAATATTGGATTTCTGGTTTGAAAAAGAGGGAGAACAATCGTCATTGGGCTGGTGGTGGAAAAATTATGATTGATCGCAGAGCTGTTAATGAATATCTTACTCTGATTGGAGAAAAAGAATTGCCCCTAAATTTTTTTGAAATAATTGACATTGAAGACCGATTTCCGGTTGAAAGAGTAAATAAACTATTGAATGGGAAAGAATAATAAATCTTGAATTTGCAAAGGAGACCAGTTATGAAAAAAACTAATAAATATAATGGAATGATATGGGGGATGTGCATCGGTGTAGGTGTAGGAACTGCATTAGGCGTGGTATTCAATCATACTATATTAGGATTAGCTATAGGACTGGGAGTGGGAATGTTTGTTGGGAGTCTTTTTACTAATAAACATGATGATGATATAGAGTAGTAAGCGAAAATAAAATTGCAGTTTGACAATTTTATATCTACACACAAAGCAGTTAACCTTAGGATTATTAGAAATTTATAGTGGTAGTGGAACAAATGTTAAGGTTAGTTAATTTTGTCGTAAAGTGATAATACTCCAAGTATTTTATCCAATTTAACAAGGATTTCATCGAGAGGCTTTCTTGTAGTTGCTTCATATTGTGTAATTCTGATATCAGTAGAATCTTCGGGGAAGCCAAGTGCGATACCAAGTTCTTTTTGTGTGAGATGATTTTTCTGTCTCAAATGATTTAATTTTCTTCCAAATGTAATCATAGTAGTTATTCCTTTCTGCAAGTTATTTTGAGTGTGTGAGGTGTCGAATCATAAATTATTCGGCACCTCTGGTTTTACGATCTTTATTCCCCGGTACTTCCAAAAGCCCCGATATCTCTTGCTTCTCCGAGATCCAGAACAAAGTCGGCGATTAGAACCGGAGTGATAACCAGTTGCCCTACACGGGTATCTTTGCGGAGTATTTGGGATTCTAAACCAACATTGCTGATGATGGCATGAATTTCTCCTCGATATCCGGAATCAATAGGCGGAAGTTCGCAGACCAACCCTTTTGCTGCCATGCTGCTTCTTGGAAAAACATAACCGGCATATCCATCTGGAATCATGAGACCAAATCCTAATGGGATTCTTGCAATCTCTCCTGGTTTTAATGTGTAGTCATAAGGCATATATACATCGGCCCCGGCATCGTTTTCATGAGGTCGGAAAGGATAATGATCTTTCTCTAACCCAAAGTCGATCAATTTAATTTTCATAAACAGTTTCCCTCCCTTCTACGAGCAGAGGATAATCTGCTCTCATTATTTCTAATGGAGACCAGTCTTTTGGAATGGGGATTCCACAGGACATAGCACCTTCTTCACAACATCCCCTCTGGCAGAAAGGACCGGTCAGCTTCGGTGAAAATAAGACCGGATCAAATTCATATAGTTTCTGCCAGATGTCCAACATTACAATTCTTGTTTCGTCGGTATTTCTCCTGCAGATTCGCTGACTGATCATATGTTTCCACTCATAAGGTGTAGCGCAGATAATCAGAATATTTCTTAAAGCATGAGGGAGGGCATATCCGGCAGAATCATGATGAAATCCCACAGAACACAATTCCTGATAGCATCTGAGATCCGATAAGCAGCTTTTCAGATAGAGATCAATGTATCTCTGTTCGGAAAAAAGGATTTCATATGGGATCGCAAATGCAGCTTTTTCTGAATAGTTGCTATATTGCAGAGATGCACTCATGAATTTTACTTCGTTTTGATGACGAGTAATCTGTGCAAGAAAACGTCTGCTTGCCCCCACAATCGCAACAGTGATCACCGTAAATTTCTGTACGGTTGGATGAGGAAGACTGGCAATCCGATCTAAGGTTTTATCTGTAAAAGATTTCTGATAAAGAGCCATAAGATCATCCATGTTTTGAATGGAATGCCCCTGTTGGGTAAGCCTTGCTGCGAATACCATGTTCTGAGCTGCTTCCTGAATGGTATAACTATTTAAAATCTTTGTCTCAATGTGATCCATAGGCTTGTTCCTCCTTTATCAATGCTTTCAGCAGAATGAGATAGTTGATGCAGTCTGTGATCTTCTCATCCCATTGTTCTAAGTCAAATTGGAGCAGAGAAGAGTAACACATATCATACAGAGATACGACATGCTTCGACATCATTCCGGCCAGAGCAGCCTTAGGTGTGCATCCCTGTAATGAGGCAGCGATTTTAAACGCACTCAGGCGGTCAATGCGGTCTCCGGTGTATTCTTTCTTCTTGTGTGCCAGGACATCGGCACATTTTCGATATTGTTGTTCAAGGACAACATTAAATTCATTTTGTGTCATATTGTAATTCCTCCTTCGTAAAATGATTTATAATTCAGGTTCCTGTGTCTTTTGCTTTTTCGGAACCTGGTTGTGGAGAATTGCTTCCACATTTTTGTCTACGGTTCTTAAATCTTGTGTCAGATCCTTTAGAGATCGGATGGATGAATTTTGCTGGTCGATCTGTTCCTGCAAGCTGGCTTTTCGTTCCTTCAATGTTTTGATAGGAAGCATCTTCCCATCGGGATAAAAAGATTTCAGCCAGTCACGGGCTTCTTCATATGCCTGAATTTCAGCGGTGTGTTCCTTTCGGAATCTGCCTTTGTTTTTTGCCTTTAAAAATTCGGTATAGATTGCTTTCTGTGCAAAATATTGTCCGGTGTAATGGATCTGACGGTTGATGTTTTTCAAATCTGCATTCATTTTCATTAGCTGATCTGTTGCCTGATCTAACTGTTTTTGAGATTCGGAAAAGGCATTTTTTAATTCGATTTGGGTATTGTATCCATGTTCTTGCACATAGATAATGGTATTTGCCATTTCCTGAAGATTGGATATTTTTACCCGGTGAGCATATCCGGGACTTTGCATTGCTTTCACATTTTTCTGGAGATCCACCACCAGCCGTAAATGAGATCTGACATAAAGAATGGTTATCGGATCTTTTCGTAAGAAGAGCTGTTCTAAATGTTCTTTGCCGTATTGAGTTCCCAAAGCCTTCTCTGTAATCCGTTTGTCCCGATCCGGATGGAGATAACGATATCTTCCTCTTTCTTCAATGACGGAAATCTGATATTTTTCAAAAAGAAGAGATTGAAATTCTTGAAAGCTTTTAGAATGCGAGCTGCATTCTTCGATGGCATTTCGGAGTTCCTGCTTCTGCGTCTGAAACATTGTGGCATTTGGTTTCAATCCATCTGCAATGATTTTTTTGTTTGTCTCTTCTAATTTTTTCTGCCCGAATTTTTGAGCCATATATTCAGCCTGTGTGATTTTTGTTTCAGCCGGAGAGAGAAGATCAACCTGATGAAGTCCCTCCTGGATGCACATATCCATAATTTCTTTCTTGAAATAATTCAGGAATTTATTTGTGGATCGGTGTTTGTATCCGGCAATTTCTTCATGGGGCTTATCCATGTAAGGCTGCCTTTTGATAGCTTCCTTACGGACGCTGTTGATCACAATATGCGTATGGATATTGCCGGAACCATTGTGACCATCGGTATGTGTCACGATAAGAGCCTGATATCCCGGAAATATTTTTTTGGCAAGGTCTAAAGATAGAGCCTGTGCTTTTTCTCCCGTCAGTCTGCATTCTGATTTATCATCCGGATCAAAACTGATGATATAATGGTGACTTTTGATTTCAGATGATTTTTTGTTTTTATGAAATTTTGCATTTGTCAGACTACACTCCTTGTCAAAAGACATCGGATCACAGTTGAGCCCATCCATGTAGAATTCATCTCTTAAAAGACTTCGCCCCATTTCATCTTTTATCTTTTTTCCAGTGCTCTCATCATGTTGGAAAAGCAGATAATCAATGGCATTTGAATAGTTGGCATTTCTACTTTTGATGTGCTTTAGTATCGCCATGAAAATCACCTGCCATTTCTAACACTTTTTTTCGTAAGAGGAAGAGGTCGGAGATACATTGATGGATTTCATTTTCCATAGCCTGGGAATGAGTTCCACCGGTATTAAAATACTTGGCGATCTGGTTCAGATTGGAACCGATTTTGCCGTATTGCCCGACCAGCTCCCGAAGTAGTTTGATATCAGCAACAACTTCATAATTAATTTGAATTGGTTTATTTAGGAACAATCTTCGTAGATATTCTGAACGAGAGATTCCCACAGAGCTTGCAGCCTGATTTAATATTTCCAATTCAATGTCTGTAAGTTTCAGACAGATTATGTTTCGATGCTTCAATTCCTTTGATTTTTCTTTTGGTGGCATACTCCTCCTTCCTTTCTAAACTGTGACATCGAATAGTGTTGCAGTTCACTAATTTTTATCGGCTGTCCCTTCCGATAAAGAATTAGTGCAGTAGTAAAACGGATGACAACAATTTGTTTGGTTTACAGCAAATTGACAACAAAGATAATTTAATAATGACGAATAGTGAAGTAATTATAAGGTTTATAAATTTAGAAAAAATAGTACAGTGACGCATCCCGAAGAATCATGAAGAAAACGTGAAATCTTTCCCGACAATGAAGAGCATGGGGGCTGACAAGAAAGCTTCCAAGACTTCTGAAGCAGCTCCGGTAGAGGCTGAAAAACCGGTTGAAAAGATTGATTTTTCTAAGGTAAAAGTCGAGCCATTGTTTGAAGAAATGGTTGATTTTGATACATTCAGCAAGTCAGATTTCCGTGCAGTAAAGGTTAAAGAGTGTGTTG
>OATK01001489.1_pt1 | contig 14482 bp, 8 predicted proteins | sample 1516611 | NCBI WGS metagenome assembly OATK01 (sample SAMEA2579947, study PRJEB22360) | human gut metagenome | biome: human gut; feature: human-associated habitat; material: faeces | place: Denmark | collected 2008/2010 | reverse complement strand
ATTTGCCGGAATTGGCGTTTCTTATATTAGGGACTTATTTTACAGCCCCTTTTTTTATCACAGAAATATAGCTCTCCACCCAATTGGCAGAGAGCTATATTTTACTATTTAATATTTCACAGATGTTATAATAACTTAGATCAAATAATTTCTATATTATTTTGCTGTAATAACACCAGGTACAGCAACTTCAACATTCATTGAGATGCCATCTGCTACTGTTACAGTAACTTCCAGTTTAGAAATATTGAAATCATGACCTTTAACCTTGGTATCCTTTGTCTTAAACTCGGTACCATCATTAAGTTTTCCTTCAACCTTAGAAATTACTAATGTTTTAGCATCTTCTGGAGCATCTTTTGCATTACTATAAACATCATCTCCATAAGTTACAACTAAAGCAGCTTTTAATGCAGCTTCAACAGTATCCTCTGTCGGCTCAACTGAATTATGCTTAACTTCAGCAGATGCCTTAGTCTGAGTATCTGTTACTGTAAAGCTGGAAGTAATAGTTACGTCATTATTCTTTGCATCTTTGCATGTAGCAGTTACAGTATAAGTACCAGCTCCAAGATTCTTTGTAGCTACTCCTTTAGATACATCTACAAGTTTGATATTTAAATTAGAACCTGTAGTTTTATTATCACCATAGTTAGCATCAACTCCGAACGCTGCTCCTGTAACAACCTTTCCATTGTCATTACCAAAAACAACTGTTCCATCAGATTTCTTTACAGTATAAGTTACACTCTGTACTGCGTTCAAATCAACACCGTTTGAACGTCCCATTAACTGAGCAGTAATGATTTTGCTATCTTTATTATCATTATCAACTTTAACATCTACAGAAGATTTGTCAAGATCAAGGCGATATGAATCAACTGCAGAACCAGGTTTCTGAACATTAACAGTAAGAGTCTTAGCTACAATTTCCTTATTATCTTTTGTATAAGCTACCTTGTATACATAAGCTCCTGTTTTAGAAGCATCAAATGCTGAACCTGTAACAACAACTGCTTTCTTGCTTGCATCAAATGCTACAGCGGTCTCATTCTTAACAGGACCACTTAAATAAGATACATGTACATTTGAGTAATTGCTTGCAGCTACCTCATCACCATACTGATCCTTTACCTTAACACTTACTGTCTTAGCAGCTACAGTTTTTGATGTAGAAGCATCTACGCTATACTTATCTAACTCAAGAGTAGCAGCTTCTCTACCAGCAGTAACATCAATTGCTACAGAGTTTACAATTTTACCATCCTTATCTTTAAATAAGATATATGCTGTACCCTGCTTAACAGGAGTAAGACCAACGCTCTTGCTTGAGATAGTATTGCTTGCAAGCATTAAAACTGTCTTGTCTGAAGATTCTACAGTATAATCATACTTAGAAACCTCTGTTCCTGTTGCATCCTTGATCATAAAGTATGCATATTTGCCAGTTTCTCCGGCAGCAATCTTATTAGTATCTTTTGCCTTATCAAACTTCTTGTTTGCGCCATCAATTCTTACTTTGAAATCATTGATAGCTGACTGATCTGCAGCAGTAATTGTCACCTTGTTAGGACCAATATTGCCTTCAGCCTTACCATTCTGGTCATACTTTCCAGTCTTGTACTCGATAGTTGCTTCAGCAGTATCGCCAATCTTGTTTAAGTATAACTTAGAACCAGTTGTATATCCGTTACCTTTTGTATCAATTGTAAAGTTATAACTGTTATCAGTATCACCATATTTAAGTTCTTTTATGATAACACCATTAGCATCTTTGGAAACCAACTTAATTTCTGTCTCAGTAGCATATGGGATTGTAGCTTTATCAAGTGCGATAGAAGCAACCTTTCCATCAGAAGCTACGAATGTCTTTGTGATTCCATCAAGAGTCACATCATATGTAGCTGCATCCTTTAACTCACTGAACAGAGTTAATGTAACCTTAGAAGCGTCCTTAGAATCAACTGTTACCTTAGATACTGGGTAAACAACGTTTGTTGCTTCACTCTTTACTGTGAAATCAGAAGCCTTAAGGTTCTTTGTATCACCAGCGACAGTAGCTGTAAGCTCTGTTAACTTGTTCTGTGCTACTGTAGAAAGAACATAGTTCTTTACTTCTACTTCCTGAGTAGCTGTAGCTGTATCTTTACCAATTGTAAGCTTAGCTGTGATAGTAGCCTTACCAGCCTTAACACCCTTTACAGTTCCGTCTTCAGAAACTGTTGCGATTGTCTCATCACTGGATGTGTAAGTGATCTTAGCTCTTGAAGAAGCTTTCTTAGTTGTTGTTAACTTAGTTGTGCTTCCAACTGCTACTGCTGAATTTCCAGATAAAGCAACACTTGCCTTAGCAACTTTCATTGTGTAAGTAAGTTTCTTTGTCTTTGCCTTAGCATTCTTCTTTGTAGAAGTCTTGTAAGTTACCTTAACCGTAACTTTAGCGGTACCTGGCTTAACACCTGTAACCTTGATCTTCTTTGCTGCTGTCTTCTTAACTTTTGCAACAGACTTCTTGTTGCTTGTTGCAGTTACTTTAACAGACTTCCAAGACTTTGGAGTTTTAACTGTAACTGTCTTGTAGCCCTCAGAATAAACTGTGGCTTTTTTTGCGCTAAGCTTTGCTGTAGAAGCTGCCTGTGCGTTTGTAGCAGGAACTGCTGTTACAACCATAGCTGCAGCGAGAGCAAAAGCTAACACTTTTTTGCTTGATTTCATGTTTTTTCCTCTCTTTCTTTTTGACTAACTTCCATCTCTTCTACTCGTTTAACCCTGCACGTTTAAGTTCCTTCATCTTCTCTTCCAAACCGCTGCGGACGATTCTTCCAATCCAATGTTCTCGCTAATTGCCTCCACTGACCTTCCTCGGTCTTACTGTTAAGTCCATCGTCAGTTTCATCTGCAGACACACAAATCATAAATGACCAGAAACTTTCGTACATCAGACGTCGGCGTAGAGTGTGATATCAACGTTGATTGTCCAGCATCAAGATCAGCAAGCTGAGGTTCCGATGACTTATATTTCTAATATGTATCTGTAATTGTAAGGTCTGTCTGGAACAAGTTCCAGTTTCCATAGCCTCGATAGTAGTTCATCACTTGTCGTACTATTTATAGTACTCTTTTAACTACTCTACGTGACAATCATACACCAAGTATTGTATCTTTGCAACACCAAAATTACATTTTATTGAAAAAATTCTTTAATATTTTCTTAAGCATTTAAGAGTTTTTTCACTTTTTTCTATTATTAAAACTATTTCACGCGTAGTTCGAGTGAAACTACGCGTGAAGATAAACAATTCTATTTAAAGTAAGCAACTCCGGATTCGAAGATCTTCATATCCTGCTCTCCGTAGATGTTCATGGCAACGGCCTCACCACGGCGCTCGCTGTGTGCCATCTTTCCGAGTACACGTCCATCCGGACTGGTGATACCCTCGATCGCCATGTACGAACCATTGACATTCCACTCTTCATCCATGGTTGGCTCGCCGGCTTCATTGACATACTGGGTGGCAACCTGTCCGTTTGCAAAAAGCTTGTCCAGCCATTCCTTCGGAGCTACGAAACGTCCCTCTCCATGGGATGCCGGGTTGCAGTATGTTGCACCAAGCTTTGCCTGCTGCAGCCATGGGGATTTATTTGTCACAACCTTGGTATATACCATCTTGCTGATGTGGCGGTTGATGGTGTTGTAGGTCAGTGTCGGGGAATCCGCACTCTGTGCCTGGATCTGTCCGTAAGGAACAAGTCCCAGTTTGATCAGCGCCTGGAATCCGTTGCAGATACCAAGTGCCAGTCCGTCACGTTCTGACAGCAGTCTGCTTACTGCCTCGGTCATCTTTGCATTCCGGAATGCCGTTGCAAAGAACTTTGCAGATCCTTCCGGCTCATCTCCTGCGGAGAATCCACCCGGGAACATGATGATCTGTGACTGGTTGATTGCCTTGACAAATTCATCGACAGAATCACGAATGTCTGCTGCACTCAGATTCTTGAATACTTTTACAATTGTATTGGCACCTGCACGCTCAAACGCTTTCGCACTGTCGTACTCGCAGTTCGTTCCAGGAAATACCGGAATGAATACGGTCGGCTTTGCGACTTTGTTCTTGCATACATAGATATTCTTGGTATCATATACATCACTCTGCACTTTTTCCTTGCCCTCGGTTGCGCGGGTTGGGAAGACTCTTTCGAGTGTTCCGGTCCAGGCTGCAATTGCTTCCTCCATGGAAAGTGACATTTCTTTGTATACAAATTTCTGTGCATCGTTCACTTCACCGACAACAACTCCGGATGCTTCTTTTATAATAGGAAGAAACTCCTCTTTTACTTCTGCAACGATATTACCAAATCCCGGTGCAAATAATGTTTCTGCTGTGACATCCTCTGCAATGGTGACACCTAATTTGTTACCAAATGCCATCTTGCTGACTGCTGCTGCCAGACCTTTTCCGTCCAGTGCATAGGCACTGCGGATTGCTCCCTTGCCGATCAGCTCATGAATCTTGTCATACAGTTTCATCACCTGCTCATATACCGGCAGATCATACGCGTTCTTTTCGATCGTAAAGAGTACCAGCTTATCTCCTGCTTCTTTCAGTTCCGGTGTGATCACGTCTTTTTCTCTTGCCACATCGACTGCAAAAGAAACCAGTGTCGGAGGCACGTCAATATCGTTAAAGGTTCCGGACATGGAATCTTTTCCACCGATGGACGGCAGACCAAAACCGATCTGTGCATCAAATGCACCGAGCAGTGCTGCAAACGGCTGACTCCATCTCTTTGGATCTTCACTCATTCTGCGGAAATACTCCTGGAAGGTGAAGCGTACTTTCTTGTAGTCACCACCGGCGGTCACGATACGGGAAAGGGATTCCAGTACGGCATATACCGATCCGTGGTATGGACTCCAGGAGGATAAGTACGGATCAAATCCGTAGGACATCATGGTTACGGTATCGCATTTTCCTTTCAGAACCGGAAGTTTGGCAACCATGCTCTGTGTCTCGGTCAGCTGATAACGGCCGCCGTATGGCATGTAGACACTTCCCGCACCGATGGAACCGTCGAACATCTCGACAAGTCCCTTCTGGGAACATACGTTGAGATCGGCAAGCATTGCAAGCCATGCTGCCTTGTTATCGTTTTTCTGTAATGCATCTGCGACTTTCGGAAGTTCCATCTTCTTGAAGAAGTTGTCTTCCTCTTTTGGCATTTCAACTTCGACATCAGCTTCCTGGTGTGCACCGTTAGTATCGAGGAATGCACGGGAAATATTGACAATGTCTTTTCCTCTCCACTCTAAGATCAGTCTCGGCTCCTCGGTAACAACTGCCACCTCGGTTGCCTCAAGGTTTTCTTCTTTTGCATAAGCAAGGAACTGCTCCACATCTTCCGGAGCAACAACCACTGCCATACGCTCCTGGGACTCAGAGATTGCAATCTCTGTTCCATCCAGACCGGCATATTTCTTCGGTACTTTATCCAGATTCACGCGCAGTCCGTCTGCAAGCTCACCGATGGCTACCGATACACCACCGGCACCGAAATCGTTACATTTTTTGATAATATGGCTGACTTCTTCTCTGCGGAACAGGCGCTGCAGTTTACGCTCAGTCGGTGCATTACCTTTCTGTACCTCGGCACCACATACCGATGTGGACTCTGTATTATGTGCCTTGGAAGATCCGGTTGCTCCACCGATACCGTCACGTCCGGTACGTCCGCCCAGAAGGATAATCTTATCTCCCGGATCAGAGGTCAGTCTCTGTACGGCACGTCTCGGTGCGGCACCCATGACAGCACCGATCTCCATACGTTTTGCTACATAATCCGGATGGTAAACTTCTTTGACATATCCGGTTGCCAGTCCGATCTGGTTTCCATAAGAGCTGTAACCTCTGGCTGCCTCGCGCACGATCTTCTTCTGTGGCAGCTTGCCCTCAATCGTATCTTTTACGGATACGGTTGGATCTGCGGCTCCGGTCACACGCATTGCCTGATAGACATAGGTTCTTCCGGAAAGTGGATCACGGATGGCTCCGCCTAAACAGGTAGCAGCACCACCGAACGGCTCAATCTCGGTCGGATGGTTATGTGTCTCGTTCTTAAAGTTTACAAGCCACTCCTCTGTCTTTCCATCTACTTCCACCGGTACCACGATGGAACATGCATTGATCTCGTCAGATTCTTCCTGATCTGCAAGTTTTCCTTCTTTTTTCAGACGTTTCATGGCAAGCAGTGCCAGATCCATCAGGCAGACAAACTTGTCATCGCGTCCCGCATACAGTTTCTTGTGGGTATCCAGATATTCTTCGTAAGTCTTTTTGATTGGTGCCTGGTAAAATCCTTCATCAAACTTCACATTTTTCAGTTCTGTCGAGAAGGTGGTATGACGGCAATGGTCACTCCAGTAAGTATCAAGCACGCGGATCTCTGTCACGGACGGATTCCGCTTCTCGGTATTTTTGAAGTAATTCTGGATATGTAAGAAATCCTTAAAGGTCATGGCAAGATTTAAGGAGCTGTACAGTTCCTTCAGCTGTGCTTCTGCCATGTCGATAAATCCGTCGAAAACTGCCACGTCTGCCGGCTCATCGAAATTCTGTACGAGGGTATCCGGCTTGTCCATACCGGTCTCACGGGAATCTACCGGATTGATACAATACTTTTTGATCGCCTCTAACTCATTCTCTGTGATGTCACCCTTGATCACATAGGTCGTCGCGCTGCGGATGATCGGCTCCTCATCCTCATTTAAAAGCTTCACGCACTGCTCTGCGGAATCCGCTCTCTGGTCGAACTGTCCCGGCAAGAATTCTACGGAAAATACGTTTCCGCCTTCTGCGTCAAAGTTCTCCTCATAAATATCATCCACTGGTGGCTCGGAAAATACCGTCTGCAATGCCTTCTGGTAAGTGGCATCCGATACATTTTCCACATCATAACGGATCAGAACACGCACCTGATCTGCAGCGATTCCGAGATAATGCTTTACCTCATGTTTTAATTCTTTTGCCTTTACGGCAAAATCCGGTTTCTTTTCTACGTACACACGACGTACATTGCCCATTGGATTTACCTCCTTCTTTTGCGAAACGGAATGCCCCCTGTATTCGGGGGCATTCTATTGATCTTTATGTTATTGTATCATGGGTTGACAATTAAGTAAAATTAATATCGCTTACGATATCTATTACCTGTTCTTATGAAATTACTGTACGGTAATTGCACTGTCCGTTACAACGCCCGGAGTGTCCGGTTCCGGCTGATCCGGCTGATCGGTACCCGGGTTTGGATTTACAAAATTAATCTTTACTTTCAGCTTTCTGGATTTATTTCCTGCCGTATCTTTGACATATACGGTCACGCTATAAGTTCCATAGGTTCCTCTTTCCATAGCGGTAACTGCCTTATGTGCTTCTCTGGCATCCACGAAAACATATTTTGACGCAAGTTTTTTGCCCAGATCTTTTGCCACTACATCTGCCTTAATTGCAGAAACCAGTTTTTCTTTGGAAACGGCTTTATTGTAGGTCAGTGTCTTTCGCTTCAGGCTGATGGATGGTGCTTTCGTATCTTTTACGGTAATTACGATGCTCTTTTGGGTCTTGTTTCCTTTGGCATCTTTTGCGGTGTATGTAATCTTATATTTTCCGGTCTTTGCCGCATTGACTTTTCCGGAAACGGTAAATTTAAGTGTCTTACCTCTGTAATCGGTAGCTTTCACACCCTTTTTCAGATCTACTTTGCTGTTTGTTCTCTCGATGGTTTTATTCTTGATTCCCTTAATCGTCGGGCGAAGTTTCAGCCATGGATTTCTCGGATCCGGATCGGTCGGATCCCATCCGCGGTACGGACTGTTTACATCAATACGGATCGGGGTAGGCTTGCCCAATGGTCCCGGATCTTTGCTGTCATAGATGGTTACTTTGGTTCCTACCGGGCAGTTGTCATAGATCCACTTGGCATCTTCCACATTCAGACGGACACATCCGTGGGATGCCGTCTGTCCCAGACGGTTATAAGAATTGTATGCCAGCCTGCTCGGGTCCTGTGCACTGTAAAAAACAGAGTGGAACAGCACACCACCGTGAATACGGCTGCAATACTGTCCGTACACACCGCCCATAAGTGTATGCCAGCGGTATTTTGCCGGAATCGAAAATGTTCCTGTCGGGGTGGCATTGTTGACACCGACAGAGCAGGCAAATGCTTTGACCGGTTTGGTATATTTGCCTTTGGAATCAAGTGCATATACGGTCACACAGTTCTGCTGACGATTGATTTTAATGTAATATGGCAGTTTTGCTGCCTGAGTTATAACGGGTGTTCCTGCGAACACAAGCAGCATGAGTGCCGCCATCAATCCGCATAAGGTTTTCAAAATTCCCTTTTTCATGATAATCTCCTTTTCTCTCCTTTGTGAAAGGTATATAATATATCCTATACTATACTATACTACTGAGGATATGATCGATGGATATCAATTATGAATTATACAAGGTTTTCTATTATGTTGCAAGCTCTCTCTCATTTTCGGATGCAAGTAAGAAGCTGTTTATCTCCCAGTCAGCGGTAAGCCAGTCTATCAAAACATTAGAGCGCAAGCTGGGACAGCCGCTTTTTATCCGCAGCACAAAAAAAGTGCAGCTGACTCCTGCCGGTGCTCTGCTTCTGAAACATGTGGAACCTGCCATGAATCTGATCTCACGCGGCGAAAGCCAGCTTTTAGAATCCGGCTCTCTTGGTTTAGGACAGCTGCATATCGGTGCCAGCGACACGATCTGCCGCTATTTTCTTCTGCCGTATCTGCAGAAATTCCATCGGAAATTCCCGGATGTTCCGATTAAAATCACCAATGCCAGCTCGATGGGCTGTGTAGACCTGTTAGAGCAGCGCCGGGTAGATCTGATTATCACAAATTTTCCAAACCCGCATCTGAATCCTTCCTATATTCAGAAAACGGTTGGCTCTTTCTCGGATGTGTTCGTCGCCAATCCGGCATATTTTGATCTGGCGGACCGCATCGTTCCTTTCTCGGAGCTTGGCACCTATCCTCTCATGATGTTAGACCGCAAGAGCACAACGAGTGAGTTTCTGCACCACATTTTCCTGCAGCATCAGCTGGAACTGCTGCCTCAGGTAGAGCTCAGCAGCAACGATCTGCTCATTGACATGGCCCGCATCGGTCTTGGAATTGCTTTTATCCCGGATTTTTGTCTGAAACACAAGCCGGAGGATCTCTTTCTCGTCCGCACGCAGGAAACGATCCCGCAGCGGCAGCTGGTGGCTTCGTTAAACCCTACCCTTCCGGTTTCTGCCTCCACCGAAGAGTTTTTAAAGCTCCTCCCGGACGTCTGACCAGAACCGGCTCACTTCTTCCCGCAGCTGCGGCAGACCACAGACGCTTCTCTTTTCCCATTCTCTCGGAAAAAGCGCTCCGTATTCGCGCTGCAGGAAACGTTCATCCAGCAGAAGGATCACGCCGCGGTCCTCGCTGGTCCGGATCACGCGCCCTGCTGCCTGCAGGACTTTGTTCATTCCCGGATAGCGGAACGCATAGTCAAATCCGGACAATCCCCGCTCATCATAATAATTCTTTAAAATTTCACGTTCATCGCTGACCTGCGGAAGTCCGGTTCCCACGATGATGGCACCGATCAGCCGGTCGTTTTTCAGATCAATGCCTTCCCCGAAAATTCCACCCATCACACAGAACGCAACGAGTGTCCCCTGGCGCTCTTTTTCAAATTCTTCCAAAAACGCTTCTCTTTCGTGTTCTTTCATATTACTATGCTGCATCAGAATCTCGCACGAATCGGCCGCCTTCCCGGCAAAGACCTCATATACATCCTGCATCAGCCGGTAAGACGGGAAAAACACCATGTAATTTCCCTGCTGTGCTTCTGTGACTGCACCGATATAGTCCGCGATTTTTTCGTATTCTTTTCTGTTCCTCCGCGTATATTTTGTGCTCACATCCCGGCCAAATGCGAGAAGTCTCTGTGTCTGGGCAAACGTACTCTGCGCATAAATGGCATAGTTATCCTCGTCCGTGGAAAGTAGCCGCTTGTAGTATCCGATCGGCAGGAGCGTTGCGGAGAAAAAGATCGTGGAATTGCTTTTATCGATGCATTTCTGCAGATTGACCGACGGATCTACGCAAAAGAGCCGGATCCGGAACTGGCCTTCCTCCGTCATCTGGCTGTAGATCACGTAATGGTCATCCACCAGATCATAGATATTCAAGAAATTGCGCAGCGCAAAGTAAAAATCCAGCACCGTTTTCTTCTCCGGAAATTCCCGCGGTTTTTCCAAAAATTCATCCATCTGGGAGGCCAGCCGCATAAGGTGGAAGGTCAACGTTCCCACACTGTCCAGAATCTGGTAGTGCTCACACTCACGTTTCATTTCCAGCATGGCTTTGTTGCATTTGTCCAGGATACGGCAGATCGTACGGCTGTGCGCTTTCATGATCCGCTTCACTGCAAGCACGTCTTCTTTGTACAGATCGGCACTGTACATCTCCCTGCTGCGATCCACGAGGTTATGTGCCTCATCCACCAGGAACAGATAGTCTCCCTTTATCCCCTCCTGAAAAAAGCGTTTCAGATATACATTCGGATCGAATACGTAATTGTAATCACAGACAATATTGTCTGCCCAGGTTGCCACATCCAGACTCATCTCAAACGGGCACACCTGATATTCTTTCGCCTGCGCTAAAACTTCCTCTCTGGTAAACAGGTTGGATTTCTGCAAGAGATCAAACACCGCATCGTTCACCCGGTCAAAATGCCCCTTTGCATATGGACAGTTTACCGGGTTGCAGTCCATCTCTTCACACAGGCAGAGTTTTTCTTTGGCTGTGATCTGGATGACTTTGGCACGGTATCCCTGTTCTTCCAACAGGGCGAATGTTTCTTTTGCCACGGTTGCCGTGATCGTCTTTGCCGTGAGATAAAAGATCCGGTCTGCCAGCCCTTCTCCCACTGCTTTTACCGCCGGAAAGATTGTGGAAATTGTTTTGCCCACACCGGTCGGTGCCTCGATAAACAGGTTCTTTCCCCGCAGAATGGTGCGGTAAACATCGGCAACCAGCTTCTTTTGTCCCTGCCGGTAGGAAAATGGAAACTCAAGTGTATGAATACTCTCCTGCCGCTGTTTTTTCCATGCGATCTGCCAGTCTGCCCATTTCCGATAATCTTCGATCAGATGCGTAAACCACACGGTCAGTGTCTCAAATGTATAAATTTCCCGGAAATACCGAATTTCTTCCGTATCCAGATTGCAGTAGGTCATCTGCACGCCGATCCGCTCCAGACGGTTCTGTTTCGCATAGATATACGCATAGCACATTGCCTGGGCTTTATGCACGTAGACCGGCTGTTCCATTGCCGCAACGTTTCTATATACACCCTTGATCTCATCGATGAAGCTGATTTCTTCTTCCGGAGGGATTTCTGCCGCAAACTCCTTCTCCGGTTGCAGCACAGACTCCGTCGCAGCCGGCAGATCCGGCTGAAATTTTCCATAGGCGATTCCGTCTGCACGTCCTTCCACGACCAGTATGTAATCGTTGGCTTTCCATTCAATTTTCAGCGGTACTTCCGCCTGATAGGAGGCGTCCATGCTTTTTTGAATTTTCCGGTGGATACGGCTGCCTTCCATCATGGCCTCTGCACTCGCCAGCTTTCCTGCACGGTTATCGATATCTCCTTCCCGGAAAATAAACTCTACCAGATTTCTCACAGAGATATGTAATTCCTGCATGTACACCTCCTTTCTCCCGCGGGTATTTTCCTGTTGTATGAAGCGGGTTTTTATTTTGTTCCATTATTTTACAATAAAAAGCCCCGCTCCGGAATACGGAGCGGGACTTAAAGTTCCATAGTCACGATATAATAATTGTATTATGCCACTGCAAATTTAGCAACTACGTTTTCGAAATTTTCATTCTTTCCACCGTAGCAAACCTGAAGATTCTTTTTTACGCCAAGTCCAATCATACCAAGCAATGACTTTGCATCAATGAATGTTCTGTCACATTTTACATCAATATCAAAATCACAACCACCTGCTGCACGTACAAAATCCTTAACTTCATCCATATCTGATAACCGAATTACTTTAACAGTTTCATACATAATCCAACACCTCTTTCTACCTTTAAACAACATACTTTTATTATCATCCCCAAGTTTAGAAAAGATTATGCCACTTTTTTTCTCATCTGTCAAAGTTATGCAAACTTCGCATTTCTCCGGTTTTTCCTGCATAATGACGGTAATCGCGCAACCGTTTCCATCAGATTCTTACCGTTTTTTTTCGTGTATTTATATTTATACCTGCTATCTTATGCAATTTCTCCAAAAAATTGCCTTTCCAATCACCAAAACAAGCATTTTTTGATGAAAACTATTTTTATCAAAGTGGTTTCCCACTTTTTTTCAGAATATCCACATATAATTCTCCGATCGGACTGACCTTTATCCCCTTGTGCCGGATATAGCCGATCCGCATCTTTTCGCTCTCTGCCAGCGGTACTGCCGCATAATCATTTCCGTTTAATTCTTCACAGATAATCCCGGAACAGAGCGTATAACCATTCAGCCCAACCATCAGATTCAGCATGGTCGCCCGGTCATCCGCATGGATCATCTTCTTATATTCATAGGTACTTTTCATCTCTTCGGCAAAATAAAAGGAATTATTTTTCCCCTGTTCGAACACAAGACATGGATATTCCTGCAGTTCTTTCATGGAAATTACATCCCTTTGTGCCAGCGGATGTCCTTTCCACAGATATACATAGGTGTCACAGGTAAACAGTTCTTCAAAAATCACATCATTTTCCCTGAAAAGTTTCTGGAGTACTGCTTCATTAAATTTGCTCAGGAAAAGAATCCCCAGCTCACTTTTCATGTTGCGCACATTTTCAATTACCTGATTCGTCTGTGTCTCATGCACGGCAAATTCATATTCTTCCATTCCCACCGTCTTGACCACTTCCACAAATGCCTTGACCGCAAAGGTATAATGCTGCATAGACACGGAAAATTTCTTTTTGGATGCAGACGAAATATAACGGGATTCCAGCAAATGATACTGCTCCACGACCTGCTTGGCATATCCGATAAATTCCTCTCCCTCTGGTGTAAGCACGATTCCCCTGTTGGACCGGATAAAAATGGTGATTCCTGCTTCTTCTTCCAGTTCGCGCACAACCGCAGACAGATTGGGCTGTGAGACAAACAATTTTCGGGATGCTTCGTTCATGGAACGGCTTTCTGCAATCGTAATTACCTGATGTAACTGCTGTAGGGTCATATGTCTTACCTCTTTTCCTTAAGCAAATGATCTGTTATATACCGGACAAGGATCTGAAGTATCCATGCAATCACAATGGAACTGCATACCAGCACCAGTTCGTAACGCAGATGGCATGTATGAAATGCTGCTCCCTTCATAAATTTTCGTATGGTAACATGTACCAGATACAATTCCAGCGAATGAGCACCAAACCATTCCAGTATTCTTATAACCGGGCGCATAGATAACTGGGAAAAGATCCAGGCAATTCCCGCACAACATGAGATATTAAAAATTCCGGTCACATACCTTGCAAAAATAGGAGATCCACTTGGAAGCATGGTGAGCAAATAGCCGGATAACGCAAAAAGAATCAACCATTTCCAATAACTTTCCCTTTTTTCATAGCTGGATCTGCCATAAAAACAGCCCGCTATAAAAACAGGCAGACGAAGCAAAGCAATATTCACATTTCCAAACATATCTTTCTCATATAATGCAATTACAAGTGCTAATACGGTAACAGCACTTACCATGGAAATCAGCCGGATCTCTCCATCTATTGCGTCCCGTGCGCTATCCACAATCTGAAAGATATAGGGATAAATCAGATAGCATAACAACATCAGGCCAATATACCAGTAAAGCCTGTCTCCATCACTGAAAAATGTGATAAATGTAAAGTCTTTTATGGCTTCTCCCCATCCTGTTTTATCCACACAGACATCTAATAAAATATAAGAGGGTACGGCTACGATGCAATAAGGAATCAGAATTCTTTTTAATCTTCTTATGTAAAAACTTCTAACATCTGATCTTTTTTTCATGGAATAGTATAACCCCAGACCAGAAAAGAATAAAAAAGCATCCACACTTGATGATGAAATATATCTCCAAAAGAAGGAAATCCAGCCACTAAAATGATAGGAGTAATAATGACAGTCATCCGTAAAATGAAAAACTATAATCAATATGATGGATATTCCCATTAACGCACCCCGATATTGCGAAAGCACGCTGTTACTTGTTTTTCTCATATATATTCTCCTCTATAAAAATTTAATTTAAATTACTATAAATAAAAAAACACCTAAACAGGTGTTTTTAAAGAACAGGGGATGAGAGAATCGAACTCCCACCAAAGGTTTTGGAGACCCCTATC
>OATK01001471.1_pt1 | contig 14714 bp, 10 predicted proteins | sample 1516611 | NCBI WGS metagenome assembly OATK01 (sample SAMEA2579947, study PRJEB22360) | human gut metagenome | biome: human gut; feature: human-associated habitat; material: faeces | place: Denmark | collected 2008/2010 | reverse complement strand
GCCACACGGCAGCCACGACGGTGTTCCTCTCCAACGGCGTACCCATCGAAACGGTGAGTTCCATGCTGGGACACAAGAGCATAAAGACGACGCAGATATACGCGAAAATCACCAAAGAGAAGCTCAACCAAGACATGGAGAACCTTGCCGCAAGGTTGAACGGCATCGAGGAATTTTCATGTTGCACCATCTAAAAACAGAGAAGCCATGACACGAGGAACCATCATCATAGAGGACAACACGGTCAGCGTAACCGGTAACGAGATATGGATGACCGCCACAGAAATCGCCGGACTGTTCCACACGGGCGTCCCGGCTGTGAACGCCGCCATCAGAGCCGTCCGCAAGCCGGACGTGCTGAACGACTACGAGGTGTGCCGCTACATGCGGCTTGAAAACGGGCTGCACGCGGATGTTTACTCGCTTGAAATCATCATCCCCGTTGCCTTCCGGCTGAACACCTACCATGCACACGTGTTCCGCACGTGGCTGGTAGAGAAAGCACTCTCGAAGGAAAAGCGGCAGGCATACGTGATGTTCATACAGAACGGAAAAGCCGGGTATTGCTGAAAACGCAGAAGACATATAATAATAAGAATAAAAAGGAAACGGACAGCCCCGTGAAGGAGTTGCCCGTTTCCTTTTTTTTCATGCAGCCGCCTTATTCCATCGGCTTGCGGTAGTTCGCCTCCAGCAGCTCACGCAACCCCGATTCGGGGTAAAGCACCTTCCCTCCCAAAAGGATAAAGGGCAGCACCCTGTTGTTGCGGTACTCCTGCAAGGTGCGGCGGCTGACACGGAGCAGTTCCGCCACCTCCCTGTCCGTCAGGTAACGTTCCCCGTCCAACGGCGGGCGGTAACTTTCCAGAAAGGCGGAGAGCCATTTCGAGCCTTTGCGCATGTTCTGCACGACGGAGGCAAGCGGCTCGTCCTCCATTGTAAACACTTCATTGTTCTCGTTCATCATCATTTCGGATTCAGTGGGTTGTGAATAATAAAAATCAAATCATTTCCCGCAGGGATAGAGCGTGCCGACAAGCGGAATGAGCTTTTTGACCTCCTCCGGCTTGTAATAGAACCTGCGGTTAATCTGCGAGTAGCCGATAAGCCGCCTGTCACGCAAGGTCTGCAACGTGCGCGGGCTGATCCTCAACTGCCCGCAGACCTCCTCGCCCGTGAGCCACCTTTCCATCCGCCCGCCGTCGCTCCTGCGCCTCAGGGCGGCTACCTTCTCCGCGAGGGCGTTGAAGGACGCCACCATCATCTCGAAGGTCTTTTTCTCGATAGATACTATTTCCATAAGCAAAACATTTCAGAGTTTGCCGCAAAGGTAACGAAGCCGCCTTGAACACGTGCCGTTTCCCACTAAAAGGCAGCTTGTTGCGTCGTCTGTCCGGGTTACGGAGCCATTATCCGTAAAAATCTTACGTGAGCCACGTAGTGAGCTGTTAAAGCCCCTTTGGTTTATTGCCGAATTTTGTCGCAGAAACATAGCGCAAGCCGAGCGCAGCACGTCAAGCTCGCTTGAACGGTATGCCGAGGCGCAGCCTATGTTCATGCAAATAAACCAAAAGAAAGGACTGAATATGAAAGTGATAACGATGGAAAGTTCCGCCTTCACCGCATTGACGGAACAGATAGCCGAGATAGCGGCACACGTGCGTGCCGTTTCCGGCGGTAGGAAGGAAGAATCCCCCGACAGGCTGCTCACCACCCGCGAGGCGGCGCACCTGCTGAACGTGAGTTGCCGCACCCTCCAGCGCATGCGCAGCGAACAGCGCATCGCCTATGTCGTGCTGCGCGGCAAGTGCCGCTACCGGCAGTCTGAAATAGACCGCCTGCTCGAAGACAGCACCGTCACGGGCGAAGCCGCGACACCGGAACAGCTGAAACGCAACCACACGCTGCGCACGGGCGGCAGACCCAAAGGAAGGAGGACGTAGGACATGGAACTGCTTACCCGCAACAATTTCGAGAACTGGATGCAGAAGGTGATGGAACGGCTCGACCGTCAGGACGAGATGCTGCTCTCCATGCAGCCGTCCGGCAAAGCCCCGAACCCGATGAACGGGATCAGGCTTTTCGACAACCAAGACCTGTGCATGCTGCTCCAAATCAGCAAGCGCACCCTGCAACGCTACCGCAGCATCGGCGCGCTGCCTTACAAGACGCTCGGCAAAAAGACCTATTACAGCGAGGCGGACGTGCTGACGTTCCTCTCCGAACATGTAAAGGACTTCCGCAAGGAAGATATAGCCTTCTACAAGGCCCGTATCCATAATTTCTTTCAAAAATAACCATTAAAACATTTTTCAGATGGCAAAGAAAAAAGACGAAAAGGACGTGCTGGTTGTCCGTGACGAGAAGACGGGCGAAATCAGCGTGGTAGCCGGGCTGAACGCCGACGGCTCCCCCAAGCGCATCCCCGCGAAAGCGGAGAACGCGCAGAGTTTCCTGCAATTCGACCGGCACGGCGACGTGCTGGACAACTTCTTCAAGAACTTCTTCCGGCAGTGCAAGGAACCCAGCCGCTTCGGTTTCTACCGCATCGCGGCAGACCAAGTGGATTCCATGCTTGGCGTGATGAAAGACCTGCTTCAGCATCCGTACCAGAACAAACAAATCCTTGCACCGCACAAAATCGACACCTTCCCTTATCAACAGCAGGTGCAGGAAGAGATGGCGGCACAAAAGACAGAGAAACAAGAACCTCAAAAACAGGAAAACATGGAACAACAGAAAGAACAGCAGGAAAGCCCGCAACAGACGCAGGGCAGACAGGGCTACCAACCCATCAACGAGAGCAAAATCAACTGGCAGGAGCTGGAGGACAGATGGGGCGTGAAGCGTGACGACCTTGAAAAGTCCGGAGACCTTACGAAGATGCTCCACTACGGCAAGTCCGACTTGGTAAAGGTCAAGCCCACCTTCGGCGGCGAATCATTCGAGCTGGACGCCCGCCTCTCCTTCAAGAAGGACGGTGAGGGAAACATCAGCCTCGTGCCGCACTTCATCCGCAAGGAGCAGAAGCTGGATGAGTACAAGGAACACAAATTCTCCGACAATGACCGGAAGAACCTCCGCGAAACGGGCAATCTCGGTAGGGTCGTGGACATTGTGGACAGGGAAACGGGCGAGATCATCCCCTCCTACATCAGCATCGACCGCAAGACGAATGAAATCACGGACATTCCGGCAAGCAGGGTGCGCATCCCGGAGCGCATCGGCAAGACGGAAATCACCACGCAGGAGCGGGACATGCTCCGCGCCGGACTGCCCGTACGCGACAAGCTCATCGAGCGCAACGACGGCAGAAAGTTCGTCACCACCCTGCAAGTGAACGTGGAGCAGCGCGGCGTGGAGTTCGTGCCGGGAACCGGCAGGTCGCCCCGTACCGCCCGGACGCAGGAAACGAAGAACACCCCCGCACAGGGACAGGCGCAGGGTACGGAGAATGCCGGAGGCACGAACAAGGAGCAACGCCGCAACACGTGGACGAACGCCGACGGCAGCATCCGCCCCATCAGCAAATGGAGCGGCGTGGACTTCACCGAACAGCAGAAAGCCGACTACGTGGCTGGCAAAGCCGTGAAATTAGAGAACGTGACCGACAAGCAGGGCTTCCACGCCACGATGTACATCAAGTTCAACCCGGAGAAGGGACGCCCGTACCGCTACGACACCAACCCCGACAACGCGCAGAAGGTCGCCCCTTCCAACGAGAGCCGCACGCAGGTGGCGGTGAACAGCGAGGGCAAGACCAACGAGGCTACCAAGAACCTGAAAGAGCCGTTGCGGAAGGGACAGACCGCCCCGAAGGACACCGCACAGCAACAGCAGCAGAAAAGAAACAACAAGGGCATGAAGATGTAATCCCGTGTCCGCCACTAAATCCGAAGTAACATTTGTAAAATTCAAAACGACAGAAGAATATGAAGACAATCATTGCAGAAAAGCCGTCTGTGGCACGTGAGATCGCCCGTATCGTGGGCGCGACAAAGAGAGAGGAAGGATATTTCGAGGGAGGCGGCTACGCCGTGACTTGGGCGTTCGGACACCTTGTGCAGCTTGCCATGCCCGACGGCTACGGCATACGCGGTTTCGTCCGTGACAATCTGCCCGTCATTCCCGACACCTTCACGCTCGTCCCCCGTCAGGTAAAGACGGAGAAGGGCTACAAGCCCGACAGCGGCGTGGTGGCGCAGATCAAGACCGTTGCCCGGCTATTCAAGGAAAGCGAACAGATCATCGTGGCGACCGATGCAGGGCGCGAGGGTGAGCTTATCTTCCGCTACCTCTACCATTATACCGGATGCACCACCCCGTTCGTCCGCCTCTGGATAAGCTCGCTTACCGACAAGGCTATCCGCGAGGGACTGCGCAACCTCGAAGCGGGCGGCAAATACGACAACCTCTATCTTGCCGCCAAAGCGCGGAGCGAATCAGACTGGCTCGTGGGCATCAACGGCACGCAGGCACTCTCCATCGCCGCCGGACACGGCACGTACTCCATCGGGCGGGTGCAGACACCCACGTTGGCGATGGTGTGCGCACGCTATTGGGAGAACCGCCGCTTCACGCCCGAAGCCTTCTGGCAGCTCCATATCGCAACGGACGGCTGCGATGAAGGAACGGTGAAGTTTTCCTCTTCCGAAAAGTGGAAAGAGAAAGAGCCTGCGACGGAACTATATAATAAGGTGAAGTCGGCAGGCACAGCCACCGTCACGAAAGCCGAACGCAAGGAGAAGACGGAGGAAACACCGCTGCTGTACGACCTGACGACGCTCCAGAAGGAAGCCAACGCCAAGCACGGCTTCACGGCGGAACAGACGCTTGAAATCGCGCAGAAGCTTTACGAGAAGAAGCTCATCACCTATCCGCGAACCGGAAGCCGCTACATACCCGAAGACGTGTTCGCCGAAATCCCCAAGCTGCTCGCCTTCATCGGGGCTTTGCCCGAATGGAAAGGCAAGGTGCAGCCGAAATGCGTCCCGACACGCAGAAGCGTGGACGGCGGCAAGGTGACGGACCACCACGCCCTGCTCGTCACGGGCGAGAAGCCACTATTCCTCTCCAAAGAGGACAGCACCGTCTATCAGATGGTTGCCGGACGCATGATCGAGGCTTTCTCCGAAAAATGCGTCAAGGACACCGCCACCGTCACGGCGGAGTGTGCCGGAGTGGAGTTCACGGTGAAAGGCAGCGTCATCAGGCAAGCCGGATGGCGTGCCGTCTATAGCGTGGAGGACAAGGAAGAAACCTCCATCCCCGATTGGCGGGAAGGCGACACGCTGACGCTGAAAGGCTGCTCCATCACGGAGGGAAAGACCAAACCCAAGCCGCTGCATACAGAAGCGACACTGTTGTCGGCAATGGAAACGGCGGGCAAGGACATAGAGGACGATGCACTCCGTCAGGCGTTGAAGGACTGCGGCATCGGCACGCCCGCCACCCGTGCGGCGATTATCGAAACGCTCTTCAAGCGCGGCTACATGGAACGCTGCAAGAAATCGCTTGTGCCGACTGAAAAAGGGCTTGCCCTCTATTCGGTCGTGAAGACGATGCGCATCGCCGACGTAACCATGACGGGCGAATGGGAGAAGAATCTGGCACGCATCGAGCGCGGGGAAATGCCCGCCGAAACCTTCCGCAGGGAGATAGAGGCGTACACACGCGAAATCACCTCCGAACTGCTCTCGTGCGACAAACTGTTCGCCCGCAGGGATTCCGGCTGCAAGTGTCCCAAGTGCGGGACGGGCAGCATGCAGTTCTACGGCAAGGTGGTACGCTGCGACAACGCGGAGTGCGGGCTGCCCGTGTTCCGCCTGAAAGCGAACCGCACCCTTTCCGATGACGAGATCAAAGACCTGCTCACCGACGGGCATACGAAGCTGCTCAAAGGCTTCAAGAGCAAGCAGGGCAAGAGCTTCGACGCCATAGTCGCCTTTGACGGGGACTATAACACGACTTTCGTGTTCCCCGAAAGGAACACGAGCAGGAAATTTTCAGGACGGAAGAAATAGTATTAACTTTTGAGAAAGTAGGCTGCACCTCAACAATAGAAATAAACGGGTTTATTTCGTATTGTCTTCGATTTGCACTACCTTTGCCACTTGTTCAGAGTAATGAATTGTTCTTCGATACCGGATTACACTCATACTTTGGATTTAGTGGTGGCACTCGGAGGGATACCGAGTGCCTTTTTCTTCCTTTTTTCAACCGATTATCCCGTTAATTATCAATCCGCTAAATCCAAAGTAATGAACAACAAGAAGAAAAACGAGGGTCAGACCGACTTTTCCTATTACGGTCTGTACCTGCTGGACTACCTCCGCACGAACAGGTTTGAACAGGCTTCCGACGATGCCTTCATCCGGGAGCGTGCCGACCGTGCCGCCGAAACGTATGAGCGTGCGCGGCTCGAAGGCTATCCGCCCGAAGGGGCGCAGGAGTTGGCGATGGACACGCTCCTGCGGGGGCTTCGCTATTCCAAGTACGCCATCCTCCGCGAAGTCGTGGAAAACGAGTTTGCCGACGAAGTGCCGGGAAAGAAACGCGAAGCCTTCATCCGAAAGTTGCTGCCGCCGGTCGGCAACGTATTCTCCGCCTATGACCTTTCGGACGACAATTTCGCCCTGTCGCCCGAATACGACCTGCTCTACACGGAGCTGACGGGAGCCGCCGTCCTTTATATCGGGGAATATGGCGTTTAACCGCAAACAACGGCTGCGGGACAACATCGAGGCGATACGGACGGCATTCATCCTTGACAGGGAACGGAGGACGGCAACCGCCGAGGAACAAGCCATACTTCGGAAGTATTGCGGTTTCGGCGGGTTGAAGTGCATACTGAATCCTGCAAAGGAACTGACGGATGCCGTGCATTGGGCGAAATCGGACCTCGAACTGTTTACCCCTACGGTAGAACTGCACAGGCTGGTGCGTGAAAACAGCAAGGACGATACGGAGTACAAGCGGTACGTGGATGCCATGAAGCAGTCCGTGCTGACCGCTTTCTACACCCCGCCGGAGATAACCGGCACGATTGCGGAGGCTCTGCATGAACACGGCATACGTCCCGACCGTGTGCTGGAGCCGTCGGCGGGCGTGGGCGCATTCGTGGATGCCGTGCTGGAAAACAAGCCGGACGCGGACATCATGGCTTTCGAGAAAGACCTGATGACGGGCAAGATATTGGGACACCTGCATCCCGACCAAAAGGTAAGGGTGCAGGGATTCGAGAAGATAGAGAAGCCCTTCACGGACTATTTCGACCTTGCCATCTCGAACATCCCGTTCGGCGACGTGGCTGTGTTCGACCCGGAATTTACAGGAAGCCAAGACCCGGCAAGGCGTTCCGCACCGAAGGCAATACACAACTACTTCTTCCTGAAAAGCCTTGACGCGGTGCGTGAGGGCGGCATCGTGGCGTTCATCACCTCTCAAGGGGTACTGGACGCACCGTCCAACGCGCCCATACGCGAGTATATGATGCGTAATGCCAATCTGGTGGGAGTCGCACGCCTGCCGAACAACCTCTTCACGGACAACGCGGGTACGGAAGTGGGCAGCGACCTGATTATCCTGCAAAAGAACAGCGGCAAGAAACGGGAGCTGTACGATTATGAAGAGTTGTTCGTGCAGACGGAAAAGACACCGATAGGCAGTTTCCAGAACGGGTATGTCGGCAGCATCGGCATGATTCCCCACTCGGATCTGATAAGCGGCACAGACCCTTACGGGAAACCAGCCTATAAAGTCATGCACCGGGACGGCATCGGGCAAATGGCGGAGGATTTGCGGGAACATATGGATATTGAGCTGTATAAGTTGGACAAAAAGCTGTATGAAATGCACAGCCTGCATCCGGCACAGGGGAAAAGCACGGTAACAGAAACCATTTCCACACCGGTTGTCACTCCTGAGATACAGCCACGTCATGAAATGGCAGCGAAGCCCGAAGCGGCAACACCGCAGCCGGAGGAAGAAAAGTCGGAGATAGAGCCGCGCCGCCCCGATTATTCGGAGGGCGTGCAGCTCTCCCTGCTCGACCTCTGGGGCATGACCGAGGAAGTACGCAAGCAGGAAGCCCCCGCCAAGAAGAAAAAGACGGCGAAAAAGGAAAGCCCGGCAAGGCGTATGCCTCCCAAACCGCAGGCGCAGGTTACGCCGAAGGTTACGACTGCACCGCCACAGCCGTCTGTTGCACCACTGACGGAGAAGAGGGACAGCCATGAAACAAAGCCGGTGAGTTTCGCAGCCAAAGGCGATCTGGATGATATTTACGCCTCTTTGGATTGGGACACCAATCCGCCCATCAACGGTTTCTATGAAATGATGATGGACCTCACGCCGGAGCGACGCAAGGAACTTCGCAGGCTGGCGGCACAGCATCAGGAGAAGCAACGGGTGGACGGGACGGCGGTGAAAGCCGCTCCCGCCATTGACATGCCGGAAAAGGAAGCGACAAAACGCCCCGAAGCACAGACGGAAGTCGCAACCGTTCCCGTTACGGACAATAACGCAAGTGAGACAACAACTTCCCTTTTCCCTGAATTTGAAACGGAAAAGCCGAAGGAGGAACCTCTCGACCTTTCTCCCCGTCCGTTCAACGGTATGCTGGAGCCGCACTACCGTGACGGCTCTATGGTACTGGATGCTTCACGCAATCTCGGTTATTTGAAGGGCCTCACGCCTTACGGCGCGACATTCCAACCGCTTGACCTGACCGGCTACCAGAAGGAGAAAGCGATGTTGTATGTGTCACTCCGTGACGCATACGAGCGGCTTTACCGCTACGAGGCGGAGTATCACGATGAAGGGTCTGCGCAACGCGGAGCGTTGAACACCTGCTACGATGAGTTTGTCATGCGCTACGGCAACCTCAATGCCAAGCATAACGTGAAACTGTTGATGATGGATGTCGCCGGACGCGACATCCTTTCGCTGGAACGGGCGGAGGACGGCAGGTTCGTCAAGGCGGACATTTTCGAGCGTCCCGTTTCCTTCTCTGTGGAGAGCCATGCCAACGTAAGCTCTCCCGAAGAGGCACTCTCCGCGTCGCTCAACAAGTTCGGCACGGTCAATCTCGACTATATGCGGGAGATAACCGACAGCACGGAGGAGGGATTGCTTGACGCCCTCAAAGGACGCATCTTCTACAACCCGCTCGTAACCGGTTACGAGATAAAGGACAGGTTCATCGCCGGGAATGTGATAGAAAAGGCGGAGCGCATCGAGGCATGGATGGGCGACAACCCCGAAAACGGACGTATGCCGGAAGTGAAGCAGGCGTTGGAGGCTCTGAAAGAAGCCGAGCCGCCGCGCATCGCCTTTGAGGACCTCGACTTCAATTTCGGGGAACGCTGGATTCCGACGGGCGTGTATGCCGCCTATATGAGCCATCTTTTCGACACGGACGTGAAAATCGCCTACTCCGCAAGCATGGATGAGTTTTCGGTGGCGTGCGGCTGCCGCACCATGAAAATCACGGACGAGTTTTTAGTGAAGGGCTATTACCGGAACTATGACGGCATGCACCTGTTGAAACACGCCCTGCACAACACCTGCCCGGACATGATGAAATCCATCGGTAAGGACGAGCATGGCAATGACATCAAGGTGCGTGACAGCGAGGGCATACAGCTCGCCAACGCCAAGATTGATGAAATCCGCAACGGGTTCTCGGAATGGCTGGAAGAGCAGTCGCCGCAGTTCAAGGAACGGCTGACGACGATGTACAACCGCAAGTTCAACTGTTTCGTGCGCCCAAAGTATGACGGCTCTCACCAGACATTTCCCGACCTCAACCTCAAAGGGCTGGCAAGCCGGGGTATCAAGAGCGTCTATCCGTCACAGATGGATTGCGTCTGGATGCTCAAACAGAATGGCGGTGGCATTTGTGACCACGAGGTGGGAACCGGTAAAACGCTGATAATGTGTATTGCAGCGCATGAGATGAAGCGCCTGAACTTGGCGCACAAACCGATGATTATCGGGCTGAAAGCCAATGTCGCGGAGATTGCCGCCACCTATCAGGCGGCATATCCCAACGCGCGGATTCTCTATGCCTCGGAGAAGGACTTCTCGACCGCCAACCGCGTGCGTTTCTTCAACAACATCAAGAACAACGACTACGATTGCGTCATCATGTCGCACGACCAGTTCGGCAAGATTCCGCAGTCGCCGGAGTTGCAGCAGCGCATCCTGCAAGCGGAGCTTGACACGGTGGAGGAAAATCTCGAAGTCCTGCGGCAACAGGGCAAGAACGTGTCGAGGGCGATGCTGAAAGGGCTGGAAAAGCGCAAGCACAACCTTGAAGCGAAGTTGGAGAAGGTGGAACATGCCATCCAATCGCGCACGGATGATGTGGTGGACTTCAAGCAGATGGGCATCGACCATATCTTCATTGACGAGAGCCATCAATTCAAGAACCTGACTTTCAACACGCGGCACGACCGTGTGGCGGGATTGGGAAACTCGGAAGGAAGCCAGAAAGCCCTGAACATGCTCTTTGCCATACGTACCATACAGGAACGCACGGGCAAGGACTTGGGGGCTACGTTCCTGTCCGGTACGACCATCAGCAACTCGCTGACGGAGCTGTACCTGCTCTTCAAGTACCTTCGCCCTAAGGAACTGGAACGGCAGGATATTCGTTGCTTTGACGCTTGGGCGGCTATCTTTGCCAAGAAGACGACCGACTTCGAGTTCAACGTGACGAACAACGTGGTGCAGAAGGAGCGTTTCCGCTACTTCATCAAAGTGCCGGAGCTTGCCGCCTTCTACAACGAGATAACCGACTACCGCACGGCGGAGGACGTGGGCGTGGACCGTCCGCACAAGAACGAGATACTGCACCACATACCGCCGACGCCGGAGCAGGAGGACTTCATCCAAAAGCTGATGCAGTTCGCCAAGACGGGTGACGCCACGCTGCTGGGCAGACCACCCCTGTCGGAAACGGAGGAGAAGGCGAAGATGCTTATCGCCACCGACTACGCCCGCAAGATGGCTCTCGATATGCGCATGATAGACCCGCATTACGAAGACCACCCCGACAACAAGGCTTCGCACTGCGCCAAGACGATTGCGGAGTATTACCACAGGTATGACGCGCAGAAAGGCACGCAGTTCGTGTTCTCGGATCTGGGAACGTACCAGCCGGGCGACGGGTGGAACGTGTACAGCGAGATAAAGCGGAAACTGACGGAGGACTACGGCATCCCGGCAGGCGAGGTGCGCTTCATTCAGGAGTGCAAGACCGACAAGGCACGCAAGGGGGTGATAGACGCCATGAACGCCGGAACGGTGCGCGTGCTGTTCGGCTCCACCTCCATGCTCGGAACGGGTGTGAACGCGCAGAAACGGTGTGTCGCAATCCATCATTTGGATACGCCGTGGCGTCCGTCCGACCTACAACAGCGTGACGGACGGGGAGTCAGGGCAGGCAACGAGATTGCCAAGCATTTTGCCGGGAACAACGTGGATGTCATCATCTACGCTGTGGAAAAGTCGCTGGACAGCTACAAGTTCAACCTGCTGCACTGCAAGCAGACATTCATCTCGCAGCTCAAAAGCGGGGCGATGGGCGCGCGTACCATCGACGAGGGGGCTATGGACGAGAAATCGGGCATGAACTTCTCGGAGTACATGGCGTTGCTCTCCGGCAATACCGACCTTTTGGACAAGGCGAAACTGGAAAAGCGTATCGCCTCGCTCGAAGGGGAACGCAAGTCGTTCAACAAGGGCAAGCGCGATTCGGAGTTCAAGCTGGAAGCCAAGACGGGGGAACTGCGCAACAATACGGCGGTAATCGAAGCCATGACGGAAGATTGGAACCGCTTTCTTTCCGTTGTCAAGACCGATAAGGAGGGCAATCGCCAGAATGCTGTCAAGGTGGACGGTGTGGATTCTACCGATGAAAAGGTTATCGGAAAGCGTTTGCAGGAAATCGCCAAGAACGCCACGACGGGCGGTTTGTACAAGCCTGTCGGGGAACTTTACGGTTTTCCGATAAAGGTGGTCAGCGAGAGAATACTCAAAGAGGGGCTGGAGTTTACCGACAACCGTTTCGTGGTGGAGGGAAACTACAAGTACACTTACAATAACGGGCATCTGGCGATGGCTGATCCGGTAGCCGCCGCACGTAATTTCCTGAACGCATTGGAGAGGATTCCGTCCATCATCGACCAGTATAAGGGAAAGAACGAGGTGCTGGAAAAGGAAGTCCCACAGTTGCAGGAGATAGCAAGTAAGGTATGGAAAAAGGAGGACGAACTGAAACAGTTGAAGTCCGAACTTGCCGCGCTTGACCGCAAAATACAGTTAGAGCTTGCGCCGCCTACACCCGATGTCGCCGAAAAGGAGAACGACGGACAGGAGGTCAAGCCTGTTTCGGAAGGTGTACGGAGCATATCGCCACAACAAACCGATGATGCACCACCGATACGCAGCCCGATGGATAAACGAAGTCCGTCTGGCAATTTCATTGCCAATCATATCATTATCGGGCGTCCGGGTTTTCAGTTTAAGGATGAAAACCGATCGAAAGGGATAAAAATTTAAAATTATGAATTTTATATAAAATATTAATAGGGGCTATCCAAAAGGTCTAAAAGTAAATCTTATCCCCTCTGCAAGTATCTGTAGAAGAGTGATTGTAAGGATTTCTTTCTTTTTGGGCAGCCTCTATTAAATTTATTTATTCTTTCTTGATTTATGTTTATAAACATTATACCAAAAAATATTCCAACTAACCTTGTTTATGTTTTGTCAGCCACCATTTGCACAACCATATTTGACTCCCAAAGAGAGTGAATTCGATAAGATAACTTGCTGCATACCCACAATAAGGGGCTAAATAGAATACGAATGGGAAATAGATAACAGTACCGACAACAGATTGCGTTATGTAGTTGGTTAAACTCATTTTACCATAAAGCTGTAATGTGGAAACCGCTTTTTTGACACGTTCCTTATGACACAATAATATGAACGAGAATATTTCTACAGAATCATCAGTAAAACAGAAAAAAATACTAATTTTGTTTTTGATGATCATTTCAAAAGGAATTAGAAAAATATCTAATTCTAACTTATAGAGGAAAAAGCAACAATTAAATATTAAAGAATAAAAGATACGAAAAATATGACGCCAAAAGAGATACTACAAGAATGGATTGACTGCTTCAACGCCGCCGATGCAGTCGCTTTGGCAAACTTATACGCTCAGGATGCCATAAACCATCAAGTCGCAAACACCCCGGTTATAGGAAAAACAGCTATCCATAAAATGTTTGTAAATGAATTTGCAACCTCAAAAATGGTTTGTATTGTTGAGCATATATTCGAGGATGGAGAATGGGCTATCATGGAATGGAAAGATCCGCTCGGGTTGCGAGGATGCGGATTCTTCCATGTGCAAAACGATAAAATCGTTTTCCAAAGAGGTTATTGGGATAAGCTCAGCTTTCTCAAACAGCACGGTTTAACCGTAGAGAATAGTGATAAAAATCCAAACACATAACACCGTCCGATATGGGAATCATCATTCATTCTTTAGAGTCCGTTTCTTTCAAAGATTTGTATGCGGCATTCTCATCCGCATTCAAAGATTATGATTTCTCTTTGAATGCGGATGAATTGCGACGCATGCTCGACCGACGAGGATACAATCCACAACTATCTTTCGGAGCATTTTTCGAAGGACGGCTGATTTCTTTTGTGTTTAACGGAACAGGCATGTACAACAACATCTTGACGGCTTATGACACAGGGACGGGAACCGTACCTTCATTCCGGGGATTACACCTAACCCAAAAAATATTCACTTTCAGCCTCGAATTGATATATCAACAAGGAGTTCGGCAATATGTACTGGAAGTTTTGCAACACAATCACAAAGCAATAAAAATATATCGCAAATTAGGCTTTGAAACACAGAGAAATTTCAACTACTACTCTGCCAAACTGAGCGATATTGTTCCTGTATTGCAAGTAAACCATACTGCATGTCGCATACTCCCATCGGATTTAAAAAACTGCCTTAACCAAACGGCCTGGTTCGATTTTCATCCTTCATGGCAAAATGACAGGGCTTCACTGGAACGCGGAATCGACAATTTGGACATATTGGGAGCTTATGAAAGAGAAGAACTTGTCGGATTTGTTATCTTTGAACCGGCATCAGGCGATATTTCATCCCTCGCAGTTGCAAAAGATTACCGGCGTAAAGGAATAGGCAAGTCCTTGCTTAAAAGTGCTGTCAGTCATTTTCAAAGCGATGTACTCAAATTTACTAATGTTGATTGCGATTGTGAATCAGTCACTGGTTTCTTGTCATCATTAGGACTTACCCCAAAAGGACAACAGTTTGAAATGGTCAGAAAAATTTAACCTACATTTATATGAATAGCCCTCATCATCAAATAACAAATTAATAATACCAAATAAAAATACGTATAGATTAAAAAAGTTCTTTGTGCTTTTGTCAGGGAACTTTTTTTTCGTAAATTTGCGTTCAATTATGCGGCAGTAATAATATACATATTAATACGAGTTAAGAATCCTGTAGTTTTCCACATGCTACGAGGAGGTATTAAAAGGTGCGTTTCGGCAATGCATCTATTGTAGTATATTATTGCTTAATCAAATGAACATTATAAATTTAGGAATTCTTGCTCACATTGATGCAGGAAAAACTTCCGTAACCG
>OATK01001468.1_pt1 | contig 14740 bp, 15 predicted proteins | sample 1516611 | NCBI WGS metagenome assembly OATK01 (sample SAMEA2579947, study PRJEB22360) | human gut metagenome | biome: human gut; feature: human-associated habitat; material: faeces | place: Denmark | collected 2008/2010 | reverse complement strand
ATCTGCTGCAATATCAGTAGCATCTTTACCTGTATCCTTATTAGCAAGGTAATAGTAATATCCCAGCCCCAACGCAACCAATACTGCTATTACAATTATCGTCCTTCCGTATTTTTTCATAATCTAACCCTCATCGTCAAACTTCAACTCAACTGTTCTTCCATCATTAGCTGCTATTGTAGCAGGGAATATCTTTCTTGCCTTATCAACATAATCCTGTGGTCTTACAAGTGAAGGACTATAATGTGTCAGCCACATTTCCCTGACATCCGCATTCTTTGCAAGCTGTGCCGCTTCTGTAAAGGTCATATGCTTATATTCCTTTGCCTTAGCTTCCTTACCATCCTCTCCATACATGCCCTCACATATGAAAAGATCTGATTCTTTAGCATTATCTGATATAATCTGAACAGGCCTGCTATCTGTACAATATGTTACTTTAAGCCCTTTTCTTGCCGCCCCCATAACCATATCCGGCGTATATTCTTTATCATCTATTGTAACCGCTGTTCCATGCTGCAGTTTATTCCACATGCTACACGGAATACCAAGTTCTTTCGCCTTTTCTACATCAAACTTGCCTATTCTCGGAATACTAATCGAATACCCATAACATATAACAGCATGATTAACCCTGAATGCATCTATCTCATATCCGCATATTGACAAATGCTCCTGTTGATTCGTAAGTTCTATCAGCTTAAGTTCAAATGGCAGCTCTGGTGCGATTACCCTGAGCGAAGAAACTACCCTGCCAAGCCCCTTGGGTCCTACAAGAGTTAAGGGCTTCTTTCTGTCAGAATTACCTATTGTGAGCAAAAGCCCCGGCAAACCACTTATATGATCAGCATGATAATGTGTGAAACAGATAACATCTATAGGATTAAAACTCCATCCTTTCTGCTTAACAGCTATCTGTGTTCCCTCTCCGCAATCTATCATCAGGCTGCTTCCGTTGTAACGTGTCATAAGCGATGTCAGCCATCTTCCCGGCAGGGGAAGCATGCCACTGGTTCCCAGTAAACATACATCAAGCATTAATCGCACCTCCTTCTGTTATTATACATCAATATATATTATGCAGTCTATTATTTCACCCAATAATTTTAGACATTATTACTGCGTCCTCAACTGGCTTTTCGTAAAATCCTTTTCTAATACCTATATTCTTATACCCCATTTTTTCATAAAGGGCTATTGCTGGCAGATTGCTCTGTCTGACTTCAAGAAAATATGATGTGACATTCTTGTCATTACCATACTTTTCCATTGATTGCATAAGCATCTGTGCTATGCCGCACCGCCTGTAATCCGGTGATACTGCCATGTTGGTTATATTGCCTTCTCCAAGCACAGTCCACATACCACAATATCCTGCTATTACTCCGTCTGCCTCGCATACCAGATACACATTGTCCTGATTCCTGCACGCATCTGCAAATGATTTCTGCGACCATGGAAGCGAGAATATTCCCTGTTCTATCAGTTCCACTGCAAATGTATCATCTTCCGTCATCGGTCTTATCACATATTTAAGACTCATGCTGTGCTTTCTCTCTTTCTGCCTGTGAAGGGCGCAGATAATCAGGCTTTAACTCATCAGCATCTGTATATTCACCATTATCTGCCATCTGCTTTGCTAAAAGTGCTACTGAACCAGCTCTCTGTGTCTTGATATGAGCCGGTGCAAGAACACATTTGTCACCAAGCTGCTCTTTAAGGACGTCACCTGCGACATCCACACCATCACCTACTAATACAACCTGTCCATCAAGTCCTGCAAGTTCTTCTGCAAGCTCATCATATGACTCAAGATTAACATCTCTTACTGTAATAAGCCTGTCACCGTCAAATGTATATATTCCACTGTACAGATGCTTTCTTCTTGCATCCATTACAGGGCATATATATCTGCTGTCTCCATATAAATTATATGCCATAGCCGCAAGTGTCGGTACTGCCACCATCTTTTTGTCAAGCGCAAGTGCAATTCCCTTGCCTGTAGCCGCACCAATTCTTAGGCCCGTGAATGAACCCGGTCCCTTTGATACTGCTATAACATCAACATCATCAGGCTTTAACTGAACCATTGAAAATATCTCATCTATCATTGGAAGAAGTGTCTGTGAATGTGTCATCTTATGATTAATTGTGTATTCAGCAACAAGTGTATCATCTTCAAGAATCGCAACTGATGCTGTAACTGCTGAACTTTCTATCGCTAATATTCTCATACTGCCTCCTGCCCGATAGTTATTTTCCTGTAATCAAAGCCTTTTTCAAGGTTTTTTTCTATAACTATCTCTATCGCATTATCTGGAATTATCTCCTGTATAAGTGTGCTCCATTCAATAAGACACACCCCGTCTGAATAAAAATATTCCTCATATCCAAGCTCATCCATCTCTTCAACATCGCCAATTCTGTATACATCAAAATGATACAATGGCAGTCTGCCTTCATGGTATTCCTGAATAATTGTAAATGTAGGGCTGTTGACAGGCTCTTCTATTCCAAGACCTTTCGCAAAGCCCTGCGTAAATACTGTTTTTCCGACACCTAAATCTCCATTTAGACAGTATATCTGCCCCGGAAGAGCCTTCTTACCCATCTCATATCCTGCTTCAAATGTTTCTTTAGCGTTAAATGTTTCTTTAACCATATTATTCCTATCTGCTTACTTAAGCCACAGCCTTAGCAAGCTTATCCATATTAACCTTAACCTGAAAAGGCTTTAATTTCTTCTGACACATTTTAACAAAAGGAACTGCCGCCTCACCCATACTGTTAACTGTAAGCACATTGGCTCTGACAGATGAAAGATACAGAATAAGATTGCTTCCTGTGAATCTTATCTTGTATATCTGCTCCCATGCAAGTTCTTCTGACATATCACCCTGGCTTACAATTATCTTGTCTTCCCCGGCACTATAATGCATAGGCTCTTTAAATGCTACAACTGTTTTCATCTGCTTCTTAGTTCCAAGCCTCATATTAACAATTGGATAAAAGAAGAAAAATACTCCAAAAAGCCCCATCATGACTATATATTTAGGAGACATTTTGAATATTACCCCAAGCACGCACATAACTATTGCAAATGCTGCAAATACATATCCGAACACTCCCCCAACATTGTGAAAAACATGATACATCTTGAAATCATTAAGTGCTTTCTCTGTAATTACGCTGTCGAATTCAATTCTATCTTCCATACAATACTCCTATTAATGCATGAACTTGGCAAGACCTGAAAGGTTAAGGCCTTCCTTCTTAGGCTTTCTGTCCTGTCTGTTTCCTTTGCCGTTGTTTCTGTTATTCTTATTATTGGAATTATCCTTAGTGTACTTTCTGTTAGCTGCCTCTTTTTCATCAAGGATCATTGAAAGTGAAATTCTTGCCTTAGGGATATCAACATCTATAACTCTTACATCTACGATATCTCCTACACTTACAACATCAAGAGGGTGCTCAACTCTCTTTGTGCTGCTCATCTGGGAAATGTGTACAAGTCCGTCCTGATGCACTCCGATATCAACAAATGCTCCGAAATCAATAACATTTCTGACTGTTCCCTTAAGTATCATGCCCGGTGTTAAATCCTTCATATCAAGAACATCTTTTCTTAATATAGGCTTAGGCATCTCATCTCTTGGGTCTCTTCCCGGCTTCTCAAGTTCTTTAACGATATCTTCAAGTGTCATTGTTCCTATTCCAAGTTCATCCGCCATCTTGGCAAAATCTTTAACTTTGCTCTTAAGTCCTATAAGTTCTCCTGATGTTATTGAATTAATATCATAACCTAAAAGTGCAAGAAGCTTTGTTGCTGCCTCATAACTTTCAGGATGTACGCTTGTTGCGTCTAACGGATTATCGCCGCCTGATATTCTCATGAATCCGGCACACTGTTCAAATGCCTTAGGTCCAAGCTTTGCAACCTTTAAAAGCTGCTTTCTGTTCGTGAATCTTCCGTTAGTCTCTCTGTACTCAACTATATTCTTAGCTACTGCCTTAGATATACCTGAAATATACTCAAGAAGTGAGGCCGATGCAGTATTTAAGTCTACTCCAACCTTATTAACGCTGTCCTCAACAACTCCTGTAAGTGTGTTCTCTAACTTCTTCTGGTTCATATCATGCTGATACTGACCTACTCCGATTGATTTCGGATCAATCTTTACAAGCTCTGCCAATGGATCCTGAACTCGTCTTGCTATTGAAACTGCACTTCTCTGTGCCACATCAAAGTCAGGGAATTCCTCTGTTGCAAGTTTACTTGCTGAATATACAGAAGCCCCCGCCTCGTTAGTGATTACATAATCAACAGGAAGATTCATCTCATGTATCATATCTGAAATAATCTTCTCTGATTCTCTTGAAGCTGTTCCGTTACCACACGAAATAAGATTAACGTGGTACTTATCTATAAGCTTCTTAACCTCAGCCTTAGATTCCGCCACCTTATTGTGTGGTTCTGTAGGGTATATAACTTTAGTTGCAAGCACCTTACCTGTAGGGTCTACAACTGCAAGCTTACAGCCTGTTCTGAAAGCCGGATCCCATCCAAGAACAACCTTGCCTGCGATAGGTGGCTGAAGGAGAAGCTGTTCAAGATTCTTTCCAAACACTTTGATTGCCCCATCCTCTGCCGTCTCTGTAAGGCTGCTTCTTATCTCTCTTTCGATAGCTGGTGCAATAAGTCTTCCATATGCATCTGCTATGCAGTTCTTAAGGTATTCTGCTGTAAATGCATTGTCTTTAAGAATATTCTTCTCGAGATATCTTAATATTCTCTCTTCCGGTGCTTCTACCTTAACAGTAAGAAACTTCTCATCCTCTCCTCTGTTAATTGCAAGAATTCTGTGTCCTGGAATTGTTGAAAGTGCCTCGCTATAATCATAATAATTCTCGTATACAGACTCAGCCTTTTCATCTTTGGCTGTTACAACAAGCTTTCCTTCTTTCATTGTGATGTCTCTGATATATGTTCTGTAATCTGCAACATCTGATATCTGCTCTGCAATTATATCTAATGCACCTGCTATTGCATCCTGTGCTGTAGCAACTTCCTTACCCTCTTCATCACTGATAAATTCTGCTGCCTTGACTTCTACATCTTCTGTAGCTTCCTGTGCATATATGAACTGTGCAAGTGGTTCAAGACCTTTCTCTTTTGCAATTGTTGCTCTTGTTCTTCTCTTCTGCTTATATGGTCTGTAAAGATCTTCTACAAGAACCATTGTTTCTGCTGCTGTAATAGCAGCCTTAAGTTCTTCTGTAAGCTTTCCCTGTTCTTCAATGCTTGCGAGAACCTGAGCCTTTCTGTCTTCAAGATTTCTTAAATACTTTAATCTCTCATCAAGATTACGGAGCTGTTCATCATTTAACGCCCCTGTAACTTCCTTTCTGTATCTTGCAATAAAAGGGATTGTACACCCCTCATCTATAAGTTTAACAGCAGCTTCTACCTGTGTTACTTTAATTTCCAGCTCTTCCGCTATCTTCTTTGCGATATCCATTAATCTTCCTCCGTTTTCATACGCATATTACATTTAATTATATCAATTTCATCAAAGTTTATCAACAGTTGCATAAACGCAAGAATCCCCGCACTCCATGTGCGGGGAATGAAATTTACTTCATATTCTTTTTCATCTTATCAAGTTCATCATCTACACTTGATGTATAACTGCCGCCTGTCTGCTCTGACTTATCTTTCTTGGACTTTTCTGACTTATTGTTAGCAAACAATACCTTTGCAACCAATCCGGCGCCGCCAAATATAAGAACAAGTATAAGAACCCATTCATACATTGTAATAGTTACAAGCCAGATTCTTGTTGACGCAACAATTGCCGCAATTATAAGTATCACTGATAGTACGGTAAATACTTTAGATACAAATGAGCCGCCTGAAGCAAACATCCATACAACTCCAATTATTAATGGTACCATAATAAGACCTGATGAGAACCTGCCACCCCATAATGAGAAGAACCCATATGAAGATGATACCATAACTTTCTGTGACAATATGTACAGTCCTACAACAAGCATTATTACGCCGCCAACAAACTGTAACAGCTCATTCTTAGCTTCTTTCATATCCCTTATCCCCCTGTTTATCTACTCAACTATTCTTCTGGAACAAATACTCCATAGATAGTCTTAATAGCATCCTCAAAGTATCTGTTTCTTACACCAATGATGATGTTAAGCTCTGAAGATCCCTGATCTATCATTTTAACATTAATCTTAGCTTTTGCAAGTGCTGAGAAGATATTACCTGCTATACCAGTACTGTTCTTCATTCCACGTCCAACTACTGCAATAAGTGCAAGGTTAGCTTCAAGTTCAACAGAGTCAGGATTAACTGCCTTATGAATCTGTGCAAGAACCTTCTGTTCCTTCTCTACAAATTCATCCTGGTGAACAAACACTGTCATAGTATCAATTCCTGAAGGCATATGTTCGATTGAGATTCCGTTATCCTCGAATACTGAAAGAACCTTTCTACAGAATCCGATTTCTGAATTCATCATATCCTTGTCAATGCTGATTGCAACGAATCCCTTCTTACCTGCAATACCAGTAATTGTGTATTCCGGCATATTACATGTTGTCTCAACAATCATTGTTCCCTTATCTTCCGGAGCATTAGTATTCTTAATATTGATAGGAATTCCACCCTTTCTTACAGGGAAGATAGCTGATTCATGAAGCACTGATGCACCCATGTATGAAAGCTCTCTTAATTCCTTATATGTAATAACGTTGATTGGCTTTGCATTATTTACAATTCTTGGATCTGCTGCAAGGAAGCCTGATACATCTGTCCAGTTCTCATACATATCAGCCTTAAGTGCTCTTGCAACGATTGATCCTGTTACATCAGAACCGCCTCTTGAAAATGTCTTAACCTTTCCGTTTGGCATTGCTCCGTAAAAACCAGGTACAACTGCTCTTTCAATATTAGCAAACTTTGCTTCACACACTGCATTAGTCTTTTCTGAATCAAACTCTCCATCCTTATCAAAGCAGATAACTGTAGCAGCGTCTATGAACTCATATCCAAGATAGTTAGCCATGATAATACCATTAAGATATTCACCTCTTGAAGCTGCATAATCTTTTCCTGCAAGTGCCTCAAAATTCTTCTTAATTGTCTCAAACTGTTCCTTTAATGAAAGCTTAAGTCCAAGTCCCTTGATAATTTCATTGTATCTTTCCTCAATTGCCTTAAGACTCTTCTCAATATTCTTACCAGCTTCTGCCTCTGCATAACATTTGTAAAGCATATCAGTAACCTTAGTATCCTCTGGAAATCTCTTTCCAGGTGCTGAAGGAACCACATACTTTCTGTCCTCATCAGCACGGATAATATTGCCAACCTTCTTAAACTGCTCTGCACTTGCAAGTGAACTTCCACCAAATTTAACTACTTTAATCATTACTTTTCTCCCTTATATTATTACTGTAATTTAGTATCATCTATTCTGATTCTGCTTATAACAGAAACCTTATCCTTAGCATCTTCAAATGCTCTCTCTGTCATAGGTTCTGTAACAAATCCGAACTCTCCGTTAATTCCATCAACCTTAACAACCTGTCCTTCACCAAATGCTGCCTTAGCTGCCTGGACATCATCGCCCTTAATTCTTACAAAGAACTTTCTTGTCTCGTCAAATGTACCACCAAGTTCCTGCTTTACTGAACTCCAGATTGTCATAACATTTTTACCCTTATGCTTAACACAGTCAACTACATCTGATACTACAGCACTTGCTGTTGGAAGCTTTCCGGCTCCTGCTCCGAAGAACATTACATCCCCTAATACATTGCCGTGTACATAGATTCCGTTAAGAACGTCATTAACATTATATAATGGATGTGTGCTGTCAATCATAAATGGTGCTGTGATTGCATATACCTTGCCATCCTTACTGTAGCTTGTTGCAAGAAGCTTGATAACACTTCCAAGCTCTTTAGCATATGCAAAATCTTCATTAGAAATCTTTGTTATTCCCTCTGTATACACTTCCTCGAATTTCACTGTATTTCCAAATGCAAGCGATGTGAGAATTGCTATTTTTCTGCATGCATCGTAACCTTCAACATCAGCCTCAGGATTTCTTTCTGCATATCCGAGTGCCTGTGCCTCTTTAAGAACCTCCTGATATGAGATTCCTTCTCTGCTCATCTTAGTAAGAATATAGTTAGTTGTTCCATTAAGAATACCTGTAATCTTAGTAATCTCATCTGCTGTTAAAGACTGGTTAAGCGGTCTGATAATTGGAATTCCACCGCCTACTGATGCCTCAAACATGAAATTAAGTCTTCTTTCTTTAGCCATCTCAAGAAGCTCAGGACCATGTGCAGCAACAAGTGCCTTATTAGATGTACACACGCTCTTTCCTGCTTCAAGTGCCTTCTTAACAAATGTAAATGCTGGCTCTACACCACCCATAACCTCAACAACAACCTCTATCTCAGGGTCATTAATTATAAGATCTATATCATGAACGATTTTATCCTGAATTGGATCTCCCGGAAAATCTCTTAAATCAAGTACACTCTTAACCTCAATAGTATCTCCTGCTCTCTTTGCAATTGAAGCACCATTGGTATTTAATACCTCAACCACTCCTGATCCTACTGTTCCATAACCTAACACTGCAATCTTTGCCATATCTGCCTCCGTTTTCTTTAATTGCTTATATATCAGATAGATGCATCACTACTTAATATCTTAAGATATCTTACCCCTTTAAGTCTTTCTATCTGCTCTATCATTTCTGAAGAATCTCCTGTAGTCGGAAGAATATCCACACTAAGCGTCAGTGATGCAATCCCATTAACCGGAATTGTCTGATGAATAGTAAGAATATTTGCCTTGAATTCTGCAACCTTCTTCAATACCAGGGAAAGCAGCCCTGGTTCATCGTCCATAGACAATACAAATGTAATGGTTTTCCCCTTTACATTCTCTCTAAACGGAAAAATATCATCCTTATACTTGTAATAAGAACTTCTGCTTATTCCAACTTTCTCTGTAGCATCTGCAACAGATATATTTTCAGTCTCAATAATTCTGTTCGTCTCCGCTACCTTAAGCAGAACCTCAGGCAGAGCCTTTTGCTTAACGACATAATACTTAATATTATCTGCCATACTGCGTCTGTACCTTTCTATTGTCCGTTTTACAAAGACAATTGTTCTTCGATGTCTTTCTCTGATAAACAACTGTCTACCGCACAAAGAATATTATCATATATGTATACACATTGCAAGTGTCTTTCTCTTTAAATGCTCAATTGAACATCTTGCCAGATATCTTATCAAATTTTTTCTGATTTCCTTTCTTGCTTCTAATTTAGCAGTTTCTGGTTTGATAGTTTCCAGTTTGGCAGTTTCCAGTTTGGTAATTGTCTCAGGAAGCATTGTCCTATAAATCCGTAGAAATTTTGTACTTTATAGGCATATTCATAAGTTTTTTCGTCCTAAAATCCTGTTTTTATAGAAATTTTCCTATAAAAGTCTTCATTATCATTCATATATAGGTTTATTTCTCGTCTATTATTATAGTCATTGTGGCTTTCTGCCTATAAAAGTTTCAAAAATACGACTACCTATAGGTATCACATACTATCCAAACATAAACTTTTGCATCTAACTTCTGGCATTTCTGCTTTTCATAAGCAACACAGATACTATAACCATGTTGCAGCATTGCCGTGGTTCATCCCATTTCCCAGATATATAACAAATAAGGGTTGCATGTCTTTTCTTTAATTACAGCACAAAAAGAAACCCTCACACAACGGGAGAGGAATGTGAGGGTTTTCGCTTCTAATGAAGCTTTATAAAAACAACGCCGCAAATACATTGTTCTTACCATATTAAGTTGTATCTATATTATGTAATCTATTGTCTATTTAAAATTAATCCATGAAGATTGCTACCCAGTAAAGATATCCTTCTGAATCTGCTGCAATACCCACACCAACTCTGTTATACTTACTGCTTGTCATGCATGCATAATGTGTTGCTGAATTATGCCAGCCAGTTACTATCTCATCAGGAGTTTCCTGATATCTTCCCATAACCTCGCCGAAGCTTCCTCTCTGTCCATAATCTTCACATATTGAAGAAGCATTTCTTCCATCTGGTCTTTTATGCTTACCATTCTCTATAACAAAGTAATCATTAGCTGCATTCTCTGATGCTCTTACCTGTGCCATATCTGTGAGTGTCACATCATATGTAACCGCTGCCACATCAGCTGCCTCACGCTCAGCATTAATTCCTGCTATAACCTGTGCAACTCTTGCATCTGATGGAGTCTGTACAACAGGTAACTCTGTAACTTCTGGCTCCTGAACTGCTTCTGTTGCAACCTCTGTCTGTGGCTGAATCTCTGCAATTGTACTGCTCTGTTCTGTTACTGCCTCTGTGGCTTCTTCTGTTGTTGCCTCTGTAGCGGCTGTCTCTGTAATAACTTCTGTTTCTTTCTCTGAAACTGTTTCTTTAACCACTAAATCTGTTGCTTCATTAGCTGCCGCAACTACTGTATCAGCACTATCTTTATCTGTATTAGCTGTACCTGCTGACTTTAATGCAAATACCGCACCAGCTGCAAATACAAGTACCGCTGTTGTTATTGTTATTGTTTTGATCCACTTTTTAGAATTATTCTTTTTCATAATCAGTTCCCCCGTTGAACCATATAATAAAAAAACATCCGATTACCGGATGCCTGAATAATACGAATCATTTGCGTTGATTGTAATGCAACCGGCTGTCATTCTGATAAAATCAGTTAAGACCCTTGGCTTTGCGTCATAGCCTTTCGACTACTTTGCCAATATATTAACTTGTCTCTTTATATGAATATAATACCACTAATCAGGAATATGTAAATAGTACTATTATACTATTTTTTGTTTTTTCTTTAAAAAAGGGGGGGTAGGAAATATGTTGATAATTCCCTGCCCCGTCTAATATTACTTTCTTTCTCTATCAAATACACTTGCAAGATATCTCATGCATTCCAGTTCGTGCTGGCCTAACTGTCCTTTCTGCATTCGCCATTTCCAGTTATTACCCATGCTTGATGGCAAATTCATTCTTGCCCAATTTCCAAGTTTGAGAATGTCCTGAACTGCAAATACTGTAAGAACAGCAACACTTGAATACGCAGCCCTGAATACCTGATCAACCATTCTTCCCTTATCTCTTGTATCAAGATAGTCATAAGCATATCCTAACTCCCAGTCGCCTCTGTCCTCAAAGAAACCAAGTAGCGTTTCGTTATCATGAGTTCCACCATAGCATACAAGATTCTGTGTATAATTATATGGCAGATGCGGATTCTTTCTGTCTCCACCAAATGCAAATTCAAGAACCTTCATTCCCGGATATCCATTTTCTTTAAGAATCTTTGCTACTTCAGGAACTTCAACACCTAAGTCCTCAGCAATAATCTTCTTATCACCGATAGATTCATTAATAACATCAAGCAGCTTCTGTCCTGGTCCCTGTCTGTACTCACCCTGTCTTGCATCAGGCATGTCTGCTGGAATTGTATAGTACTTCACAATTCCTATAAAATGATCAATTCTTATGACATCATATAGTTTTGCTGAAGCTGCCATTCTCTTTCTCCACCAGCTGAATCCATTTGCTTCCATTTTATCATAATCATAAAGAGGATTTCCCCATTTCTGTCCCGCATCAGAGAATGCATCAGGTGGTACACCTGCAACCTTTATTGGTGTTAGATTCTCATCCAGCTGGAATTCTCCCTGATTAGCCCATACATCTACGCTGTCATATCCCATATAAATAGGTATATCGCCTATAATCTCTATACCATTACTATTAGCATATTGTTTAAGCGCATTCCACTGTAAGTAGAATTCAAACTGTATGAATTTCCAGTATCCTATATCATCAGAAAGCTGCTCTTCATATCGGCTCATTGCCTCAGGCTTTCTGAACTTTATGTCAGTTTCCCATTCACCCCATGAGACATTGTTAAAATGGGACTTCAATGCCATAAACAGAGCATAATCCTCAAGCCAGTCTACATTATCTTTAACAAAATTATCAAACTGCTTATAAAGAGGAAGCCCCTTGGCAAGCGTCTTCTTGCTTTCTGCACATGCAGCCTTAAATCTGTTATAAGCAATTCTTAATATGTCAAATCTGTTATTATATATCTTTTCATAACTGACATATCTTTCGTCACCAATATTTCCATTTCTGTAGGTTCCGAATCTTCCATTAACAGCGTCATCTTCAGAAACATTTACAGGCACAATTCCATCACCCCAGTCTCTTGAAATAACCTCTGACTTTAACAAGAATCCAGCCTCAATAAGCATATCAAGATCAACAAAGTACGGATTACCTGCAAATGCAGAATATGACTGATATGGGCTGTCACCATAAGTAGTTGGTCCTAACGGAAGTACCTGCCAGTACTTATGATTACATTCTTTAACAAATGTAACAAAATCATATGCATCCTTGCCAAATGTTCCTATACCATATGGTGATGGTAATGAACTTACAGGCATAAGTATGCCTGCATTTCTCTCAAACTTAGTATCAGACATTAGCAGCACCTCCGTCATTATCATTCATATCTTCTGTGAATTTCTTAACACTCTCTGCTTCTGACTGCGTAAGTAATTTTTCAACATCAAGAAGAATAACAAGCTGTCCATTAACATTGGCAACCCTGTCAAGATATTCTGTATCAACAGTCTTCGCAAGCGCCGGCATCTGTACAATGCTCTGAGCATCAATATCACCTATTTCAAGCACCTCATCAACCTCAAGAGCAAGCTTGACAACACCAGGTATATTTACAATTACTGTACTGTCTTCTCCAATCACACCAACATTGTCATCTGTGCCAAACTTTTTTCTTAAACTGAATGCAGGAATAACCTCCCCTCTCAGATTAACAATTCCACTTATATATTTCATTGCATTGGGAACTCTTACAATATTAATCTCTCTTTCTATAGACTGAACAAGATTAATATCCACTCCAAACTGCTGATTCCCTAATCTGAAAATTACTGGTTTTATGTAATCTGCCATACTGATATACCACCTTTCATTATTCTTCAGTCTTTCCTGTGCTTATCCATGTAAGATACGCGTTGATAAACGGATCGATATTGCCATCAAGTACGCTGCCCGCATTAGCAACTTCCTTATTAGTTCTGTTATCCTTAACCATTGTATATGGCTGAAGAACGTAACTTCTTATCTGGCTTCCGAAATTAATATCCTTGACATCTCCTCTGATTCCAGATAGATTCTCTGCATTCTCAGCCTCCTTTAAAAGATAGAGCTTAGCCTTTAACATCTGCATAGCTTTATCTTTATTCTGGTGCTGAGATCTTTCATTCTGACACTGTACAACAATTCCTGTAGGAAGATGTGTAATTCTGATTGCTGATGACGTTTTATTAATGTGCTGTCCACCTGCACCACTTGAACGATATGTATCAATTCTTAAATCATCATCATTAATCTCAATATCTATATCCTGATTAATATCAGGCATTACGTCACATGATACGAAAGAAGTCTGTCTCTTACCTGCCGCATTGAATGGAGATATTCTTACAAGTCTGTGAACACCATGTTCAGATTTCAGATGTCCATATGCATTCTCTCCTCTTATCTCTATAGTAACCGACTTAATTCCTGCTTCTTCACCTTCAAGATAATCAAGTGTTTCTGTTGTATATCCGTGACTTTCCGCCCATCTTGTATACATTCTGAAAAGCATCTGACACCAGTCACAGCTTTCTGTTCCACCTGCTCCTGCATGAAGTGTAAGAATGGCATCACATGCATCATGTTCTCCAGAAAGCAATGTCTCAATCCTTAAACTTTCCATCTTGTCTTCAAGACCCGTTATCTCTTCTCCTATCTCTGGAATAAGCGACTGATCATTAGATTCTTCTGCCATCTCAATAAGTGTCTTAACATCATCAAGTCCTGTTTCTAACTCATTGTATCTTTCAAATGCATCCTTTAAGCCTTTAAGCTCTTTCATTGCATTCTGTGATTTATCCGGATTATCCCAGAATCCCGGAGATTCCATATCAGCCTCTAATTCTTCAATCCTTTTCTGCTTATTGTCAAGATCCAGAGAATTCTTAATCTGAGCCATAGGCTTATCGTATCCTGAAATTCTGTATCTAAACTGGTCTAACTCTACCATATGTCCTCCAAAATAATAGGCGCGGACGCTGATATTTCAAGCATTCCGCGCCCTGATGTCTCTTATAAACTTATGCCTGTCTTCCGCAGCAATTCTTATATTTCTTGCCACTTCCGCATGGGCATGGATCATTAGGATATATCTTCTTCTCTGTTCTTCTCGCTGGTCCCTTAACAGATGGTCCTTCATCCTTATTAGTACCTGTTACCTTGGCAACCTGTTCTCTTTCAACCTTCTGTTCTACCTGAATATGCATAAGAAGTCTTACAGTATCCTCTGTAATTCCTGCAGTCATCTCATCAAACATGTCATAGCCCATCATCTTATACTGGACAACAGGATCTCTCTGTCCAAGTGCCTGAAGACCTATGCCCTGCTTTAACTGATCCATATCATCGATATGATCCATCCACTTTCTGTCAATTACCTTAAGAAGGATTACTCGCTCGATTTCTCTTATCTGCTCAGCCTCTGGGAAAAGTGCTTCTT
>OATK01001424.1_pt1 | contig 15242 bp, 15 predicted proteins | sample 1516611 | NCBI WGS metagenome assembly OATK01 (sample SAMEA2579947, study PRJEB22360) | human gut metagenome | biome: human gut; feature: human-associated habitat; material: faeces | place: Denmark | collected 2008/2010 | reverse complement strand
CAATATCATGTACAATAAAAGGGATTTCACGCCGTAAAGCGGTGTGTCACACCGGGGTTTTATCCGAACGGAGGAGGTTGCTTGTATGTTTTGTAAGAGTTGCGGTGCGAAGATTCCGGATGACTCGAAGTTTTGCAAAGAGTGTGGGGCGAGATGTGCGGAAGAGTCTGCGCAGATGCCTTTTTCGGGAACAATGCAAAAGAAACCGAAAAAGACGATGTGGATTCTTTTGACCTGCATCGTTCTGGCGGCAGCGGTCTGTGTAATTCTGCTGGCTGTTTTCCGTGGACAATCCAAAACCGATGTTTCTGAGCGCAGCGGAAAGCGGATCACAGAAAATGCTGTGACAACTTCGGGAGAAGAATCTTCCGAAACAGATGCCGAGAAAAAGGCGTTGGAACAGGATGATGCCAAAGCAGTGTATGAGGCGGCGAATGCCGTTTTTAAGTCCATGGGGCTTTCTGACACCGGAATGTATCACTATGGGAATGACACAAAAATTGACAAGGAACTGGACGATAAATGCGATTTTCTGAAAAATTATGAGGATATTGCAATTTACACTGCGGATGGAACGGCGCTGTCTGTTGTATGCTATGGAAAAGAAACAGACGGAACGCTGACCTATTCCACATATCCCACGTATTGTACTGATGCGATGTTGAATTCCGGTGTTAGCGTGTTGTACCTTGCACTGGATGATGCCGGAAAGATCACGGCAAATAACATTGAGGCGGAAAAGTGCGGCACGGCAATTGAGAAGGCATTGACGAAGATGGAAGATGCAGGAACGCCGATGCAGGACGGGACATATACACTCCAGGATTGTGGAGACCTGGCAGATTATATGGATGTGTCACGGTTTAATCTTTACCAGACTGTTGATTTCGAAGTGTATACAGCGTCATCCGGACAGCAGAAATGCACTGTGATCCTCAGCGTGGATGGGACATACTGCGGCGCATATCCGGTGAAAACGACGCTGGATAACTGGTCTGACCATACCTTGAAAGACGGCATTGAAAAATAATGCGTGCAGGAACACCGCTTCTCCTGTACAGCAATAAAAAGTATCGCACCATGCAGGCTGTTCTGTATGGTGCGATATTTTTTTATCCCAACTTCTGAACCCCGGAAACCGCCAGCCCCACATTCCCTATGAGAAACACCAGCATTGCCGCTGCCGTAAAAGCGGCGGCGTAAGTCTTTCCGGCGCATCCGTTTTCCCGGAGATATTGTTTCAGCTGTTCCCGGCGGTGGAGCAGCCAGAATGCGGCGAAAGCGAAAAAGAAAATGTTGATGCCACGGTAGAGATAATCCTGTGCGGCAGGGGAAAGATACCCCATCGCCCTGCCCAGCAGTTCGCCGAACACCAGGTTGTTGAGCAGGTGCAGCAGAATGGACCAGCGGAGCGAAAATTCCGCCGCCGTGTAGCCAAGCACCAGTCGGGTGAGAAAGGCGAACGGCATCTGAAACAGATTGGCGTGCATGACGCCGAACAGCAGGGCAGAGGTCACAATGGCAAACACCTTTCCGTATCGCTGAAACTGCGGCATCACCAGTCCACGGTAGATGAGTTCCTCGCCGACCGGCGCAAAAACGGCGGTGTACAGGAACATGGAAAGGGTAGTACTTTGCGCCGATGCAGCATCCAGCTGTCCCATGGCGGTATATCCAAACAGCCGGAGCAGCAGTTCCAGACTGTTCCCGAACAGGGAATAGATCAGCTGCGCTCCCATGAAAATGCAGCTCAGCAGCAGAAATCCTTTCAGCGGCAGGGGCTGTCTTTGGGAAAAGAGCTTTCCGGGCGGTGTGCTTTTTCGGAAGTACCAGCCGAGAAACAGCACACCCACACATACAGCGGCAATGCTGGAAACACCGCTGCCGGATGCGCTGCTGTTCAGCTGTGTCAGCACTTCCTGCCGCCGGCTGCTGTCCGGTATCGTCAGCCAGACCCAGCACTTTCGTGCCAGCGGTTCTGCGGCAAAGACGGCGTACCGCAGCAGCGTGTATAAGACCAGTCCGAATACGGTGCGGTCAATGGCTTTGCGGATCTCCTGCATAAAGACACCTCCGGCAGCATGAGAAAAACAAAAAAAGCTGACCATGCTTTCACATAGTCAGCTTTCCAGAATCCTTGGTGCGGATAAGAGGACTTGAACCTCCACCCCCTTGCGAGGACTAGCACCTGAAGCTAGCGCGTCTGCCAATTCCGCCATATCCGCATTTTTGTATGCCGTGTTTTCAGCGACAAGAATTATTATAGCACAACATTTTTGATTTGTCAAGCCTTTTTTTCAATTTTTTTTGGTTTTTTTCTGATTTTTTCGCAGGAGTTGAAAAATGCCGCAATTTCGGCGCTTTTTCTTTACTTGCACAATGCGTGAAACTGTGCTATAATAGTAGACGCATCAAAATAATCTCGAATCATGATAAAAAGTGTGCTTTCGGAGCAGGATGAATGTGCGGCACACTTTGCTGATAGGGGGAAGAAATATGGAACATTATCTGGACAATGCTGCGACGACCAAACCCTGCGCAGAGGCGGCTGCTGCTGTGATGAGCTGTATCTCATCACACTACGGCAACCCGTCCTCTCTGCACCGCAAGGGGCTGGAGGCACAGCATGAAGTAGAATATGCACGCAACCAGGTTGCCGGAGCGCTGGGATGTAAGGCGCAGGAGATCGTGTTTACATCCGGCGCAACGGAGAGTACCAACCTGGCGCTCTGCGGCGCAGCTGCCGCATACGGCAGAAAGCGGAAGAAGATCATCACCAGCGCCGTGGAACACGCATCGGTCAGGGAGACTATGGCGCATCTGGAAACGCTGGGCTTCACGGTAGTATCCGTGCCGCCGGCAGAGGATGGACTGTACCATGCAGAGGACTTTCTGAAAGAAGTGGACAAGGACACCTGCATGGTGAGCATCATGCTGGTGAACAATGAAAACGGCTACCGGATGCCGGTGGAAGAGGTGTTCCGCACCGTGAAACGGCGTGACCCGGACATCATCACCCACTGCGATGCAGTACAGGGTTTCTTAAAGGTATCATTTAAGCCGAGAACCCTCTGCGCAGACCTGGTATCCCTTAGCGGTCATAAGGTACACGCATTGAAAGGTGCCGGAGCGCTGTATATTCGCCAGGGCGTGCGGCTGAAACCGGTGCTGTACGGCAGCCGGCAGGAAAAGGGACTGCGTCCGGGTACGGAGGGCGTTCCGGTGATTGCAGCATTTGGCGCAGCAGCGGAAAAGCTGGTGCTGACCATGGATGAGCGGTACGATGCCGTTTCCGGACTGCGCAGCAGCCTGATCGAACAGCTGAAGGAGATGGACGGCGTTATCATTCGTGACCTGCCGTCGGCGTCTCCGTATGTGCTGAATATTTCCCTGCTGGGATATCGTTCGGAGATCGTGCTGCACTATCTGGAACAGCGTGAGGTCTATATTTCCAGCGGCTCTGCCTGTTCCAAGGGCGCCAGCAGCGGTGTTCTGGAACTGTTCGGCGCAAAGCCGGCAGAAGTGGACAGCGCCCTGCGCATCAGCTTTTGTTCCGACAATACAGAAGAGGATATTGCGGCGCTGGTACAGGGATTGAAGGATGCACAGAAAGATCTGATGCACTGATACGGCAGAACTGCCGGGAATAGAAGGAGAAAATACATGGCAAAAGAATTGATTTTGGCAAAATATGGCGAGATGGCACTGAAAGGGTTGAACCGTGGCACATTCGAAGATATTCTGATGAAGAACCTGCGCCGCCGTCTGAAAAAGTTCGGCGCATTCAAACTGAATCGTGCGCAGTCCACCATTTATATGGAACCGCTGTCAGATACCATCGACCTGGACGAAGTTCTGGAACAGCTCCAGTGCGTCTTTGGCATTGCGGCGCTGTGCCGTGCTTGCGTCTGCGAAAAGACCATGGAGGACATTTCTGCCAAGGCGGTCTCTTATCTGGAAGAGGTTTTGCAGGGTGCAAATACGTTTAAGGTAGAGGCAAAGCGTGCGGACAAGGCGTTTCCGCTGAAGTCGCCGGAGATCTGCGCAGAGTTGGGCGGTATCCTGCTGGACGCATATCCGCACCTTTCCGTTGATGTACACCATCCGGACGTGACTGTAATGGTAGAGATCCGTGATACCCACGCATTTGTTCACGGGGCAAACCTCAAGGGTGCAGGCGGTCTGCCGGTCGGCAGCAGCGGCAAGGCACTTCTGCTCCTGTCCGGCGGCATTGACAGCCCGGTGGCAGGCTATCGCATGGCACGCCGTGGCGTACATATTTCCGCCATTCACTATGTCAGCCCGCCTTATACCTCCGACCGTGCGCAGGAAAAGGTGGAACAGCTCTGCCAGGAACTGACGCCGTACTGCGGCAACATTGCATTTTTCTGCGTACCGTTTACAGAGATCCAGGAGGCAATCAAGAAGTATTGTCCGGAAGAGTATTTCACCGTTATTATGCGGCGGCTGATGATGGAAATTGCACAGAAGATCGCTGCAAAGGACAACTGCCTGGCGCTGATTACCGGCGAGAGCGTGGGACAGGTGGCAAGCCAGACCATGCAGGCGATCGCCTGCACCGATGCCGTCAGCAAGATCCCGGTATTCCGTCCGCTGATCGGTTCGGATAAGACGGAGATCGTGGAAACTGCCCGTGCCATCGGCACCTTTGAAACTTCCACGCTGCCGTATGAGGACTGCTGCACAGTGTTTACGCCGAAACACCCGAAGGTGCGCCCGTCTCTGGAAGAAGTGGAAAAGGCGCAGGCAAAGTTCGACTTCACGGAAATGGTGGACAAGGCAGTCGCCGGCACAACCATGAAGGTTTTCGAACTGAACTGAGCAGACAGGAAGGTGCTGTGAAATATGGCATATACCTTAATAGATGAAAAAAAAGTGTGTCGTATTTATCAAGACACAGAAAAAGCACTTGACAAAACCCTTGCACATATTGTACAATTATTAGATGGAGAACATCAGACCATCGCCACGGCAGAGAGCTGTACGGGCGGTATGCTGTCGCAGATGATTACCTCCGTGCCGGGTGCATCCCATGTATTTGAACTGGGACTGTGTACTTATGCGGAGCGGATGAAGACCAGACTGCTGGGCGTTCCGGCAGAGCTGATCGCAGCGCATGGTGTGGTGAGCGCAGAGGTGGCTGCGGCGATGGTGCAGGGACTGCGCCGTCAGTCGGACGCTGATCTCTGTCTCTCTGTGACTGGACTGGCAGGGCCGGGCGGCGGTACGCCCGAACAGCCTGTGGGGACGGTCTATGCTGGGATTCTGTATGGGGAGCAAGAGGCAGTCATGCACTTGCAGCTTTGGCGGTACGGACTGCGCACACGGGAAGAGATCCGTCTGGGTACGGCTGTGTGTGCATTCGGCATCGCAGAACGAATCCTGATGGAGGAAGCAGAATGCAGGAAGAAGAAAAAAATGCTGTAACACCGACTGAGGCGGCGGAAACGCCGGAACAGCCGGAGCGCAGCATTGCGGAAGAACCGGCAGAAGGATCTGAGACTGCGGATGCGGCGGAAACAGCGGCAGAAGATACCGCAGAGATCTCAGAGACAGCGCCGGAGGAGGTTCCTGCTGAGCCGGAGGACAAGATCCGGGCGATCCGCACCAGCCTGTTCCACATTGCACAGGAAGAGGAAGAGGAGGCGGTCACACAGCGTGTGGCGCAGCAGATCCGACAGGTCAAGGATCAGAAGGAACACCCGGAAAAGTATCCGCCGCCGCCCATGCCGCCGAAACCGAGAAAACAGACGTTTGGTCAGAAAATGCTGGGGCTGTTTCCACAGCGTGGCGATTCCGGAGGCGAAGTGGTGCGGAAAAGTATCTTTCTTTTTTCAGCGACGGTGTTTCTGGTCTGCATGGTGCTGATCGTCCTGTACTTTGTGGACATTTTCCGTGCAGACAAGCTGTATGAGGACATCGGCTCCAATTATCACGCCAACCAGTCGGTACAGACGACCACCGCAGTGCAGGAGACACAGCCTGCGGCAGAAGAGCCTACCGAAAAGATCTATACGCTCCTGCCGGGTGCGGCGGATCTGCTGGCAATGAATTCAGAGATCAACGGCTGGATCTCGATTCCGGATACCAAAGTGGATTATCCGGTGCTGCACCATCTGGACGATGAGCCGGGCAATGAGTATTATCTCTACCGGAATGTGCAGAAAGAGGATTCCAAGCCGGGTTCGATCTTCCTGGATTACCGCTGTACCTTTGACGATGTGGGCGAGGACGGCACGCTGAAGAGTCCCAGCTCGGACAACCTGATTATTTACGGTCACAATATGCGTGACCTGTCTATGTTCGGTACGCTGAAATATTACCGTACCGATGAAAATTATTACGATGAACACCCTATCATCCAGCTGAATTCCAATTATGAGACCTATCAGTACAAGATCTTCGGCTACTTTATTGCAGACGCCGAGGATACCACAGATACCCGGTTCGAATATTGGAACGCCATTGACTTTTCGGGTGAGAAGGAATTCTATGACTATGTCAATGAGGTAAAGCGCCGGACGCTGCGCATCACCAATGTGGATGTGACCTACGGCGACCAGCTGCTGACCCTTTCTACCTGCAATAATGCCTTTGATACGGCACGCCTGGTGATCGTGGCACGGCGTGTGCGGGACGGGGAAGATCCCAATGAGCGGATCGCCGGAAGCATTCCGAACCCGAACATCAAGTGGCCCAATGTGTATTATCTGCGGCATGAAAAGACATACGACCCCAATGCGCCCTTTGCACCTTACGGGCAGGGGACTGATGGAAATGAGGAATCATAAATGAAGAAATGGCAAAGCAGCGCAGTTGCTGCGGCACTGGTATTTTCCATGTTTACAGTCGGATGCGGCGAGCAGATCGACCAGAATGCCGGCATAGCGACTTCTGCACCTGCCACAGAGGCGGCGACAGAGGCGACAACTGCGGCGCCGGAACTGACAGAACGTGCAAAAAAACTTCTGGCACAGAATCCGGATACGGTAGGCTATATCACCATCGAGGGTTCACAGGTGGACAATCCTGTGGTACAGACCTCGAACAACGAGTATTATCTCGACCACGGCTTTGACGGACAGGAATTCCGTGCCGGCACCGTGTTCATGGACTGCACCGATGACTTCGGCGCTGATCCGGAGACATGGTCAGAAAATATTGTCCTCTACGGACACAACATGGCAGACAACACCATGTTCGGTTCGCTGCGGCAGTACCGGCAGAATCCGTCCTACTATAAAGAAGCGCCTTTCATCACTTTCAGTTCCAATTATGCAGACTACACCTATGTGATGGTCGGATTGCTCATCACAGGCGGCGATGCAGATTCGGACTTTAAGTACTGGCAGATGGAAGATCTGGACGACAAGGCTGCCTTCGACAGCTATATGGGATCGGTCAATTCCAAGAACATGATCGACAACCCCATTGACGTGCAGTACGGCGACAGCCTTCTGACACTTTCCACCTGTTATTCCGATGAGGATAACTCCCGTTTCCTGATCGTGGCACGCCGTCTGCGTGACGGTGAGGATACTGCATCCATGCTTAGCACGATCCAGAATAACGGCGGAACTGACGCTGCACAGGAGTGACACGACCGGGAGGGAGACCTCGTCCGGTACTTCTGTGCGGCAGGGGACGGTTTGCAGCGATGCAGACGGTCTCCTATCACTACCCGGCTTTTGCCGGTCAAAATGGAGTTTTGATATGAAAATACGTTACCCACAAATGGGTATTGCACTTGCAGTTGCAGCACTTCTGGCAGGGACCTGCGCAGTCAGTGCTTATGCAGTGCCGGAAACAGATGCAGCGGGTACTAGTACTGCGGCATCTGATACGACAGCAGCAAATGAAAGCGACGATACTTTGTGGAAAGCTGAAATTTCAGATTACGATTCCAGCTTATCATTGGTACAGTATGAAGAAGTTAAGCCCTCGGAAGAACAGGCGGCTGCGATTCAGGATGCGACAACACCCAGAGAATCCACAGCTGTGGCATCTTCCGATGCGGCAGGCAGCGCAAACATCGGCGCAGCAGCCTCTATGGCTGCCTCTGTAGAAGCCGGTCAGTTTGCATTTACCACTTATGGATATGGACACTGTGTGGGCATGAGCCAGAACGGCGCTAACTACTATGCGACCTACGGCGGCTATGACTACCAGTCAATTTTGTTTCATTATTTTCCCGGTACCACACTGGTGCAGGAGAGTGCGTCCAGCACGATCACTGCAAACGGTGTGACCGGCAGCTATGTGGATATCATTTCACAGATCGTATACAACGAGATGAGTTCCACCATGCACCCGGAGGCAATGAAGGCCCAGGCAATTGCCGCTTATTCTTACATTATGTTTAACGGCGGCAGCGTGAACAATGTGATCTTAAAACCGAATCCGCCGCAGAATGTCATTGATGCGGTTTCCGCAGTAGCCGGACAGGCGCTGTATTATGACGGAGACTACGCTCTGACAGTCTATGGCGCATCCAGCGGCGGCGCAACTGCCAGCTCCGGTGATATCTGGGGCAGACAGTATGACTATCTGGTCAGCGTCCCCAGCGAATACGATGCGGAATACGATCCTTATTATGGTGTGGTCACCTATATGTCTGTGGATGAAGTACGCTCCCGGATCCAGAACGCCTATGGCATCGCACTTTCCTCGAATCCGTCCAACTGGATTCAGCTGGAAGTGGGTGACAGCGGCTTTGTCCGTTCGGTGACGATCGACGGTCAGAAAACAGTAAACGGTAACGCATTCAGCAATGTTCTGGGACTGCGCAGCCCCAGATTTGCATACGTCTGCGGATAAAATCAGAAAATTGCCAGAAAGCACAGACGCTTTTGTCTCTCTGACTGTACTGCGAAAACTGCTTGATTCGGGAATCATTTGACAGGGGACTGTCATACAATAGCAGTACCGGAGAACGGCAATGTGTTTTTATGGAGGAGAAAGAACAAATGGATTTTCGTGATCAGTTTCGGAAAATGAGCGACGATGTAGGGAAGATGGCAAGAGAAGTTGCCGACACTTCCAAAAAGGCGACTGCCCGTGCAAGAGTACGCCGCATGATCAACAGCTGCAACGATTCGCTCCAGACGATTTATCAGGAGATCGGTTCCCGCTATTATGTGGAGAACCAGTGCCAGCCGGAAGAACAGTACGAGGGACTGTTCCAGCAGGCATCGGATCTGATCGCACAGATCGATGTGCTGAAATCGGAACTGGCAGGGCTGGATAATGCCAGCATTTGCCCGGAATGCGGTTCTAAGGTGAACGACGGACAGAAGTTCTGTCCGGAGTGCGGTCATAAGAACGCATCCTATGGAAAGTGGAAAGCTGAGGCAGAGGCAGCAGAGGCTGCTCGCCGTGCGGCAAAGGAAGCAGAGCAGGCAGAACGGGAAGCCCGCAAGGCGGCGCAGTCTGCGTCTGTTGCCTATGAGACCACAGCGGAACCGGTTTCCGATGAGGCAGAAGAAAATGTTTTTCCGTCAGATGCGACAGCGTGTGACGGAGAAGATGCACAGTAATTTGGTGCGGTTGCATTCCGGGAGGCGGATGCCTTTCCGTGCGGAATGTGTTTTAAGAAAAGCTGGTGTACACGGACAGTGTGTGCCAGCTTTTTTGATGAAAAGCCGGCAGATCTGCATATGCCAGCCGGCGTTAAGGAGTACATATCATGAGATGGAATCGTTTCTTGACACCGGGGCGTGTGATCGCCGCCGGATTTGCGTTTTTGATCCTGGTGGGGACAGGTCTGCTCCTGCTGCCGATCTCTCACCAGCCGGGGCAATCCCTTTCCTTTATGGACGCCCTGTTCACGGCGACCAGCGGCGTCTGCATCACCGGGCTTTCCTCGATCCAGTGCAACGCCGTGCTTTCCGGTTTCGGACAGGCGGTGCTGCTGCTGCTGATCCAGGTGGGCGGCATGGGTATCACGACGCTGGGCGTGGGCATTATCCTGGTGACCGGCAAGAAAATTGGCATCCGGGAGCGGACACTGATTAAGGAGTCCCTCAACCAGCCCAGTTTTCAGGGAATCCTGCGGTTGTTGAAAGTGATGCTGATGGTGACATTCAGCATTGAAGGCATCGGCGCAGTGCTGTCCTTTCCCATTTTTCTGCAGGATTATCCGGTGGGAAAGTCGGTCTGGCTCAGCGTGTTCCATTCCATTTCGGCGTTCAACAATGCCGGGTTCGATCTGCTCGGCGGTAGCAGCCTTTCGGATTACCGGAACAATGTCCCCATGCTGCTGCTGACTTCCGGGCTGACCATCTGCGGCGGTCTGGGATTTGTGGTAATGCTGAATATTGCGCAGAAACGGCGGTTCCGGCGCTTTTCCCTGCACACAAAGGTGGTTCTGACCATGACCGTGTTTCTGCTGCTTGCCGGAACGCTGCTGCTGCACGTGACACAGGACGGTCTGACCTGGATGCAGTCGTTCTTTTACAGCGCGGTCACCCGAACCTCCGGTTTCAGCATCTATAATCTGGGGGACTTTTCCAACGCATCACTGCTCTGTATGGCTCTGCTGATGTTTGTGGGTGCAGCGCCGGGTTCGACTGGCGGCGGCATTAAGGTGACGACGCTGTTTGTGTGCATCTGGTCTGCCATCGCCTATACCCGGAATCAGCATCCCACGGTGTTCCGCCGGCGGTTTTCCCAGGAAGTCCGGGACAAGGCGCTGATGATCTTTTTGATGGGCTTGTCGGTGGTGCTGGTTTCCACATTCCTGCTGTGTATGCTGGAGCCGGATGCGTCGTTTATCCAGGTGTTGATGGAGACCACATCGGCGTTTGCTACCGTGGGGCTTTCCTGCGGATTGACAGCAGGGCTGTCGGCTGCGAGCAAGCTGGTTCTGGTTCTGACCATGTATATCGGGCGGCTCGGACCGCTGACGGTTGCTACCCTCTGGATGGTGCAGGGCAGAAAGAACAGTGAGATTTTGAGACCGGAAGAAACCATTTCCGTGGGATAAGGAGCGAACAATGAGAAACAATGCGAAAAAAGAAAAGCTGTATGCGGTGATCGGTCTGGGACGCTTTGGATTTTCCCTGGCGAAACGCCTGGCTGAGGCAGGAAAAGATCTGATCGTCATTGACCGGAAGGAAACGGTCATCAACGATGCCGTGACATTCACGGACAACGCTTATATGATGACAGACCTTTCCAAGGAGAATCTGCGGAATGTGGGCATCCAGAACTGTGATACTGTAATCGTGGGCATCGGCAGCGACTTTGCCGTCAGCGTGCTGACGACCATGATCGTTTTGCAGCTGGGCGTGCCGCACGTGATCGCCAAGGCGCTGACAGAGGAGCAGGGCTGCGTGCTGGATAAGCTGGGCGCTGAGGGGGTCTATCCGGAACGGGAAATGGGCGTGCGCCTGGCGAACCGTCTGCTTGCACCTCGTGTCATGGAATACATTGCGCTGAACGATGATATCAGCATCACAGAAATTTTGATTCCGGATACCATGCCGGAAATGACGGTGCAGGAAATGAACCTGCGCCAGCGGTATGGTCTGAACATCATTGCCGTAAAGCGTGGGGAAGAAGTCACGGTGGATATCCGTCCGCAGATGCAGCTCCATGCGCCGGACATTCTGGCAGTCGTGGGACGGCACGATCAGGTGAACCGGTTCGAAAACGACTTGCAGAATCGGAAAAAGTTCTGACTGCGGCACTGAGAAAGGGAAAAGCACTATGCGAAAACCGGACAAATTTGACCCGAAGGAACTGCACCGGAAAACGGAGGCAGAACTGCGGAAAATAAAGAAAAGCGGCAATCTTTCCGACCGTGACCGGGAACGGATCGAAAACCGTCTGCGGGAAAAAGACCGTGGAGACGATTGACAAAAAGGCTGCTGCCGGAGTGAGAAAACTCTCATCTTCGGCAGCAGCCTTTTCTGTCGGAAACCCTCTGGTTCCGGAAACGTTTCTATGGAGAAACCGATTCTCGGAACATCTATCTCAAAGCAGGCCCTGCTGGTATTCTTATTGTATGCAGCAGCGCCGAAAAGGGAACAAGGAAACTTCTGGAATCATTCAAAGTGCTTTGCGTTCCGGAAATTCAGCGCACCGGAAAACGGGTCATAGCCGATGTCCTTGTTGTTGCTCTTGGTGATGCAGTACTGATTCTTATAGAAAATGGGCAGAAATACACATTCGTCCAGAAGGGATTGTTCCAGCTGGGCGCATTTTTGCTGGAGTTCCTCTTTCGAACCGCACTGGTGCAGTGCCTGGATGGCGGCGTCGGTGGTACCATTGGCGTAATAGAACGGGTTGGTACGGGATGAAAACTGTTCCAGTACGCCGGCAGGGCTGTCGTAAGAGGCGGTAATACCGCAGACAGCGACAGTGTAATTTTTGCTTTGCAGGCGATCCCAGTAGTCAGATTCGGACACCTCTTCGATGCCGATGTAGAAACCGAATACCTCCTGCCAGGTCTGGATCACATCGTGGAGATTGTCGCAGTCCATCAGCGAGGCGCAGACCAGGATCTTTGCGGAATCCAGGGATTCTCTGCCCAGCTCCTGCATTCCCTGCTGGAACAGCGTCAGTGCTGCGTCCGGGTCGTAGGCAGTCTGCGCATCCGGATATGTGTCCCGATAGCTTGCGCCGTTCCAGTGGATCGCCGGCGGAATCAGTCCGTATGCCGGCAGCAGGTCATCGCTGGAATTGCCGCCGATGTTGGCACGGTCTATGCCCATGGACAGCGCCTTTCGGATCTTGGCGTTTGCAAATGCCGTGTCATCCGGGTTGAAGATCAGCCCAAGGGTGACGGAACGGGTCGCTGTAACAGAATAGTTGTCGCTTTCCATATACTGCGGCTGGTAGACAGAGCTGGTCATCAGATCGGATGTGCCGTCCGTGAAATCCGCAGCTGCCTCGTCGCTGCTTTTGCGGATCTGGAAGGTCAGATTGGTGGGATAGACGCTCCGGGCTTTTGCATTGACTGCATTGCGCCGCATGAAGATCTGGTTCTGGTTGCCGTACTGGTCGTAAAACCAGAGCCGCAGGTAGAATGCGCCGCAGGATGCCACTGATTCCTTGTCCAGTCCATAGCGCCCCTTGGTCTGCTGGAAAAAGTTTTCGTTGCAGGGCATTGCTGCGGTGGATGCCAGATTGCTGAGAAATTCTGCATCAGGGCGTGACAGGGTGAACTGCAATTCCGTATCGCTCACTGCCCGGACGCCGATCTCTGACGGGTCGAGCTGACCGCTCTGGACGGCATCTGCATTTTGCAGACAGGAAAACATGGTGGTATAGGGCGACTGGGTCTGCGGATCAAAGATGCGCTGGAACGCATAGGCGTAGTCCGATGCTGTGACTTTCCAGGTCTCGTCGTCGTCCACTACATCGTCCTGGTTGGCGTCGTAGAACCAATAGCGGTCGTTTTTCAAGAGAAAGGTATAGACCAGTCCGTCCGCAGATGTTGTGTAGCTTTCCGCTGCGGCAAGCTGCGGACTGCCGTTTTCGTCCAGCTCGACCAGTCCCTCGTACAGGTTTTCGATGATCGTCTTGGAGGCGGCGTCTGTGGCAGACTGCGGATCCAGGCTCTTGGGATTTGCCGGGAGACTGGCGGGGGAAAGAAGAAAAATGGGAGACTGGCGGTGAACAGATAACCGGAGCCGTCGCTTTCCTGTTTTTCCAGGAACGGCACGGAACAGCCGGCACAGAACTGCATGGCACAGGCGGCGGTGAGAAATACGGCGAAATAGCGTGATTTTTTCCAAAATGACATAGCAGGTTCCTTTCGCTTATCTTATATTGTTTCTTGGAATGGAGTATATGACAGCGGCTGTATTTCTATGCGTTTCGATGCAGCACTGCCCATTTTTCTATTATAGCATGACCGGAAAGGTTGTGCAAGATACAAATACGGATTTTGTCGAATTTTTTGAAAGGAAAGGCGATTGCGCTGATTCCTGTAAAATTTGTTTGCCGGCTTTGTTCGCCGCCGCCTTGACAAATCCCCGAAAATCTGTTACACTAAACATATCGCAAATTGAAAACCTGTGTGCTGCAATAGAGAAAGGACGGTGCCGAGTGTGCTTCATGCAACTGGCTCGAAGAAAGAACTGACACGTCTGGCGTATTATGCGCTGGTTTCCGACATCCTGGAACACGCTGATGTGCAGGCGCTGAAACAGTTCCGACACCATCGGTATACGACACGATTCCAGCACAGCCTGAATGTATCCTATTACAATTATCTGCTGTGCCGCTTTTTCCATTGGGATGCAGTTTCTGCTGCAAGAGCAGGACTGCTGCACGACCTGTATTTTTATGAGACAGATGCGTATGACCGCACAGAATCTCCCGGTCAGAAATCTCACAGCGCCCACCATCCGGAGGTCGCCGTGCAGAATGCGGTGGATCGGTTTGCGCTGAATCCGCTGGAACGGGACATGATTGAAAAGCATATGTGGCCGGTGACGCACCGGATGCCCCAGTATAAGGAAAGCTATGCCATTACCTTTGTGGACAAATATGCGGCGATCGTGGAATTTTTCGGTCTGGGTGCGCAGAGGATGCTGTCTCATATCCGCAGAAAACAGACTGTTTGAAAATAAGGACATAAGGCAATGCAGGATTGCCATAAGAAAGTCCTGAGTGGGAGCTTGCTGTGCGCAGGCTGAGAGGAGATGCAGACATCTCGACCAGACCTGATTTGGATAATGCCAACGGAGGGAACGAAAACACAGTGTATCTTGTGAGAGAACGTACCCTATGGGTGCGTTCTTTTTTACTTACGGCAGTACCGCAAAACGGACTTGCGTCATGATGCGGCAATGCCCTATGCTATGAAAGGAGCAGAAAATGCAGAATACTTCTATCAATTATTCGCTGTATGCCATCACAGCCCCTGCTGCAAATCTGACGACCCAGGTGCAGCAGGCGATCGACGGCGGCATCACCATGCTGCAGATCCGGGAAAAGAACTGTACCACAAAGCGGCTTATCGAGCTGGCGTCCGATTTTGAATCTGTGCCGCAATGCCGGGATTCCCTGCATCATTGATGACGATGTAGAGGCGGCAAGGGTGCTGGGTGCAGACGGTGTCCATGTGGGACAGCGTGACATGAAGGTGCAGCAGGCACGGGAGATCCTGGGCGACAAGGCGATCATCGGCACCAGCGCACACAACGTGGCAGAGGCAGTGGCGGCGGAAAAAGCCGGCGCAACGTATCTGGGCTGCGGCGCCGTTTTTC
>OATK01001420.1_pt1 | contig 15276 bp, 13 predicted proteins | sample 1516611 | NCBI WGS metagenome assembly OATK01 (sample SAMEA2579947, study PRJEB22360) | human gut metagenome | biome: human gut; feature: human-associated habitat; material: faeces | place: Denmark | collected 2008/2010 | reverse complement strand
TTCGAAATACTCGCCGAACAGCTGGTACAGGCCGCAGATCATCAGCATCGGCACGCCGTCCGCCGCGAGCGAACGCAGCAGGTCGGCGCGTTGGAAGAAGTCGTCGATGATCTTCTTCTGGCCGGTGTCCTGGCCGCCGCCACCCAGAATCATGTCCACGTGCTCGGGCCAGTCGCAGCCCTGGTTGTAGGCGTGTACGCGCGGCTCGTAGCCGTACAGCGCGAGCCGGCGCTGGATGGCGAGCACGTTGCCGGAATCGCCGTAGATGTTCATATCCTTCGGATACAGCGACACGATGTCGATGACCTGGCTCATATCGTCTCCTAGTCTTCCTTCCGCTGTTTTGCTTTGCGATTGCGCGGTTTCGTTTCGCGCGGCGCTCACTTGCCCACGCCGGCGTCGGCCACGTCGGCGATTTTGGCGAGCGCGGCACGCGTTTTCAGCATGGCCGTGTACGTGCAGTAGATGTGTTTGGGGGTGCCAGAATTCGCGTTCACGAAGTTCACGACCGATTCCTCCAGGTCGGTGCTGACCGATTCGACCGGCACCTGATCGTATTCGAGGCGCAGGGCCATGTCCCACGCGCGTACGCCGGACACGGCTTTGACGCCGGTGCCGCGCAGCGAGGTGAAGTCCACGTCCCACAGCCAGCTCATGTCGCGGCCGTCGGCGTATTCGTCGTTGATGCAGATCATGGTGTCGCAGCCTTCGGGCTTGAACGAGGCCAGCGACAGGCGGAATCCCATGGGGTTTTTGACGAGCAGCAGTTCCACGGGGGTGCCGTTCACGGTGATGACCTCGCCTCGGCCGAATGCCGGTGTGACCTCGCCGGCGGTGTCGATCATGGCCTGCGTGGTGGCGTGCGCGAAGGCGATCATACGGGGTGAGACGCCTGCCGCGCGCAGAATCTCGTCCGCAGCGGCCTGGTCGATGGCGGCATGCGAGCCCGTGCCCAGGACGGTCGTTGCCGTCCGTTTCGGTACCGGTATCGGCACCGTCCGCGTCGACACTGTCGGTGAGCGCGTCTTCGAACGGCAGGAACATCGCCTGCGCGTCCGCTGCGACGGCGCGCACCACGGCGAGCGCGGCGGCCGCGTTGTACAGGTTGTATACGCCTTCCAGTTTCACGGCCGTCTCATACGTTTCGCCGTCGATCGCGAAGGTGGCGCGGTGGTCGCCCACGGCGCGCAACGTCACGTCGGCGGGCAGCGCGTCGGGACCGTCCTGCGGTTGCGATGCCGGCGCGGCAGCCGCAACGGCATCGGCAGTATCGCCGGCATTGCCCGAATCGCCAATATTTCCGCCATGTTCCGCACTGTCGTGCGCTTCCGCGTCAACAGTGGTGCTCATGTCGTCATCCGACGGGAAGAAGCCGCGCAACGATTCGTCAAGGCCGAAGTAGCGTACTTCCACGCCGTCTTCCGTATGCGCCACGTCAGCAAGACGGGCGATGCGCGGGTCCTCACGGTTGAGCACGACGGTACCGGTGGTGGCTTCCGCCGCTTTGGACAGCAGTCGCGCGGTGTTGTCGATCTCGCCGAAACGGTCAAGCTGGTCGCGCATCACGTTGAGCAGCAGGCAGTAGTCGGGCGGCACCTGCTTGACGAAATGCACGGCGTACGCCTCGTCGAGTTCCAGCACCGCGATGTCGGCGTCGAGTTTGCCGGAAAGCGAGACTTCCGCAAGCAGCGACGAAACCACGCCACGGGTGAAGTTCGAGCCGGTCGGGTTGGTGAACACCTTCAATCCGAGCGATTGCAGCATGCTGGCCACCATGCGTGTGGTGGTGGTTTTGCCGTTCGTGCCGGAGACGAGCACCACGCCGAGCGGCAGTTGCGCCAATGTGCGCGACAGGAATTGCGGGTCGATGCGTTCCACGATTTTGCCGGGGAACGCGCTGCCACCGCCGTGCGCCAAACGGGAGGCCGCGCGCACGGCCTTGCCGATCAACGGGGTCGCGAAGGAATTCCAAGCCATATCACACCGCCTCCTGCTGGGACTGGTAATCCTGGGGCATGTCCTTGAACTTCGAATACGCGCCAAGGAACGCAAGATTGAACGTGTCGGTCGGACCGTTACGATGCTTCGCCATGATGATGTCGGCCTCGCCCGGGCGGTCCTCCTTGTCGTAGGCGTCCGGACGGTGCACGAGGAACACCACGTCGGCGTCCTGTTCGATAGAGCCGGATTCACGCAGGTCGGACAGCTGCGGCTTCTTGTCCTGACGCATTTCGGGGCCACGGTTCAGCTGGCTCAACGCCACCACCGGCACTTCCAGCTCCTTGGCGAGCAGCTTCAGCGCACGGGAGAAGTCGGACACTTCCTGCTGGCGGCTTTCCACGGCCTTGCCGGAGGTCATGAGCTGCAGGTAGTCGATGACGACGAGTTTCAAATCGTTCGTCTGCTTCAGTCGGCGGCATTTCGCGCGGATTTCCATCAGGCTCATGTTCGGGCTGTCGTCGATGAACAGGGGCGCGTTCTGCAGCTTGCCTTGCAACTCGTTCAGGATGGCCCAACGTTCCGGCGTGATGTCGTCCGCGCGGCGCATGGCGGCGAGCGGAATGTTGGATTCAGCGGAGATGATACGTTGCGCCAACTCGTTTTTGCTCATTTCCAAGCTGAAGATGATGGTCGTCAATCCGTGATGCAGTGCCGCGGAACGGGCGAAATCCACACCGAGTGTGGACTTGCCCATGGCCGGTCGGCCTGCCACGACGATCATCTGGCCGGGCTGCAGGCCCTGCGTCACGTCGTCGATGTCGCGGAAGCCCGTCGGCACGCCTCGGGACACTTCGCCGCTTTGCAGACGGTCGAGCTGGTCAAGCGTATCGGCGATGACGGTGCCGATCGGCGCGTAGTCCTGCCGCACTTTGCCGGTGGACATCTCATATACTTCGGCCTGCGCCAGGTTGACGACGTCTTCGGCCTGCGAGCCTTCTGCGGTGTAGCCGAGCTGTGCGATTTTGGTGCCGGCCGCGATCACATTACGCAGGATGGCGCGCTGATGCACGATGTCGGCGTAATACGTGGCGTTTGCGGCGGTCGGAACCGATGCGACCAGGCTGTGCAGATAGTCGGAGCCACCCACTTTTTCCAGATTGCCTTCGGCGAGCAGCTCGTTGGCCACCAGCACGGCGTCGACCGGCTGGGAGGCCGAGAACAGTTTGATGACCGCTTCGTACACGGTTTGGTTGCGTGGCTGGTAGAAGTCGGACACGTCGATCATCTGCGATACTTCGCCGATGGCGTCCTTGCTCATCAGCATGCCGCCCAACACCGCCATTTCGGCGGCGTCGTCATGCGGCGGCACGCGGTCGAACAGGGCGTCGCGCACGGCTTGGCTGGATCGGCCGTTCATGCCGTTCGCACCGTTTCCAGCGTTCGAAAATCCGCGGTTCTGCGCCGAACCGTTGTTCCAAGAGTCGTTCTCCGCCATGTCCCTCCAACCGCAGCAGTCAATCGAATGTGTTCAATACCGAGGAAAACCATAATACGTGCGTGCCGTCACGACCGGTGTTGCATTGAGATTATGGATGAATCTCCGCATCCACCGAACGACACGCGCGAATGGCTTTGGTGTGGATAAGAAAGTCGAAAAAAGCCGAGTTATCCACATATTGGGGATAACCATGTGGAAAACGTTTCGACTTATCCACAGAGTGGGGATAACTGAGTGGACAACTTGGGGACATCCTAAAGCATGCACCCCGATTCCCTTATTTCGATTTGCCGAAGTGAACGGAAGGTGATATGCACCCCGCTTTTCCGTAAACGACGAGAAATACGGGGGCATATCGGCTTGGCGCATGCGAGAAACCGGCGCTCACATGTGGTATCGGGTGGCGTTGTACATGGTGCGCACCAACGTTTCACGCCATTTGCTCCACCCGTACTGTTTGGAGATGGTCTCGCCGGACGTGGCCCCCAACGAGGAGCCGTCGGCGCGGGTCAGGTCGAACAGCATGTCGAGCAGCACGGGATTATGGTCGAGCCGGCCGGCCAGATCATCGCCGACGTTGGGATCATTGGGATTGCGGCCTGTGGCGAACTCCGACAATGTCAGATGCTCGCGTACCAGCAGCGTGACCCAGCGGACGATGTCGCGGTCGAATCCCATGCGTTCCACGACCACGGTCGCATGCCGAGCGCCTTCCGCCGCATGGTTGGCCACCCCCGGTCGTTTGCCGATGTCATGCAGGATGCCGGCGAGCAGCAGCGCCTCGTAATGCCGGTCGTCGTACCGCCCACCGCTGGGTGTTTCACGGCCGAGCCGCGTGACGACCTCCACCATGTGCCGGTCGATCGTATAGCGGTGCGCGGCGGACGCGCTTGGCCGGTTGCGCACGCCCAACCATTCGGGGATGAGCTTGCCGGGCACGTCGATGAAATCGATGTCTTCCCACACGTTGAGCAGCGCGGGGCCGGAAGCCAGCAGTCGTATGAACAGTTCACGCGATTCGTCCGTCCAGTTGCGGTCGCCGATAGGGCACTTTTTGAGGTTTCGCAACGTTCCCGGGGCGATTGGCAGGCCGAATTCCGCGGCTGCGACGGCCACGCGCAGCACGAGGTTCGGGTCGGCGGCCGGTTCCGCGCCCGGAGCGAGCACTATTTCCTCTTCATGCTTGGCCACGCCGGGGGCGATCACATCGAAGGTCGGTGCCTGACGTTTGCCGTCGCCGCGCGGCTGGAACACTTGGAAGAAGGCGAATCGCGGCTTGTCGTGCGTCAGCGAATGCTCGGCGCGCGACGCGGTGGAATCAAGGGAGAACGCGATCTGACGGCCGACGCGTGCCAGCAACGTTTGCAGATCGTCGATCGACTTCGCCTCACGTTCGCCATCGGGCAGCGTCGGATCGGCCAGACCGAGCATCGCCGCGACTTTGGCTTGGTAGGGCGATAGCAGCATGTTCGTATCTTTGCCGGCGACCAGATGGATGCAGTCGCGCACGTCCAGCAACCGTTCGACGGCGTCGTCATACGTGCCGTGCGGACGGTCGGCAAGCCAGGATGCGGTGAGCGCGGACACCAATACGGAGTCGCGCAAACCACCGCGTGCCTCTTTGATGTCCGGCTGGTTGATGTAGGCCATGCGGCCGAATTCGGCGAGGCGCGATTTGGCGGAGCCGAGCAGTTCCGACAGACGTTTGCGTGCGGCCTTGCGCCATCGTTCCAATATGGATACGGCTGTGCTTTCGATAAGTCCAGTGTCCCCCGCGATCGGCACCACGTCCAACCATCCCATGGCTGCGGGCAGGTCGCGGTCGGTGACGGCCTCGCATTGCGCGACGGTACGTACCGACTGGTCGAGGTCGAGGCCGGAATCCCAAATCGGATACCACAGTTTGTTGGCGAGCTCGTTGAGCTGCTGGTCGGTCAGCGCGTGCGGTTCGTAGATGACCACCAGATCAAGGTCGGAGCTGGGGCCCACCTGTCCACGTGCCAGCGAACCGACCGCGCCGAGACCGATGCCGGTTGCCGGAACATCGAAGGAAACCGCCTCGCAGGCTTCGTTCCACAACTGTGTGAGATTGCCCATGGCCAAGTCCGTGCGGGCTTTGCGTTTCGCCGCGCCATTGCGGTAGACGCCGTCGGCGTCGGGCTGGCTCATGGCCATGAACCGTTGTTTGAGACCATCGACTGCTGAAGTCATAACGCACGTTCCTTATGAAACCTATGACGACTTATGACAATCCCCGCACGGCGCGAGGCACGTACGGGGATGTGTCGTAATTGATAACCCGAACTTCAAGCCCGGGGGTCTTTATTTCATCTTGTCCGAATCGGCCCGATCACAAGGCCGGACGGATCAGATGGCGGCGGAACCGGTTTCGCCGGTGCGCACGCGGGTCACCGAGTCAAGCGGAGCCACCCAGACCTTACCGTCGCCGATGGTGCCGGAGCCGGCGGACTTGACGATCACGCCAACCAGGGTTTCGGCATCGGCATCGTCGGACAGCACCTCGATGCGGATCTTCGGAATGAGATCCACGGTGTATTCGGCGCCACGGTAGACCTCGGTGTGGCCGCGCTGACGGCCATAACCGTTTGCCTCGGACACGGTCAGGCCGTGCACGCCCGCGGCTGCGAGGGCTTCCTTGACATCGTCGAGTTTATGGGGCTGGATGATAGCGGTAATGAGCTTCATCTCACTTCACCTCCTTGAGGACGGAGCTGGCGGTACCAGCAAAATCGTAAGCACGTTCGCCCTGGTCGGCAAGATCGATGCCGCCGACTTCCTGGGCTTCGGTGACGCGCCAGCCGATCGTCTTCTCCAGAGCGAAGGCGATGATGCCGGTGATGACGGCGGACCAGACGATGGCCACGAGAGCGACGATGAGCTGGACGACCAGCTGCCTCCAGTCGCCGCCTGCGAACAGGCCGGTGCCTTCGCCGAAGAAGCCGATGAGCACGGTGCCGGTGAAGCCGCCAACGCCGTGGACGCCGACGACGTCGAGGGAATCGTCATAGCCGAGCTTGAACTTCAGACCGCAAGCCAGGCAGGTGAGCACACCGGCGATGGCGCCGAGCACGATGGCCCACAGCGGGGAAACCACATCGGCGGCCGGGGGGATGGCGACGAGGCCCGCGACGATGCCGGAAGCGGCACCCATTGCGGTGTAGTGGCCGGTGCGGATCTTCTCGGTGAAGCCCCAGGAGAGCATTGCCGCAGCGGTTGCAGCGGACGTGGAAACCCACGCGTAGCCGGCGGTGCCGTTGGCTGCGAAGGCGGAACCGGCGTTGAAGCCGAACCAGCCGAACCACAGCAGGAAGGCGCCGAGCATGACGAACGGAACATTGTGCGGGCGGAACGGCTGCGTGCCGAAGCCCTTACGCTTGCCGATGATCAGCACGATGACCAGAGCGGCGACTGCGGCGTTGATGTGGACGACCGTACCACCTGCGAAATCGTGGGCGGCTGCGCCGATCGCCTGGGAAATGGCGCCGTCAGCGGACAGCAGGCCGCCGTTCCACACCATGTGGGCGAGCGGAGCGTAATCGAACGTGATCCACAGCGCCACGAAAATCATCCACGTGGAGTACTTCACACGTTCGGCGATGGCGCCGCAGATCAACGCGACGGTGATCATGGCGAACGCGGACTGGAAGGCCACGTCCACGCTGACCGGGTAGTTGTTGCCGTTCAGCGCCGCCGATGTGAAGACGCCCTTATCGGAAACCATGGTGTCCTTCAGCAGGAAGCCGGTTGCCGGGTCGCCGAAGATGCCGCCGACCGAGGTGCCGGCGTAGGCGATCGACCAACCCCACAGCACCCACATGATCATCGTGACGGACAGTGCGGCCGCCTCCATGATCATCATATTCAGCACGGCCTTGGCGCGGACCATGCCACCATAGAAGAACGCCACACCAGGCGTCATGAGGAACACAAGGGACGCGGAAGTCAATATCCACGCGGCATTTCCAGAATCAAGCTGGCCCATGTCACCCTCCTCTTTCTTTCTCTATATTTGGTTCAACATTTCCGTCCCCATCGTGTGGGGCTGACAGAACGATATGGAACGCCGGCCGCGTTTTGAAAACGTTACGACGTGTTACGCCAACGTAACGCCATCCGCGCGAAACGTCAACCTACGCCGAAAAATGGCGGAATTCCAACGAAACTGGCGGTACGGAAATACGGAAGGCATAATCGCCCGGCAATCGCAATATGAAATTGCGACGGTGGACGGAAGCGGCGGGCAACGCTGCGGACGGAGTAAGTTGGGTAGCTGAAACTTACGGAACACGCGTGGCACGCGACGGGAGAACGCCGCGTACGGCGAGCGCGTGGCATGTACACCGAACGCGCGGTGCGGCGAACGTATGACGCGCGTAACGAGAGAGCGGCGAGGACCATGGCAACGTTCATCATTTCACTGTGCGCCATTTTGATGCTGACCACGGTTTCCGGGCTGATCTGCCGCAAAGCGCAGCTGCCGGAAGTGATCGGGCAGATCCTCGTCGGCATTCTCGTGGGCCCTTCGCTGCTGAACGTGCTGCATATGAGCGATTCGATCTCGCTGTTCAGCGACCTCGGCATCATCATCCTCATGTTTTTGGGCGGTGTCGGCTGCGACCTGCAGTTGCTGAAGAAATATTCGAAGGCGGCGGTCATCATCGCGTGCATGGGCGTGGTGTTCCCCGTGGCGGTGATGGGTGGAGTGAGCCTGCTGTTTGGCTTCAAGCCGATTCCGGCTGCGTTCATCGGCGTGGTGTTCTCCGCCACGTCCGTATCGATTTCCGTGGCGGTGCTGAAGGAAGCCGGACTGCTTGATTCGAAGGAAGGCGTGTCGATTCTCGGCGCGGCCGTGGCTGACGATGTGATCGGCGTGATCCTGCTGTCCGTGATGTGCACGCTCGTCAACACCGGCAGCGTGGACGTGGCAGGGCTGGGTTTGATTCTGCTCAAGCAGGTGCTGTTCTTTGTGGCGGCCGCCGTGGTGGTGGTTTGGGTGGCGCCGGCGCTGATGACGCTGGCTGGCGTGCTGAAGGCGCCGTCCGGCATCGCGGTGATGGCCGTGATCATCTGCCTGGCGATGGCGTGGGCGTCGAATCTGGCCGGGTTGAGCTACGCGGTGGGCGCGTTTTTCGCCGGCATCGCGGTAAGCAACAGCGATTACGCGGAGGACGCGGACCGGTATATCGAGCCGGTTGGAGACACGTTGTTCGTGCCGGTGTTCTTCGTGGGCATCGGCCTGCAGACCACAGGCGTGGATGATACGAAGATGATCGTGTTCATTGCGATCATGACGGTTCTCGGCGTGATCACGAAGGTCGTCGGCTGCGGTTTGGGTGGCCGCATGGCCGGTTTCGGCGGCGCTTCGGCGCTGATGATCGGCGCGGGCATGGTGCCACGTGGCGAGATGGCGTTGATTACCGCGCAGATCGGCTTCAACGAGCATGTGCTCGGCAGCGAATACTATTCGACGATCATCTTCATCATTTCGCTGGTGACGCTGGTCGCGCCGCTGCTATTGAAGCTGACGATCCGGAAGGTGCCGGGGGTGGGGGCTGCCGGTACGGCTGGCGCTGAGCAGTAATCGCAATACGAAAACCTCCCGCCACGTACGGAACGTGACGGGAGGTTTTCGCTACGGAAATCGCAAATCCGGAAAATATGGGAACGTCAGGCGAGGATGCCGTCGACGAAGCCTTCCGGATCGAACGGGGCGAGGTCGTCCGGGCCTTCGCCGAGGCCGACGAGCTTGACGGGCACGCCAAGCTCCTTCTGCACGGAGATGACGATGCCGCCCTTGGCGGAGCCGTCGAGCTTGGACAGGACCACGCCGGTGATGCCGATCGCTTCGGCGAACACCTTGGCCTGCGTCATGCCGTTCTGGCCGGTGGTGGCGTCGAGCACGAGCAGCACTTCGTCCACAGGCAGGTTCTTTTCGGTGACGCGGCGGATCTTGCCGAGCTCGTCCATGAGGTTGGACTTGTTCTGCAGACGGCCGGCGGTGTCGATGATGAGCACGTCGGCGTTCGCCTCCTTGGCCTTGGCACTGGCTTCGAACGCCACGGAAGCCGGGTCGGCGCCGTCCTTGTCGGAGCGCACGACCGGTACGCCCACCTTCGCGCCCCAGGTCTCCAGCTGGTCGGCGGCGGCGGCGCGGAACGTGTCGGCCGCGCCCAGCATGACCTGCTTGCCTTCGGAGACGAGCAGGCGGGAAAGCTTGCCCGCGGTAGTGGTCTTGCCGGTGCCGTTCACACCGACCATGATGATGACGCTCGGCTTGTTCGCGCCTTCCTTATCGGCATTGAGGCGGCGATCCGTGTCAGTGCCTACGAGCTTCAGCAGCTTGTCTTTCAGCGCGGCACGCACTTCGGCCGGGTCGGACTGGCCCGCGATTCGGGCGTCGTTGCGTAGTTCCTCGACAAGCTGTTCGCTGGCTTCCGCGCCAACATCGGCAAGCAGAAGGGTGTCTTCGACATCCTCCCAATCGGCTTCGGAGAGCTGATCCTTGGCGAGGATGTTGAACAGGGCTTTGCCGAACGGGTTGCCGGACTTGGACAGGCGAGCCTTGAGGCGCTGCATGCGGGTGCCGGCGGCTTCGGGGGTTTCCACCACGGTTTTCGCGACGGGAGGTTCCTCGGCCGCGGACGCTACTGCAGATACAGACGGCTTCTGTGCCTTGACCGCCGCCGTTCCGGCAACCTCAGCCGAGGCCGCGCTCACTTCGGCATGCTGCGTATGGTCGGCATCGGCATTGCCGGCGTGCTCGGTGTCTTCGGTGGCGAGCTGCACTCCCTTTGCCACGGCCTCGTCGGTGGCCCGTTCCACGGACCGTTTCGAAGCCTTGCCGAACCACCATGCGCCAATGATGATGGCCGCGATGACGACCACGGCCACAACAATCGCAATAATCACATTCGTATCCATGGCTCCAGCCTAAAAAGCGCAACGGACACGCTGCCTCCGCCCCGCGGACGCACCACGAATGTCCGATTCACCAAAGGAATAAGGTGCTCTACCATGCAAGGCATTGAAGTGAGTACCTAATTATTACGCATTTTTACCTCGTTGTAGCTATGCGTGCAGGTGATATGCCTGGTAACGATCTTTACAAATCGTGAAGAGTGATTTTTTTGTCTTCTGCTGCCTGCTTTGAAGAACCGTCTCCTTTCTTTAGGGAATTTGCGTAGCGAATCAGGCTCCTCGCGATGAGGAAGACCAGAACGAATACGGCGATTATGCCTAGGATCTCGATTAATAATGCGATCCATGTCCAGCTCATGATTCATCCCTTCTCTTTCTGTACTCGTCTATGAGTATTCGAGCCGTGTCGACGTCGTATCTATCGTCGATGGCGAGACTCTTCACCAAGAGGATGAATGGATCCTCCGTCTCGTTGTCGTTCAACCGTATTTTTTCGATAAGCCTGTCAAGCCGGAGCCTCATGGTCGGGTAGGAGACTTGATACAGCTGAGACATTTGCTTCAGAGATCCTGACGATAGCACGAAGTTCTTAATGAAGGCCAAATCCTCCTCCGCAAGGTTGGCCAACCATTCTGGTAGATGGTCCACATCACCCCTTTTAATAAAATTTATTATTTATTAAATATATTAAAGCCATAATGGAGCATTGTCAATATGACACACGTGTTCGATTCCGCAGAAACTGACGATACGTGAGGATCGGACGGTCAAGGGGCTATCCACGGGACGTGAAAAACTAGGCAGTATGGCCAATACATCCAGAATGACGTCGTACCAGCGGCGCGAACAGCTTATCGAAATCGGTCGATCGCTGTTCGCGGCCAAGGGATTCGAAGCAGTGAGCGTGGAAGAGATCGCCTCGACCGCAAAAGTGTCGAAACCCATCGTCTACGAACATTTCGGAGGAAAGGAAGGCCTGTACGCCGTGGTGGTGGACCGCGAGATGCGCGCGCTCACCGACGTTCTCATCAACGCGCTGTCCGACCCGCAGGCGCATCCGCGCCAAATCGTGGAACGCACCGCGCTTGCGCTGCTCACCTACGTGGAGGAGAACGCCGAAGGCTTCCGCGTGCTCACGCGCGATTCGCCGAAAACCGACCCGTCCAACTCGTTCAATTCGCTGCTTGGAGACATTGCCGTACGCGTCGAGGACATTCTCACCGACGCGTTCAAACGCCAGCATCTGCCGGCCAAAAGCGTGCCGTATTACGCGCAGATGCTCATCGGCATGACCGTGTACACCTGCCAATATTGGGCCGACCAGCGCAAGCTCAGCAAGGAGCAGCTCGCCGCGCACATCGTGAACCTGGCATGGTATGGGCTGAGCCGCATGGAAGCCAAGCCGGAACTGCGCTACGAAAGCGAAAAGGCCGCCCGCGAGGCGGAAAAGCAGGCCGCGCGGGAAGCGAAGGCGATCGCCAAGCAGGAGAAGCAGGGCAAGAAGGCCGCGAAATCGCAGGAGAAGGCGGTTGCTGCGGGAGATGACGCGACGGACGGGACGACCGTGACGGACGGATCGCAAGCGGCAGACGGATCGCAAGCAGTAGGCAAATCGCAAGCGGCAGACGAATCAAACGAATCAGACGAGACGAACGAATCGCAAAAACCGCAAAGCCCGCACGAATCGCAAAAACAATCAACAATTGACGAAAACTGACATACCGTCACCCGAAATGACCCTAGGGGAAATTTCAGGTGCAGATTGCGTATTTCAGGGTGCCGTTTGTGCGCAAAACCGCGCCCCGGAACCGCACATGGTGCTACGTTAGTTTCGTTATGCTTTTGGCCGGAGCGGTCGGCCAGCCGCACGGCCCGACACGAGCCCGATCCGAGGAAGAATATGCAGGAGAAGAAGACGCTCACCTTCGTGGTGCCCGCGTACAACATGACGGAATACCTGGAACGGTGCGTCGAATCGTTGATCGCGTCGAAGCGCAACGACGACATCGAAGTGCTGATCGTGGATGACGGCTCGTCCGACGGCACGCTGGAGATGGCGAAGACGTTCGAGGCGCGCAATCCGGGAATCGTGCGCGCGATCCATCAGGAGAACAAGGGCCACGGCGGCGCGGTCAACACCGGCATCGCGGCGGCGAGCGGCATGTACGTGAAGGTCGTGGACGCGGACGATTGGGTCGGCCCGGAATCGCTCGAACAGGTCATGGCCGTGCTGCGCGGCGAGGTCGGCAAGGACGAGCCGCTCGACATGCTCGTCACCAACTATGTGTATGACAAGGTGGGCAAGCGCAACAAGCACGTCGTGAACTTCCGTCACGCCATGGAGCCCGGCAAGCGGCTCACTTGGGACGATCTGGGACATTTCGGCCTGACCGAATACATTCTCATGCACGCGCTGATCTACCGTACCGCCGTGGTGCGCGAATCGAAGATGCAGCTGCCGGAACACACGTTCTACGTGGACTTCATCTACGCGTACCAGCCGTTCCCGTGGGTCAAGTCGCTGCAATACGTGGATACGCCGTTCTACCACTATTTCATCGGCCGCGACGGGCAGAGCGTGCAGACGGACGTGATGATCCGACGCGTGGACCAGCTGCGGCTCGTCAACCAGTGCATGGTGCGCGCCACCCCCGAACGAGGTACGGTGCCAGACGGCCTGTACCGCTATATGATTCATTTTCTGGCGATTCAGAGTTCCGTCGCGAGCGTTTTCATGATTTTGTCGCGCGATCCGGAGAATTACGAGAAGAAGAAGGCCATGTGGGCGGATATCGAGGCGTATTCGCCGACGATTTACAAGGACGTGCGTAAGAAGGCGATGTCGCGCGCGCTGAACCTACATGGTTCGCTCGGCCGGTTTGTGATTCGAAAGGGATATTTCGTGGCGGAACATGTGGTCGGGTTCAACTGATTTCGCGCGGGTTTCGCGGGTTTCGCAGGTTTCGCGCGATAGAGGGTTTACGCGATATTGCGTGAGTATTGCGATTATTGCGATCGGCTAGGCGCTCCTGTGTCCGTTTCTGGTGATTCGGACACAGGAGCGCTTCATTTTGATGCCTGTGTGTCCGATTCGGGAGAAACGGACACGGAAAGCACCAGCGGGCTTAGTTCCAGCGATCCGACATGGCGAAACTGTTGTGCATGAGATTGCTGGACGTGTACAGCACGTCGCCGAGCAGCTTCGTATTGCGCGATCGCAGGTATTCCGCCATTTCGTCGTTAGCCGCCGCAAGACGGGCCGGAACAGATGTAGGACTAGCAAGCCCATCGGAACCGGAATCAACCGCAGCACCAGACATAGAACCAGAACCGCCAACCGCAGAACCGGCACCAGAACCAGCGCCACCAGCCCCAGTCGCCGACCCACCAATCGCAAGCGCATCATCCGTACGTTCCACCAGACAGTGGCCGAAGGAACGGACGTCTTCCGAGAAGCCCTCGACCGCGTTGCTGGTCTCATAGAAGTGCGCGTCGGCGAGCGTTGCAATCAGGCGGTTCGTCCAATACAGGCAGTCCGTGGAGACTTCCGGCGTGGTGTCGCGCAGGTAGGCGGGGGTGTCGTCGACGTTCGCATAGAACGGGGCGGACGTGGTGAATGCGCCGGAACCGTACGAAATCCACATGATCGAACGGCTTTCGACGGGCGCGTACGGGCGAATCTGCATGGCCACCATGTGTCCGGTGCGGTTGATGCCGATCGGACGGTAGCGATGGCGGCTTTCCTCAGTTCCCTGCGTGCCGTACGGGTCATACGGGGTGCCTTCGAAGTGCGAACCGAGCAGGAAGTCGACATCCTCGACGGTCACGGCATTCTCCGGTTCGAGACACCATGGAATATCGTCCGATTCAGGGGTAAGGTTTTCCGCGTCGGCCGGATCGAGATAGCGGTACATGTACCAGGCGCGTGGCGTGTTGTAGATGTGGTCCTTCGCGGTGGCGGTGCCGAATACGATACGCGGGTTGCAGTGGCCGCCGTTCATGCCGCCCTGCGTACCCGCCGCGCGCCCAAGATGGTGCGTTTCGATGAATTCCTGCAGATCGGCGCTACACATGAATTCACGTGCGTCGCTGAAGGCGTCATCAAAATCGAAATAGTCGATGCCAAGCTGGTTGGGGATGATCGCGCATTTGTCGTCCGGCACGCGACGGGCGATCCAATGGTGGCCGCCGATGGTTTCGACGTACCAGATTTCGTCCACGTCGGAAATGATGATGCCGTTCGATTCGTACGTTCCGTACGTTTCGAGCAGTTCGGCCAGACGTTTCACGCCTTCGCGCGCAGTGCTGACATACGGCAATATGAGGGTGATGATGTCTTCTTCGCCGATGCCGCCTGGGGTTTCCGGCTTACCATTGGCTTCGTCGGCCGACTGCAGTGCGACCAGCGGGTCGGCGGCGAGCACGCGCTCGTTGACGGCGATGGTTTCGGTGGCGCTCATGGCCACGTTGCGTTCGTTGACGCCAGCTTCCGCAAGGATTCCACGATTTGGAAGCACGTTCGGTACGATGCTGTACCGGCATGGATTGTCGGGAAGGTCGATTTCAACGTGGCTCAGCACACTGCGGTAGTGCCGCGGCTGCTCCTGCGGTGCGACGACTACGAATTTCTTGGGATCGTAACGTCCCGAACCAGAGTCGTCATCTCGGGCGATGATGGTCGAACCGTCGTAACTTGCTTTTTTGCCTACAAGAATTGTGGTACATGACATGGTTTCGATTGTAGGCACACCAACACTCCGAAGACCATTTCGACGCCCGTCAGACGCCCGCGGTGGCGATTGGTCCGAATATGCTGTATACTATGTTGCTGTTGCCCCTCTAGCTCAACGGTTAGAGCAGCGTCCTTTTAAGTCGTGGGTTGTGGGTTCGAATCCCAC
>OATK01001406.1_pt1 | contig 15462 bp, 8 predicted proteins | sample 1516611 | NCBI WGS metagenome assembly OATK01 (sample SAMEA2579947, study PRJEB22360) | human gut metagenome | biome: human gut; feature: human-associated habitat; material: faeces | place: Denmark | collected 2008/2010 | reverse complement strand
CACCACCGGGAAAAACGCCACCACGGCCATGTCACTTCTGGCGGGCATTGAGGGCTCCGGCGTCTTCCTGTGCGGCTACATTGTGCCTGTGGTGGGCAATCTCTTCGGTGGCGGTGCCGGCATGAACATCATGGTCAGCGGCATCATCCTCATGGTGATCGGCGTGGCGGCCTACTTTGTCATCAAACCCACCCATGAGATGGTGTATGGAAAGAAGAACACGGATCAACAGCACGGATAAGAAACATTGTTTTCCACCGCGATGCGGAAAAAATATCATGGAGGTAAAAGTATGAACATTGAGAAGGAAGTCCAGAGACTGATGGATATTGAGGCCATCAAAGACCTGAAGAACCGCTACGCCCGGATGTGCAACGACAACCACAACTATGAGCTGGTGGACACAATCTTCTCCCCCGATGTGCGGTGGGAGGGCTCTCCCGACGATCCCTGGGGTAGCGCCGTGGGCAGAGAGGCCTTTATTGAGCTGTTCAAAGGCTTCCAGAAGCAGATGGACGGTCGCTGCCTGGGCCATAACATCACCAACCCCATCATTACTTTTGACGACGATACCCATGCCCATGGCCACTGGCACCTGTTCGGAGCCTTCAAAAGTGGTGAGGAGAGCAAGGGGGCCGGCGTCGGCTTCCTGGAGCAGGGCTACTATGACGACGACTATGTGAAGATCGACGGCAAGTGGTACATCTCCACCCTCCGGTTTAAGGACACCCTGGTGGCTGATCCGGCGAAGGGCTGGAAGGATGAACTGATCCAGGAGTTCTAAGGCATCTCCTTCACAGATCTTGCAGAAACCATCATATCGAATAACAGAGGAGCGGGAAATGCCTGTACAGGTTCCCGCTCCTTTATTATTGCATTATCGCATTTAACCTGATGAGCCGAGAAGCGAACATAAATTACAGGAAAGTTTATGTCCCTGACATAACGATCTGGCAGCGAAAAGCATCAGGTTGTGACCGAATATCATAGCCGGACCAATCAAGCGGCACTTGTGATTATTTTGAAATTGTGGTAAAATACTACCACAAAAACTCCTGAATACGGAATGATCTTTAGAAAGCACGACTTCAAATAAAGCGCGGATTGCGACATTTGAATTGATTTAAATTGCGATGAAGGGAGTTGAAAAAGTGCCAGAACTTTGCCGTTTTTACAATATTGTTATCAAGATGCTATATTCTGACAATAGCCAGCATAATAAACCTCACTTCCATGTGTACTACGCAGAGTTTGAAGCATCTGTTGGCGTGGATGGGGAGCTACTGGCAGGCAGCCTGCCTGTCAAACAGCTGAAACTGGTGCAGGCCTGGGCTGCAATCCACGAGGAAGAACTATATGCTACCTGGAACAAAGCAGTCCGGAATGAGCCCTTCGGGAAGATTGAACCCTTGCGGTAAGGAGGTGCAGAGATGTATATTGTGGATGGAATTGCCTATGCTGGAGATCCTGCTCCTATGATCAAGGTAAGTGGAGTCCGACCGATGAAGGATCATAAGCTGTGGGTACGCTTCAGTACTGGAACTGCAAAAATTATGGACTTTAGACCTCTGCTTAAAACGCCGGCATTTGCCCCATTGGCAGATGAGGAGGTGTTTCGCTCCGTTTATATTGACCGTGGCATTGCAGTCTGGAACGACGGGGAGATCGACATTGCTCCGGAATATTTGTATGAGCATGGAGTGGATGCAGAGGAGACTGCTTAATGGGTCTCGGATTGCTGACTACTATTTGACGACTATTTGCAAAATGCCCGGAGCCATTGCACCGCAATGGCTCCGGGAGTTTTCTATAAATGGTGGAAAATTTGTGCAACCCAACTGAAATCCTTGTGCCGCAATGGGGTTCCCTTTGACGGCCTGAGAACTCCGACTCTAAAGGCCGCTGGTTCGAATCCAGTCGGGCGTACCAGAATGTGTTGATGAAAGATTCAGCACGGAAAACACCGCACGAAAGTGCGGTGTTTTCACATATTTACCGCCTTTTTCCGCGGCAAAAAGTTCGAGAAACCGCTTTTTCATGAAAAACAGTTTTACCTCGCGAGAGGCGACATTTTGAAGATGCACCCAACCGCTTTCCCAGTTCGAAATGACTCGAACACAAAGCCTGCAAAAACAAAGAAAACCATGACAAACCGTCTTTCTCCTCCCTTTACAGGGGCAGAGCGGCAGCTTTTTTCGTACTTAGGCACCATTGGTGCTTTTGCTTGGTCTGTCCATCATTCCTTGGTGGTGTTGGTAATAGCTATCCCAGAGCCTTTCGAGTATACTTGGGGTACAATCAAACAAAGGAGAACAAGCATGACAGACACCAAAAACTTATGCGCTCAGATCCCCATCGCCCTGCATGAGCAGGTCAGCGAAGAACGGGAACGACTGGGGCAAACCACCAGCGAGTACATCATTAACCTCATCTAAGAATAGCGTTGGATGACTTTACGTTTGAATTCTACAGGATATTCTGTAGGTATAATCTCACCTTCTTTTAACTAACAAGATGTGATTATTGTAGATTATTGCTTCATAATTGAGAAACATTGCTCACTGTGGTATAATTTAAATGCAATATATGGTCTGATGTACAGTTGTGTTATTCCGTAGATGTAGGAGGTTACTATGCGTTTTTATATTCTCTCTGACTTACATTTGAGAGCGGAAGTGGAAGCATATAAAACAAGCGACCGCATTAAACGATTGTGCTCTAAAATCAGACAGGCGGCTGATATTGGAGAGAATATTCTGTTCATTATTCTTGGGGATATTGTAGACAAGGGCAAAGAACTCTCTTTCACTACCGCTCGTGACAGCCTTTCTTTGATACAAGAAGAACTGAAAGATTACGCCGTTAAATTTGAATTTGTCCCCGGCAATCATGATCTTGAAAAAGGTTCACTTTCCCTGTTTGACCAATTGACCTCGTTGTATGGTAGCAAGCATACTTTTGAATCTGCCTCGGTGTATTCTGTTGTTCATGATAACGTAAACTTCATTTATGCAGACTCAACTCTTTCGAGAGACTATGCAGCACCGGGTCGGCTTGATCTTGATGCAATTCGCATTAACGTTAAGCATGGTCTAACGAATATTCTTTTTTGTCACCATGCACTTTCTCATGGACATGGTGATCCACATGATGTGGTTGAAGATAGCGCGACAGTCATTGCCTATTTGAATGCTATTGGCATCTCATATTTTTTCCATGGACATGTTCACGATGCTAATGTAACGATTCCAGAAAAAGGACTGGTTGAAATCGGTTGTGGAAGTCTGTCCGGAGGTATCGACTGGCTCTCTTCTGTCTTTCATCAATTCCTTGTCGGGTACATACAGAATGGTAGAGTCGCTCTCATTGAGCGTTGGATAGACACCGAAGATGGACATGGGGATTTTGCTCTGAATGAGCTGTACCCCAAACCGAAAAGTTTTTCTGACCCCGATGGGATTGGCAGAATTTCTTATGCTTCTGTCAGTGATTATATCCCGCGATGGGTATCTCTATATGAAGATACTAATCAAAGTTCTCTGTTGCGGCTAATGGAGCAAGAGAAAAGACTTTCATTGCGTGGCGCAGTACAAAAGCACAAAAAAATTCTAATGCTGTGTGACGCTGGGATGGGAAAGAGTATTGAACTCCAGAATTTAGCACATGAATTATCTAATCGGTTTCATACATTTCTCTATTTGCTCGAAAACTACTCTGGACAAGATATTCAGGAACTATTGCCAGAATCCTATAGACAGCTTCCACCTAACCGAATTGCGTTACTTTTAGATGGATATGATGAGTTAAACAGCGAATTTGCCAAAACATTCAGGAATAAGATTAAACAGTATACACAAGATGCGCCTGCAGTAAACATCGTCATCTCATCTCGCAGCAATTTCTGTGGCAATGAGAGCCGCAATGAATCTCGGACTTTTCCTGGATTCTATGTCTATGTTTTGGAGAAATTAGATGAGGCAGATCTGCGGAAGTATTTAAAATCTGCGGGGATTGATATAACCTTATTTTGGAAATGTGCCTATGTGAAGGGTGTTTCCGACCTTGCATTCAATCCGTTTTATTTGCTTAGATTGGCAAGCATTTACGCAAAAGATAATGATCTTCCTCCGAAGAACCAACTGATGGATAGACTGATCGCCGAAACATTTAATGTAGACGATCAAAAGTTTTCTGGAGAATTGGACGAGCGATATGTTGAGTTATTCTCATCATTAGAATCATTGGCTGTCGCCATGCAGTTGATGCATCGGCAATCTTTGGATGATAGAGATGAATACCAAACTTTGATTTCCACCTCCGGGAGAGAACTAATTAAGAAAAGTGGACTTCTTAAGCGTGAGAGTACAGGATGGAAATTTTCGCATAATAATTTCCGTGAATATCTTGCTGCAAAGTACTTGTCTCGCTTGCCGAAAGATTATGTGACCCCAATTTTCTATAACGGAACGAATATTCAGCCGTATTGGGTAAACACACTTGGCTACTTAACTGGATTCAATCTCGGGTGGAATCTGATTGAGTGGCTGGCAGAAAATAGTCCATCCGCGCTTGTGAAATTTGAGCCAGATCGCTTGAATGAGGAATTGCGTATTGAAGTATTCAAGCGTATATTCGACAAGTTCGAAACATTGCGGCTTCACCTTAACGATGATTTATGTGACACTTCTGAGTTAGCTCATTTTGTTAAGAGCAATGAAATCCTTTCGTTTTTGCTCGATAGGATAAGTACACCGCGACACTATGTGTCCCAGTACACAGCACTTAATCTTTTGAGAAACTATCCGTCTTTGTTTGACAAGAAAAATGTTGTGCGCGAGATCCTTCTGGATTGTTGTGAGCAATATCCGGCAACACATAAAACAGTTTGCAGACTGGCGATGTTGGCACTCTGCCAACATAAACTTCAGACCCCCGAAACAACACAACGTTTGATGGAGAAGTTCGGTGGAGTTGATGAAGATTATATTCGCTTAGGAATGTATGAATACTTACTTGAGACAGAGGAGCATAATTCCTATGTTGAATACTGCTTATCTGGAATTAGTCTTATCGCATATGAGTTAGGCGGCGATGATGGGCGTAGAATTGGAAATGAAGCTTTTGAATTGGTAAACTGCCTGAAACAAATGTCTACCGTTGAAAGTGTTACATGCGTTCTCAAGTGGTTTTCTCAAGCGAAGTATCCCAACTTTCACGATGCGGATAAGGTACTTGCAGCTGCTATTGCATCTGCGGTTGCCCTATATAGGGACGGTCATGTGGAACTGTATGCTTCCGTTTTATCGTTCTATCTTGAGTCTGCAAAAGCTTGGAATACTGCAACATCCAATGCTATGGTTAAGTTCTTTATGGAAACGGGTACTCAACATTCTGCCGCACTATCGGTTGCTGAACAATTCGAGGCGGAACCCCATCATATATCTGATTTAGTGTATGCTGATCCAACTATAATTGAATATCTGAAAAATGCATATCAGGATGGGAGATTAAAGTCGCACCGCGCATTTTATGAGATTGTTCTCAGGTATGTTAGGGATGAACTGAAATACGTGGAATACGCCAGACTGATTAAAACGATTGATGGTGTTGATCTTCCGGAATACAAGGTACCTATTGATTATGATGCATTAAAACGAATAGCTGCACAGGAATATTTTGAAATTCTCTTTGACGAAGAGAAAAGAAAGGTATTGACTGCCAAGTTGCTTAATGTAATTGATAATCCTGATGTGACAACAAGACAACTTTTGAAAGTAGATATTAAGGCAGATCACTACTCTGCAGTTCGCCGACTTCAAATTGCGATGTATCACTCTGGATATAATGTAAAGGTATCGGAGTTTTTTGATCGTATCGATATTGATGAGTTTGTGCTTCAATCTGCGGCACGCTTTTTGTCGGAGAAATCAACTGTGGTTCCGACATCGGTGGAAAAAGAAAGACTGACAGAAATAACTGCCAACATACTGAAAGATTGGAACTTTGAAAACAGCGTAATATATTATCCTGATGGCTTCTCTCTAAAGCCGCTTACTGCAGAATTGTTGTTTGTTATCCAGTATTTGGACTATCCGCTTGATGAAGCAACATTTTTGGAATTAACCGAATTGCCTGCATATGTTTTTGACAAAAACAATGAGCAGAACAAGTACATATATTTACGGCAGAAACTCCCTGTGGATAAATTGAACCCTCGTTTGATTCAGAATATTGCCGAGCAACGTGTAAAGGGCATGGTGCTAAAAGACCACATTGATTATTTTGATAAATGCAAAGATACTTCGATTGCAGAGTATGCCTTAGAAATGTGCAAGGATTCAAGAGACGTGTACCTACGTTCAATCGCATGGCGATATCTTTATAACACTTTAGGGGCAGAATATGTTGCCAACAAAATTTTACCTGTTGCCGATGAGGAACTTTTGCTTGAAATTAGTGGTGCTTGCAAGGATATTTCAAAGGAAAAGCTATGTAAATCCATGGAGCGAGAATATGCAAAAACGCCATCGCTTCAATTGCAGGCGCATTTGATCACATACGGTAGTGGTATTGCTATTGGTGATTACGTCAAAAAAGTTACGAACGATAAAAAGCCGCCTGAAGGCAACGGAGTTCATATCGATGGACCAACAGCGGCAATAAGTTCTATTCGTAATCCTGATTTTTTGCCAGAGCTTGAAGCACTTCTCACAACCACATTTGACTCTGAGTTCGAGGATAATACTTGGCATGGCCTTCGCAACTCGTTAACTAAAGCTTTTGTCAACTGTGGAACAGTGGCATACGAAAAAACTATTGATGCCATACTGAGGTGCCGTCCATCGGCAGATGTTCATGAAGAAAATTACCAATATTGTAATTACACAATAGAGGAAATTAAGTACGCGAGAAAATCATCTTTTGATATGCCGAAGACTCTTTTGGAAACAAAAGAATTCCTTGGCGAAGTGCGAAAGTATTACTAATCAACAAACTAAAAGAAACTTACTTTTTAACAAAAACTTTTGGTATCTATAGTAGAGGGATTTAACTCAAGGGGTTGAAACATCTAAGGCGTTGGGTTATCACCCAAAATTCCCCTGTCTTTCGACAGGGGAATTTTTGCTATTCAGATGCATTCTGCCGAATTGGTGTCATGTCCCCCACCCACTGATGTAAAAATGCGGAGGCCTGCTTACGATTTAGATTATCATGAATCTTTTGATTGTAATAATTTCTTAGGCATCTATAGCAAGACGAGTCACAGTCACAGTTGTCTACAACAGAAATTGCTTTTGAAAGAACTCGTTGGAATGCCTGCCCGTCTGCTGTCACAATTCTGCGTACATGACCTGCGCCGCCTGCAACTGCATCGTACAGGACAACAGAGAAAATCATACACCCATCCACAGATGTGAAGAATAAGCATCCTTTGATATCAGTGCGCTCTATCCCCATCTCACGGGACAGACCTTCTAACAATGCGTAGAGAACTGATAGCATCACATTTATGTCTGCGGCCTCTTGGGTCACAAAGGTGATTTTTGCCACATCTGTCTTGAAGTCATGAGACAAACGGTATTCTGTAGAGGTCCCCTCACGGTTAATACAACGGTATCCTTTAGTATTTTTGTGCTCAAGTGGAATCCCGGTTTCACTTGCATATCCGCAAGCAGGACAGACTTTATAATCAGTCTGACCAATGACAACGAGAGAGTCATTTGAGGTAGATTCGATTTGCAGGATTTGACCGTTTACCTCAAATATTTGTTTGGCGATTAAATTACGATGCGGATCTCCAATGTAATAATCGTCTGTCTTGAAATCGTGTTCAGGGCGGTGCATGGGAACCGGGCGAGTTTCTTTTTCTGCACAGAATCCCATGCGTGGTTCCAATGTTTTCATCCAAGACAGGCGTCTGATGGGCGTATGGCAGGAAACACATTCGCGACCACTGCCGGTAACAGGGTCTTTAGTGAAGTTGGGCTGACCACAAGCAGGACACTTAGGGCAGTAGAATCCTTTTTCCCATGCGGCGTCTGCATTTTTGCCCGGCATTTTGCGAATATAACGGCTGACATACATTTTGCCATCGGCCACGACTTCTGCACCGGGAGCGTACTCTGCAATGGCCATCTGTAGATCTCGAGCTAATTGCAAGGACTTTTCTCGCCCTACAGCATTGATGTCCGGAATCAGTTCAACAGTATCGACAGGGAAACCGTACTTTGGAAGTACGTTGTTCCGAACCAAAAAGCCGATAAGACTCTTTTTTCCGGCGTGGTCATCCTTGCTGCACCTGAAATTTCTAAGGGTGCGGCTCCAGACTCCGGCAGCTTCATCGTCGTGCCTGCGGCGGCAAGCCAACAGTTCTTTTTCCATTTCCGCTACTGTTCCACGGAAATCCTGTACGGCGATTTCAAGAACACCATTCTCTCCGCAAAGTTGATTTATCCAACCGAAATCAGAAATCCCAAGGCGCTGATGCATTTTTGTTGGAATCGAGCGCAGTAAGAGTTGTCGGAGATTTTCCGGCTGTGTATTCAAGTACTCCTTCAGCAACTCATAGCCGCCTTCATTCAACAAGACAGTTTGGTTATCACCCGCATAGACTTCCTTATGCTGTGCGAAGAAGGAACTCAGAGCTACAGCAAAAATATGGCGATTTAGTATCTTTTCGTTCTCAATTTCGAAAATTGGGGCTTTGATCTTTCCGCTGATCATGGCCGTCGGGTCATCATAATATGTAAAGTCGTGAGAGGATAATTTCGCGTAGGTCATAACAAATGCCGCAGAATGCTTTGCTCGACCGGCACGGCCTGCCCTCTGTACATAATTGGATGGGCTGGGCGGGACATCACGCATATACACGGTTTCCAGACTGCCCACATCAACACCCATTTCAAAAGTTGTAGAGCAGCTGAGCGCATTGATCTTCTTTTGTACGAAGGCTTCTTGATACCGTGTTTGCTGATCCTTTGCAAGCTGCGCCGTATGCTCCTTGATATATAACGGTTCAGAGTGACTGCTGCTATAAAGACGGGCGTAGTGGTTCATTGCAGAATCCTTTAGAGGATCACAGGGTTCCAACGTTCCTGCGCATTTTACGGAAGCACATTGTTTTTTTACATTATACGGCGTGACTCGACCACATTTCTTGCAACGGTAAAATTTCGCGCCCTCTGTTCCGCCGATGCAAATATCAAAATCGTTTGCATCGAGTATAAATTCTTCTGCTTCTACCCTGAACACATTCGTCCAATAATCTTCCAAAATGGCGTCCGCTTCATCATCGGAAATACCCAATGCACGCGTCAGCCGCACGAGTCGACTGTTGGGATAATAATTCCCGTTGGGACGCTTTCGGCCACGCCACCCGGAGATCCAGCTTTGCTTTGCGGAGTCTCCTGTACGCAGCAATACCAACTTCTTTGCCGAGGGCGTAAAGAAAATATACTCGCGTTCAGCGGCTGTCAGCGTGTACTCCTTTCCTGCATCGACGGCACCGGAGAATACTGCGTCCTGTGTCAGAAGTTCGAGTAGGGCAATGGCATCCTGTGGTGAGAGGTTATACGGGTCGCCCTGAAACGCCGTAGCTACCTGAGCGTTTCGCCTGTATGCAAAAGAAAGTACACCCATTGACACAAGGCTGGTGCCGCGGCGGGCATTGAACATTTCATTCAGAATCGCCACCCACGCATTACTGCGGCTCGCAGCAGATAACTTACCCACATCTTGATTTTCGCCAGCATCCCACTCGGCAAAAGATCTGTTGTTTTCAAAATAGCGGCTGAGTTCATCGACGAATTGAAATACGCTTACTTTTCCTATGCCGCTATTGCGATATTTTTCCGCAATGTGCCAAATACCTCGTCTGCGCAAAAATTCATCATAAGAACGCTCCATATAGGAGGCGAAAAACGCCGCTTCACTTCGGCTGTCAGAGAAACAAAGAAACTGCCGCATCAGTTTTTTACGTATTTGCTGTGGTTGCGCTGTGCCAGCGAAGATGCTGCGCCGACCAGAATTTTGATTTTCTTTTAGTGCTGATGTTATGGTGACTTCCTCGTTGGGAAGCTGCTCGAAAAGCTCGGTTCCCAATACAGCGGTGGCTGCTTCGCTTCCCAAATAGAAGCGGCGGAACGAACCAAAGCCGCAGGCAGGGCATCTGGCAACATGGTTTTTGTGTTGTTCTATTTTGCGAAGCTTGCGATAGTTGGATTCGTCGTGTTCACATAGTGGCTTAAATTTTGTGTCTGCTTCCGTAGAAATAGCCCCGCAAACCGAGCAAATGACAAAATCGTTTGTGGCATCATCTGCACAATCTTCCTCGTCAATCAGTACATCTTCTGCACTGTCCTTAAGGTAGTAGAAGTCGGAAGGGTCGTCCAGCCCCTTCCGCGCTGATGGGCGTAAAGCCCCGCCTTCTTCTCTGCCGACAATAGCCATTCTTCCACAATCTGTGCAGACAGCGGCCTCGAATACCACGGCATCGGTTTTGTTGTTTTTATTTGTAAACGAGTGCTTCCGATGTAAAAACAGGTGCTTAGGAGAAGCGAGCGTGATATATGCCCCCTCCAAGGCTCGCACAAAAAAGTGATAGCGGGGTTTGATCAGATTTGCGCCATCTTTTTCGGCGCGAGCACAGACTGCAATGAAGGATATGACCTGTTCGTTTGTCATAGGGCATATTTCGGACAGAGCCTGACGTAGCTGTGCGACCGTAATTGGCTGGTGTGCGACTTTCCGAAGCAAAGCAAACAGCCGGGAATGCAAGAAAAGCGCATAGAGTTTTTCATCCTCGCTCCCTCCCGGAGCGAAGTCAGCGTGATAGCGGTCTAACACGGAGGAAATATCAGGACTTCTTTGCAGTTCTTCAAAAAGTGCTGGTGCAAAGTCCAAAAAATCTTCCATGGCAGGTCGCTTTTCTGTAGAACGAATGATTCCGGAGCGTTGGAATGCAACACCACATAGCTTTTCAGCAAAACTCAGAATATCACCATCTGCATCAGGTCCGCCAAGTGTTGCACTTGTCAGAATGTATTGAACGCTATCGGGTTCGCTGATCCTCGCTCGGAGTCGGCGCATCAGCAGGGAGGTCTCCATGCCTGTTGCACCTTTGTAGATGTGTGCTTCGTCTAAAACAATAAATTTCAGCTTGGCTCCAGAGAATACCGCGTCATCCTTTGGACGTAGCATCATGTATTCCAGCATGGAGTAGTTGGTAATGAGAATATGGGGAGGTCTTTCTTGCATGACCTCACGGGAGATAATCTCGTTGGGCGCGGGATCAGTCGGCTCCCCAGTTTCATCGTGGTAGGTGCGGTGATACTCTGCCAGCGCCTTGGACTGTGTATGCTCGGTATTGCCATTGTAAACACCGTAGCATATCTGAGGGTAATTCTTGAAAAGAGCGCGCATACGCTTCATCTGGTCATTGGCCAACGCATTCATCGGATAAATGATGATTGCACGGACACCGGCGGAAAGAGTTCCGGCTTCTTGCTCTCGCCGGAGATGATTGATAATGGGCAGCAAAAAACTCTCTGTTTTACCAGAACCAGTTCCCGTGGTAACGACCAGATTTTCCCCTTTGCCCGCTTTCAGCATGGCTGTTTCCTGATGCTGATAAAGAGGCCTGTCTAACTTTAGCTCGCGCTCTTTTTCTGCAACAGGCTCCAGTCTTTCAAACAAGACACTCGCTTTTTGTGCTTGGATCAATTCCCGCAATGAATGCCCTGTTTCATAGGAGCCGCCAATATCAAGAAAGGGCCCGCTGGCTACCATACCGTCCGTCTGCAACTCTTTCCGAAATTCTCGCTCATAGTCGGTGTCAGCCATATCAAAAGTGGTCGTGATATAATCAATATAGCTATCTTTGATTTCCTTAGAAGCCTTGATAGGATCAAACATATCAGTAGCCCTCTCTAATACTGTACTTGAAATAATCGGGTATCTTTAATCGCTGATACCGTTCAGCCTTACTCATATAAGTAGCCGGATTACGATTGACTATAGTAGAAAAGTGCTTGTCAACATATACCGCATCTTCTGTCACGCACCGCAAGATTAGCAGATGCTCGTTGACGATCCAGACCATAACAGGATTGACCAATTCATACTCTTTTGATGGTTTGGAATTGAATGGAATATATCGCCCGGTATCGCTGATAAAGGATAGCGTTGCCGAGTAGCAAGGTGCTGGCATTGTTTCACCAGATGCAATGCTTGTTCCTTGGTAGTCTAAATTTGTCAGAATCCCACATCCATACTTCATGAGTAATGTTTTTAAAGTTTCCGTGTCAAAATCCCAATACAATGCATCGCCTATGATGAGTTCTTTTCCGTCATAAATCCATTCGAATGGGTTCCCGATACAATATGTGCTCTTGAAAATAAGCTCATCCACTCCGGTGCAAAACAGACTTTTCTTTTTTAGAAAAATTTGATAAGAATAGGTTCCCAAAGCGAAAGAATCAGAGTTCGCAAGGATGGCGTTTTCTGTTGGTGCTGTGTAAGTATCAGTGCTTCCGTCGGGGCGTTGGATTTCGATTTGAAAGGTGCTCCCAGAATCGCCAACGTAGTTTCCCTTCGGCTGCCAGCACAGAGCATTATCGATTACTTCAATTGGCGGTGTAGCAAAAGTGGGTTTACAGACAATGGTAGTAATTTTGCGATTTGAATGCTCTCCCATTGTGCTTTTCAGTGAAAGCCACAAATCGTACTCCGCTTGCGGTGCTGTCAGTGCATGGAGCACATTGCCGAGTTCAAAATAGCCGGGGTTCACTTCAGGGATAGGGCGTGTGCCGAGCATAAGTTGTCCATCCCATCCTTCTGGTAGCGTCAACTGTACAAATTCGTCATGTGGAATGGATTTGTGCCAAATCATATTAGATGACTTGAATGCACTATGCCCCATAAAGGTGCAGCTAACTAAGGGAATACACAATTCAAGTTGCCATTCCATCCCTGAAATGGGGACAATCATATTATCTGATGAATCTCCTAAGACCAGAGAATAGTGAAATTGCTTGGATGCAAAGGAGATATCGACATTTGCCTGCGATCCGTCTGCATAATAAATAGGGGCGTGCAGGTTAACGCTGAAATCTGCAAGGACTATGTAATTGAACTCGTATTTTACCGAATCGGTGGCAAGGTCGATTATGCGAATACGGTGACAGTGACCATCGTTGTTTGATGGAAGTTCCAATTCATTCTCGTTTTTACAAAAGGCATTTGCATTATAGCGTATTCCATCGATAGAAAACTGATATCGTATGCTTTTTTCCCCTTTTGGGAGAATGATAAAGGTGTGAAATGGAGCGGAAAAAATATCGGTGGAAACGCCTTGCTGGATTACTTGAGCCAAAGTTGCTTTCCGTATGGAAGTGTGATGGCGAAATCGTGCTGCGGTCGATGCACTTACAAAAATCTCATGACCATCGACAGCGGTCGATGACACCTCATCCAAATTTATGCGATATAACTGCCCTGAATATGGATATCTGTATATCCCATCCGTATTATCGGGAAAGGTGACTTCTTGCAAGTTGCCAGCAAACAGGTAAATCGTCCCACCGTGGGGCGTTCTTTCGATTCCAGTGGTATCCAATAATATATAACTGCGATGTAGTTTTTCACCTGAATTATAGAGAAGTTCTCCATCATAACGAATCTCTACCCGTATAGTAGGTGTATTTGAAAAATCATACGCAGTTTCTTCAAACGGAATGAAATAGCTTCTCGTTGTTAAACACAACTCATCTCCGGTGACCGAAAGTTCAGCATCATAGATGCAGGTTTCCTTTTGATAGATACTGATTACTGGACGCTGTGGAGCCACCTTGGGCAAACGAATCTTAGGAATTATGATGCCAACAGAAGAATGCTCCATTGCATATTGGGCATAGATTCGGTCAGTTGTAGTTGCAATGTACTCTGCTTTCCTCTGCCGTTGCTCACCCTGGGCCTGTATCCGTTCGGTGTTGCTTTTCCTCTGATACCATTCAACGAGGATGGCATCCCAATAATTTCGCTCGGGATTGATTAGATTGGTGCTTTCGTTTCTGAGAATGGCGTCCATCTTTTTTACGATAGAGTCGCAGAGAACCGCCATATATCCGGGGCGTTCCTTAAACAATGTCTGCAGACCGGAAAATATGGCGTCTGCTCTTAACTGCAACTCGTCATTTTTGCTGATATGGGAATCCCAGCGAGCACGCATACCCTTAGTGAAAACCTTGTAGCTGATATCCTCCGTAACATATTGAAAATCCAAATTCTTAGCATAGAAATTGAACAGAATAGAGTATAAAGATTCAATGCTTTGTTTGGGCGCCAGAGCATGCAGCAGTAATGACGTATAATATCGCTGGGTGCCCTCTGGGGCAAAGAATCTCTTGTAACGGGCTAATGTATTCTTAATTGCACTTCTGAAATAATTGTATAATTTATTTGCAGCGGCATCAGAATTTTCTGATTTAAATCCATATTGGAGAAATATGTAGTTCCAGAATGATCCGGAGTTCTCATCATCTGCCAACTCAGAGGACCACCCTTTCAACAAATTTATTGTTTCGAGTACAAGTACGGCATCCTCTTTTGCTGTGGTGCGCCCCATATCTAATAGAACTTTTTTAACAGTTTGACTTGCAGATTGATAGAGTATGGTATCTTCGTTATTGGATAAATGGTATTCACCGACTAATGGATATTTGCGAAATATATAGTCAGCAAGGTCAAACGCGCTACATTCTGGAGATAATTCATTTGTGTCCCGGATGCACATATCTGACTCAACATATCCAGTTTCTCGCCAGATAAATCCCTTGTTTGTAAGCCACTGTACGGATGACAGCCCCGCTGTTTTAGCGTATTTACGCACGTCTGCAAATATAGGCAGATATATGCCGAGACGATATTGATCTGCATATATTATTTTTGTTGGAAACGCTTTGTTCAAATAGTCTAAAAGCTCTATTTCAGTCATGCGCATTGCATTCACCCGCCTTTTGAAAATACAAATATTTTGGATGTGTTGGGGGAATTTTTAATTATTATAGCATAAGGGAATACAAGGCTCAACTCTAATACATATCTTGCGCAATCGGATAGAGTCTATATTTCCAGTCCCTCTTGCAGCTTTGCACTGGCGGCCTTTTTGTTCTTGTCGAAGGCGTGGGTGTAGATGTCCAGCGTGGTGGAGGGCTGGCTGTGGCCGAGGATGCCCGCCACCGTGGCGACATCCGTACCGCCCGCAATCATCAGACTGGCGGCGGTGTGTCGGAGGGAATGGACATTCAGCTCCTGCGGCAAGCCGTTCTTCTTGAGGATCAGCTTGAAGCGGTAGGTGAAGGTGGTGGGCGTCATGGGGAGCTGCGCTCCCTGACGGCGGAACAGAAAGTCATCCGCGGTCAGCTGCCGCTGGTCATAGGTTTCGGTGATGGATGATATCTGCGT
>OATK01001391.1_pt1 | contig 15656 bp, 10 predicted proteins | sample 1516611 | NCBI WGS metagenome assembly OATK01 (sample SAMEA2579947, study PRJEB22360) | human gut metagenome | biome: human gut; feature: human-associated habitat; material: faeces | place: Denmark | collected 2008/2010 | reverse complement strand
TCATTTACCCCTTTTTCTTTTTATCATACCACACCCTTCTTCAAAAAGCAAGTAGAATAAAGCATTTCAAATGTGGTATAATAAGAAAAAGAGATGATTTTCGTTTCGTCAAATCCGTCCATTGACACACCGGATTTTCAGGCGAAAAGGAGTCGATTCTGCTATCATTATAGCAGAATTACAGAAAAAATAAAGTGCATTTCATTAACATTTCGTGGATTTCGGCAGGAAAACCAAGCGTTTTTTACGAATCCGCAGTCTGAAAAATGGTCAGGAGGAGCTTAAAAATGCCAAGAAGAGGAAGTAACATCTATAAGCGAAAGGACGGTCGGTTTGAAGGGCGTGTTGCAATTGGACACAAGGAAAATGGTGCGTTGCGGTACAAGTATGTATATGCTCACACGCTTTCGGAACTGAAGAATAAAATGCTCCGGTTTCAAATTACGGTGCAGAAGCAACCGATTTCTTCTATTAAATTGACCGTAAAAGATGCAGCCATGCAGTGGCTTTCTTCGGCGAAACTACGTGTGAAACCGTCCAGTTATGCCAACTATGAAAATATCATTCGCAGCCATATTCTTCCTGTTTTAGGTGCTGAGTTTTTGGTGGATATTACATCGCAGCAGTTGAATGACTTCATCTACAGCAAAATGCAGAGCGGATCATTATACGGTGGAAAAAGACTTTCTGCACGCTATGTTCGGGATATGATGCGTGTGTTCCATAGCATCGAACGCTATGCGGAACAGGAATACGGAATTCGAGAAACGCATTTCACCATGCCGAAAATCGAAAAAAAGCAACTGGACGTGTTGAATGCAGAGGAACGAAAGAAGTTGGAACAGTATCTTTTAGCGAATAAAAGCATCAGCAATTTGGCGATTTTGCTTTGCTTATTTACCGGTTTGCGAGTTGGTGAATTGTGCGGTTTGACTTGGGGTGATATTGATTTTCAGAGCGGAACGCTTTCCGTCAATCGAACCGTACAGCGAATCAACCGACATGGCAATTCTGAAGTCATCATCGGTTCTCCCAAAAGCAAGACCTCGATACGAGTTGTTCCGATTCCGGAATTCCTGTTGGAGCTTTTAAGAGAACGAAAAGGCGATGATACTCGATATTTGATTTCCGGAAAAACAAAGCCGGTTGAACCACGAGTAATGCAATATCGATTTCAGAGGATTCTCAAGACTTGCAGAATCCGAAAAGTGCCATTTCATCTGCTCCGGCACACTTATGCTACGGATTGCATTGCACATGGATTTGATGCAAAAACGTTGAGTGAACTACTGGGTCATGCGGATGCAAGCATTACCTTGAATCGTTATGTGCATTCATCCATGCAGATGAAGCAGGAATATGTAAAGCGATTGATGCTAAGCGTTTGAGCAGTCAAAATATCGTATGGAAAAGCAATAAATATGGATTTTTCAAGGCGATTTATGAGAAATTTATCAATGGACGGATTTGACGAAAGAGAGCCGCCTCATGTCAGTATCCTATATTACTCACTTTTCGAGTAAAAGTCAACGTGTAAACCGACCAAATACGCTGCTCATGTCTTGTGCGGATGTGACAGATCTACCTAAGGAGGTAAGCCTTATGCACCTACGTTTCCGAGAATTGCGGGAAGAACGCAAACTCTCTCAAGCCGAAATGGCGAAAATCCTGCACGTTTCCCAGCAAACCTACTCACGCTATGAGTCGCATAAAACGGAAATCCCACTGGAGAAGCTGGTTTATCTCGCAAAATTTTTTGATACCAGCGTGGATTATCTGCTGGGAGTGGAGAAGGAATAACGTGTTATGGCAATAAAAAGCCCCACCGCAGGGGAAATAAATCCTGCGATGGGGTGAAAACGGTATTTTAACCGTCAAAAAGCAAAGACCGCCAATGGGTATTCTACCCATAACGTACATTTATTGGCTTGCATTTTGTCAGGCAAAGTGTACCGGAGTAGCCTTTTCGTTTGGTACAGAAAGACCAGTATGCATAGTAACCTTCCGGCTCCACCATAGGAATTGCCTCATCTGTCTTCGTCTCCTGAAACGCATAGATATCTGCTTCATATTTATCCAAAAAAAGCTGACAGCCCATGCTCCCATGCTGCACGGATGCCGTTTACGTTCCATGATATCAGTCTCATCGTTTGTCCCTTTCCCTAAATCAAAATGCCAGCAAACAAAATTATGATGTCTGTTTGCTGGCATCTATTTTCAATCCGGATTCTGCAACGATATGTCGTCAGTATAGCTATGCTGATAGAAATCCGAGCCTTCAAGTACATTCGTTTTCATCAACAAACTTCCTGCATACATTAGGTAACGCATACCGCTTGCCACAGACATTTCCTCGGCTGCGGCTTTTTTAGCACGAACCACGGCATCGTCTATCATATTATCACCCTTGACCTCAATCAGCTGATAAGTACCATCTTCCATCAGTGCAAGGAAATCCGGATAATACTGCCGTACACGCTTTGATTCTGGGTCGTAGTACTGCACAAAAAAATCACCCTGATTCGAGGTAAACATTCCTGTGAAGTAGATTTCTTTGACTTTGTTACTTGAGATATACTGCAAGAAACACTCTCGCTCTGGTTTAGAATCAAAACAGTATGTATCTGCATGAAAGCTCTTAGCAACCTCGGCAGGAGTTAAGCCCTTCTCGCCTTTAGTAATAACCAGTTCAGGTGAAGCGGAAAACTCATAGTAACCCGCATCTTTTGGCTCATGTAGCAAAACAACATCTATGTCCTCACTCTTTTGTGTTCCCTTTACTTTATACAGAGCATTGAAAATCGTAGGAATGATAACATCATCCAAGATTTCATTGTGGCGGTTTACTGCTGCAACAATGTTCTCTGCACCGTCCATTGACTCACGCAGAATCCTCGAAACCATCAAGCAGGATACATTCTCGTTATTCAGATAACGTGCGATTTCACCTGTGAGGGAAAACTCGCTGTATCTCATCTGCTGCTTAATATCGTCTATATTTGATTCCTTGGTGCTGTGATTAATACGCAGGCTGTCTTTTTCGTAGACCTTAGATTCATACTGTGTTTCGTCAAGCTCGTTCAGCCCAAAATTTATAGGAGACTCATATTGCTTTTTTATCAACTCGTACTCGTGCCATATACGTTTCATACAAACGGTTCTCAAGGGAGGCAGCACACGAACCTTATAGTTCTGTTTTTTCTTTGTAGATGTCTTTCCGAAATCGGAAATCTCCATATTGTAGTTCTTGCGAAGCTCATCGTCCAAGGTATCGTAATTTTCCTTGGAGAGAAATACAGAAGCCTTTAACTGTTCATCTGTCAGCATACGCAGGCAGCGCATTGTAGCCTGAAGCACAAAAATTTTTGACTTTGGGCTGCGGAACAGAGCTATTCCAAGCAAGGAACGGCAGTTCCAACCCTCACGACCTTTTTCAACCAAGATAATAAACTGCTTTTTACTGCCCTCCGTACCGATAACATCGAGGTTATTGAAGTTTCGGATATCCTCATCCTTGGTGACTGTAGAATCACCCGTATTCACCAAAATCGTAGAAAGCGGAATACCAAGTTCGCTCAAAGCCTGCTCTACAACAGGACGTACAACATCCGTTGCTTCTGCCACGGTAGCGGCGAATATCGCAAGCTTTGGCGAAAGTCCTTCATAGGTTTTTCCGCCGTAACGCTCCCAGAATGTTTTAATAGAATCACGGAGAAATTCCTCGTTCTTTACGTTATCGTAGCCCTTTAAGTCGGCATCTTTCAAGAACCCATATGCAATAGAGTCACTTAAGCCGTAAGCATAAACTACCTCTGGCAGAATTTGCTTATTGACATATGGTGTACCTGTGTAGTTATAGCAAGCCACGATAGATGTAGCTTCAGCAAGCATATTTATGGTATTACGGAGCGTGGTTTTGTTGCCTTTTCCGGAACGCAGTTCTTTTTCGAGGTTTGCACCGAAAAGGTGATGTGCCTCGTCTACATACACACCGAGCTGCGGCAGACGGCAGAGCTTTTTGAAACGCTGATTGTCCATCAGCGAGGCATCATCCCATGCATCGTCATCGCTGTCCTCATCTGCTCCGTAAATATCGGAGAGCAGAGAACCACTGCCAAAAAGCACATCTGTCGGCTTATCCGCCTTGCGTTTTTTCTTGACAATGATTTTCTGATTGTTTGAAATTACGATGTTAAAATCGGAATCGTCAATCGTATGGAGCGTGATGCCGCTCTCCTCAAGGAAATGGAACTTAATGTTTGAACCAAGCACATCGGCATACTCCGGCGGTACGACCTTTGTTTTATCAAAGGTCATAATCTCACGCAGGGATTCAAGAACCGTCTTATCCGGTGCAAACACAAGTGCATTATGGCAAAATCTCTTGTCTTTCGGATACTTCTTAGCTAAAAGGAACTCATAAAAGATACAAGTAGCCATGAGGATAGTTTTTCCAAGTCCCATCGTGAGGGCATAGATATAGTTCGGGTACTTTTCCCGGTATTTTTTCATTTGCTTGAAGATGATTTCGTTTTGCTCATCGCCCAAGTCGATCAGCATGCCCTGACCACCCTTGTGGATAGTGTAGTAGGAGCGGTCAGAGAATTTACCCTCACGCTTGTGCCAAGCATCGAACATCTCATACATATGAGCATTGCCCATAAATTCCTTGATAAAGACATACATTTCCAAGGCTTCAAACTGCGGTTGGCGAAGAAACGCATCTTTATTTTCGTTCTTGTCGTTATAGGCAAGGAACTTCTTTGTGAGGTCGTTATAACGAGAGCGGATTTTGCCTCTGTTGTTGGTGTAGTAGTACCATAATTGCTCATAGAACGCATAGTCCTCTACAAATGTCTGTTTTTGTTTCGCTGCCATAGGCTCTTACACCTCCACTTCGATGGATTCGGAGAGCAGATCGGTAATTTTTACCTTAATCGTTCCTGCATCATCGGGAATATCATAAACGCCCGTTACCATCTCTTTCTTATCGGGAACGTCCATAACGGTCGGCTGCATAACCACGCCGTCATAGTTCCAATCAATCATGACCGATTCCACAAGCTGACGCCAATCCTCAACGTACTCTTTTTGGAGCGAGAGCTTCTGCATAAGGTTCATGGGATAGAACTGACGTATTACCAACTTGCCACCCTCACGGACAATTTCCGCTTCAGCTTCACGCTTGAGTTCGAGATCGGACTTATCGCGGAGAATATCCACGATGTTAATATCAAGCTTATAGTCGGAAAGCTCCTGCTCCAAGGATGCCTTTAAGTCCGGCTCATGTCCCATGCAGACAATGGTGATAAGCTCCACGGGCACTTTCGGATTTTCCTCACGGCGTTTCTCGTAGGTCTTATACGGAAGATTCGCTTTCAGTTCCTCCAAGTCCGCTTTGGTGGCTATGCGGTTGACGGGCATGATTTTCACCATTCTGCCGTCAAGTTCACCGTCCCATACGCTCGACTGCGGGAACGGCTGTATTTCGAGAGCCTGAATAATCAAGTCACGAGCCTCCACGGGATTGCGGAAAAAGTCGTAGTTGTTGACGTTATAGACCTCAAAACCCGTGTACTTCACATCTTCCTGCGGCAAGTTCACATCAATACCTTTGGACTTGAAGTATTCTGCTACCTGTGCTTTCTCCTCGGCACTTAAGTTCTCGTTGCCGCCTGCACTCGCCGCCGCAAGATAGCCCTCGTCCTCATCATCAGCCTGTTTGCCGTCTTGGAAAAGCGTAAGCTGCGGTGCGGCTTTCTGTTGTCCATTCAGTTCCTTAGCTACGGAAATAAGACGCTTGGTGGTAGTCTGAATCGCACCGAGGTTGATGTCCGCACCGATAAAGCGGCGTCCAAGCTTCATAGCTACAGCCTGTGTAGTACCGCTGCCCATAAAACAGTCGAAAACAAGGTCACCGGGTCTTGATGAAGACTCTATAATCAATTCTAATATTCGCTTCGGCTTTTGCGTGGGATAACCCAAGCACTCCGAACTTGTTTTTCGTGTTACGGATGTTTGCCCTATATTTAACACATCTTCTTCCCACACTGCATCTAAATATCTATCGGTGAATTCGTCATAGATGATTTTTCCAAATTCATCTCTTGCAACTTCAAGTGTTTTAGTTTTTCCATTCCAAACCACTCTATTACGCTTAACTGGTTTATCAAGAGGCACTTTTACACGCTCATAATAATACTTAGGCGTCTTTGAATAGAAAAAAATATTATCATGCTTTTTAGGAAGAGAGGTTGTGGCATTTCCTTGCATATAATCAGCATAATGCCAGATAATTTCATTAACAAAATTTCCAGCTCCAAATACTTCATCTAAAAGCATTCGAATGTGATGACTTTTGTGCCAATCACAATGTACATAAATACACCCGTCTTCTGTAAGAAGTTCTCTCATTAAAGTTAAACGTTCATACATGAATTGAAGATACTCATCATTTGTCCAAATATCCCCATACTGCTTTTCCTCAAAAGAAGATGAGTCCGTTTCAACTTTTCCCATACCTTTGACTTCAATCTTCTTTTTATAATCGGCCTTACTGTCAAAAGGCGGATCAATATAAATCAACTGGATTTTTCCACGATACTCCTTAAGTAAGTGACTCATGACCTGCAGATTATCTCCCCAAAAAATCTTGTTAATCCAGCCGTTTACGCTCCTGCCGTACTGTTCGCGAAGCTGTGCAGGATAATACTGCGTAGAACGATAGGGACGTTTGCCCGTCCATCTCAGTTCGGGAAAGCCCTTGATAGTCGGGCGTTCTTGAAACTCAAAAGTAAGCTGTTCGTTTTCCATTTAGTTTAGTCCTCCATGTTTTTATATATTTTCCGTCATCATTTTCGTGAGCTCACGAAAATGGTCTGTTTTTTGTTATTTGCCTTGGCAGTAATATCTGAAATCACAGTTCCTGCACGTCTGCGGATTATCAGAGCAGTGCTTGTATTCGTGCTTTAAAATCTTATGCACCGTATCATCAAACGCCGCCACAGTGCCTTCAATGGCGCTCTTGGTATACGGAAACGAAATAACGGGATTGCCGTTCTCCTCTCCCGTATAGTAAAGGTTCATCTTGCTGACCTTCTGCCCGGTTCTCTGCTCAATCAAATAAGCGTAGATATGAAGCTGTCTGCGATAATGCTCCAAGCGGTCGCGCATCTTTACCATATCCGGCTTGCGTTCCGATTTGAAGTCTACCAGTTCAACCGTACCGTCAACACCGCACACAAGGTCAATTTTACCCTCAATGATGTAATCCGGCTGTACAAGGCTGACATCAACCTCCGCCTGCCTGATGGTATCCCATTTTCCGTTTTGTCGCTCGGCGTACCTCAAAACCTGTTTCAATGCCGCCAGCTTCTGCGGTTCGGCAAGGTAGGTATGCTCCGATTTAATCAACGAAACATAGTTGCTTTCAAACCACTGCTTAATTTTGTCCTCATTGATTAAATACTCCTCCTTGCGGATAGCCGCTCGGTGTATATCTTCAATCGTTTCATGCACAAGCGTACCGAACATCATAGCGTTCTCACGCACGGGCATAAACTCCAGTTCCTTATAAAACTTATACTGCAAGGCGCAAGTTTCGTAAACCGTGATATGAGAGGTAAACGAGAACGTATCCTTGATATTTACCTTCTTGACGGTCTTGAAGTTGAATTCTGACAAATCAAACGCCGGATTGTCCGCGCTCACAAGTTCTTCGTAGGTATCGGTGAAATATTTACTCGGAGTTCGTGCGTTCTCATCGCATGTCAGCACAAGCAAATCCTGTGCACGAGAGAACGCCGTATAGTAAAGCCGCCAAAAGTCAAAAAACTTTGTCTGGTCAGCAGGCTCGAATGCAGGACGGTGGAAATACTTCTCCTCCACGTTATTCATTAAATCCTTGTAGCTCTTCCTTGGCGTTCCGCTGAGAGAATCAACGAAAACAATCGGAAATTCCATACCCTTGGACTGGTGAATCGTCAAAAACGAAACACAGCCGCTCGGAGCATACTCCGCATCGTCCTCGTACTCCGAAATGCCGCCGTCATACAGTAAACGGAGATAGAGGTTAAAGAGCCGCTCGGTGTTGATGTTTATGTACTTGCCGTTAAAGACATCGATTCTGTGCAGATACTCGTACTTCCCGATAACCTGCGTCAGAAGTGCGAGATTTCTCGTCGGGCGAATATCCACCACGCCTACGCTCAAATCCGTATCGAGAATAGAGCGGAACGGTTCAAACATAAAAAGCTGATACAGCAAGCCTAAGTAAGCGTAGTCGGTCGTTCCCGTCAAGCCTGCGTGTTCCCTGCCGTTCTGCTTGATAAAGCGTTTCAGTTCTTTATTTTCGGGTTTCGTTACATACTCATTCGCCGCCACAATGCAGTCGCGGTAATAGAAGCAATGCTCAGGCTGTAAGAATGTGTACTCGCCGTTCTCCAAGCCTTGCACATATCTCGGAAACATCAGCATAAGACAGCCGAGCGTCAGTTTTATCTCGTCACGCTTAAAAAACATATCAGAGCGAGGTGAATATACATTGATGCCGTTCTTTTCGAGGAAGTCCGCTAACGCTGTCACTCTTTGGTGCTTAACGGAACTGAACAGGAACGCCATCTGATTGTAGTCCTTGAGCTTTCCCGAATCTTTCAAGCAATTTATAAAGCCGAGAATACGCTCATGCCATTCGTCCTCATCATCCTTACTCGACAGTTTCACCACGCACGGACTCTTGATGGTTGATTTCTCATGCGGCTCTATCCTCTTGGAATAGCGGTACTTGTCCCACGCAAACTTAAACTTCGCTCCGTAAGTCGTAGCCATCCACTTGTTATAAAAGTCAACAATATCGCTGTCGGAACGGTAGTTCACCACCAGAGGGATAACCTTGCACTCGCCGTCAGCGAATTTTGACGGAAACTCCAAGATGTTACGGATAGTCGCTCCGCGGAAACGGTATAAGCCCTGATCGTCATCGCCAACCACGCAGATGTTTTTCTTGTTTCCCGCAAGCAGGAACACTATCTGCTCTTGGATAAAGTTCGTGTCCTGATACTCGTCTATCATGATATAGCGAATTTTTTCTCGCAGAGCCTCAAGAATATCCGGCTTTTCCGTTAGAAGTCTGTAACACTCCGTTTGGATTGCAGAGAAATCAATGAGGTTCTCCTCTGTGAGGAGCGTTTGGTATGTCACGAGCATATCCGCAAGCACACGGACAGCAATGTCCGGGTCTGCCGCCAAAGCATCCGCATCTACTAATTCCTCAGAGAGATTATTCACATAGTTGCAGATTTCCTCCGACCATTTCCACGAACCGCCCTTGGAGAGTGCCTCCTCGATTCCCTCGATATTCTTGAACCTGTGCATATTCCGAAAAACGAGGTACTTCTGGTCAAACGTATCGAGCAAGCGATAATTTCTCTTGAGGCGTGTATGCTCCAAATTTTCCTTTATTATACGCAGGCAAAGGGAATGGAACGTGCCGACATACATCTCATTTACATTCGCCGAGATATTTCGGACAGCAAGTTCATTTGTGATGCGGGTAATAAGCTCCTTTTCAGCCTTTTCAGTGAAAGTGGCAATAAAAATCTGTTCCGGCTGTATGTTCTTCTCCTGAATAAGGAAAATAGCACGTTGAACCAAGGTATAGGTCTTTCCCGTACCCGGTCCGGCTGTTATCAAGACGGGACCGTCAGCGGCGGAGATTGCCTCTCGCTGTGCGGCATTCGCATTTCCAAAATCAAACATGGCATCACTTGCTCCTACTTCTTATTCGTAGCTTCGACTGTCTCCGCAATCTCGGAAATATCACATTGCAGAGCCTCACATATCTTCAAGAGTACCGCCGTACTCACATTTTCGCCTTTTGTCAGCTTAGCAACAGTAGACGAACTCAATTGTGCGACCTCGCATAAATCCTGCTTTGTCATGTCTTTATCAATTAAAAGTTTCCAAAGTTTCTTGTAGCTGAAAATCATATTGTCTACCTTTCTTGTTCCAAAATGACGGCTAAGTTTCGCCGTCTCGATTGTATGCACCGACTTATTATATGATTGTAGCACATCTTCTTTCAAAAGTCAAGGAATGACTGCGAGAACTCGAATTTTGTTTTTGCTGTTTTCTTGTTTTTACCATATTGGCATAAAAGTAGGTGTTCAAACATGTTCAAAAATATCGGCGTTTCTCTTGACAAATGGAACTTAAAGGTGTATACTATAGGTTACAAGCATTTTTAAGCTATAGAAGGAGCTGCTAAGCACAATGAAAGCTGAATTAATCGCAAATATCATCACTGCCCATTGCTCCGGCGATGAATCAAAATTTAAAGCCGCTGTGGATGAATTGGCTGCTGACGAGGACAGAAAAGGAAACGTCCGAGTGTCAAGCCTTCTTCTCGCAGCATATAAGGGTAAGAAAACAACCCTCATTAAAAAGCCGGATGTTATGTCCGCTCCCGAAGGAGGTTTTGCGGCGCAGTCCGCAGGAGGAACATTCGCTCCGCGCGATAAGGATAGCCTCTTGGAGCTTTATGATATTATTCGTCCGACTGTTTCTTTGGACGATGTTGTACTTCCCGCAAATCAAAGGAAACTGCTCTTACAGATTTTGCAGGAACACAATGAAAACGCTAAACTGGCAGAACACAATCTTCCTGTCGCTAACCGTCTCCTACTTTGCGGGCCTCCCGGCTGTGGCAAAACCATGACGGCTAACGCTATCGCTCACGAACTTGGCTTGCCAATGGCGTATGTAAGGTTAGATGGATTGGTGTCCTCCTACTTGGGACAGACGAGCGTAAACCTAAGAAAGGTATTTACAAGTGTCGGAACTATGCCCATTGTCCTGTTTTTGGACGAATTTGATGCCATTGCAAAGAAACGCGATGATGGAAACGAGATGGGTGAACTAAAACGAGTGGTCACGGCACTGCTCCAAAATTTTGACAATATGCCCGACAATGTATTCCTGATAGCTGCCACAAATCATGAGCATTTACTCGACCCGGCAATCTGGAGACGATTCAATTATGTAATCAACTTCGGCTATCCGGATGATGAGCAAAGAGCAGAACTCATAGGTCGCTGGCTGGCGGAATACCGAGTAGAGCATAATTTGGACATCAAGAAGCTGACTGCTCTGACTGTAGACCGCAGTACAGCACAGATAAAGGAGCTTGTAATCTCGGTAGCGAAACGATACGTCACCACAGACAAAGCTGTCACGATGGACGATTTTATAGAGCTTCTCATACAGCAGCTCACCAACAATGCGAACGGTACGGGCATTGTTGAAGTTGCCGCAGACTTGAATAAAAAGGGAGCCAGTGTCAGAACCCTTGCAAAGATACTAAAAATGCCGCACAACACGCTATCGTATCAGATCAATAAAATTAACAAAGAGGATGATGTAACAGATGGATGATTTCAGACCGCACCTTTTAATTCCCGAGACAGAGGTAGACTATATCGAGCCTCCTCCTCCACGGGGACCTAAAAAAGAAGATGTAGACCACGTAGCACATGGCAGTGTACTTTCAAGTGGTCTTCAAGAAATTGTGACCGCTTATACGAAGGTGCAAAGCGCAGGTTCACTGCGCGATGAAGACATTCGTGTGTTTGAGGTTCTTCTTCCTGAAGGCGAAAAATTCTCCAATAAAACTCTTCGTGATTTTATTGAAGCAGAAGGCATGACCATTAAAAACGTACACAATGAGCGAAGAGCTACTGTCGTGACCTCGGCTTCTCGTTTTGGTACGCTACGTGACCGTATTGACCGATACAGAAAAGGCGAACGTGTAAATAAGAATTTTCGGGACATAGAAGGTTTCCGTTTTCCCGATCCAACTGATAAGCAGTCTCCATCCATAAAAGAACGATTCCTGCAGGAAGTTGGCTCAGAAGTTTTGGATGTTGAAATTCGTGAGGAGAATCTGCTGAACGAATTAGGCATTAACGGACAGATTCGCATAGAGCAGAAACTGATGGAAGGAATCAGGGCGCAAGGCGGAGAAATTCGTTCTGAGCCATATTTGCTTTCAGATGATACCCGCATTCTTCGTGCCGGTGTTACGCTTGACAGTTTGCAAAGCATATCGGAAGATCCTTTTGTAAGCCATATTGCGCCTACAGCCTTTTACGCTACTGCACCGGCATATTGTATTCCGTCACAAGGGCCCTTGACGTTAAATTCGGATGTTGATATAGAGGAACTTCCGATTGTTGCCGTTTTGGATGATGGTATAGATTTTCCCGATACGCTAAGTCCGGTGATTGTAGAGCATTGGACTCCACTCAGTGCAACTCCCGGCGGAAAGACACACGGCACGAATGTGGCAAGCAAAGTGGCATTTGCTGATACAGGGGCACAAATCAACCTTGGCATAATGACTCCGAGAGCAAGAATTGTAGACTGCAATATCTGCGGTCCGGACCCGGAAAGCACTCGAGCTGGATTTATTTCCAACCCCACAATGATTAAACGAATAAAAGAAGCAGTTCTGCGCTATAAAGATATAACAAAAATATTTAATTTTTCGTATGCCGATGACAAACCGATTGAAGGAGATAAAATCAGCAACCTCGGTTATGAGCTAGACGTGCTTGCCTTAAACTATGGTGTGCAGTTTATTATTTCTGCGGGAAACCATGATCTGTATCGAACACAGACATCTCTTGAGGATATCTTGAGTGACGATGATGCACGAATAGCGTCTCCGTCTGATTCTATGCTTAATATCACCGTAGGTGCAGTTGTCGGGCAAGACCATATTGGCAGCTTATCAAAAAGATACGATGTTGCTCCTTATTCCAGAATCGGTCCCGGTTTTCATGGAATGAGGAAGCCTGATATCGTGGCTTATGGCGGAACTATGCTGAAAACAGGAAAATCACCGGCAGATGACTACTCACTTATGCTTGCAGCCGGAAATCGGCTTGCCTGTGAAGCTGGAACAAGTTTTACTGCTCCTGTCATTGCAGGTGATTTAGCTCAGATATCTATGGCTATTCCTAACAGAGATATTTTTCTTGCTAAAACTCTGCTATATCACGGTACAGATTTACCTATTGACGCTGGAAAAAATAAGGTTAGACGTGACGAAGCGGCTTTTTATGGTGATTTATATGGCAGGGGGCTACCTCGTATCGAAGAAAGTATGTACTCAACGGCAAACAAGGTCACTTTTCTGCATAGCGGAACAATGAATAAAAAGCATAAGCAGCACGTCAAATTTCTTTTGCCAAAGGTTTGTGATGACATGGATATGAGTAAACGAAAAGCAAAAATAAAAGTCACCGTTACCTGTGTTACACAATCTCCTATTGACAGCGAAAAAGGAACAGATTACTTGCAGGCTTATGTTAATGCTTCCATACATTCCATAAACGGAACCGGCAAAATGGTATCGTCTAATCCATCCGAAACGGATGGACGAAAAAAATGGGATACTTGTTTCCACTTTGAAACGCCATCCTCCAGCTTTCAAAGTGGCGATTGGGAAATATGGCTTGAACTGCATTCGAGATATGATGTAACCGATGAGCAAGACATAGCTTATTCACTTGCTATTACCGTTGAAGATTTAACTCAAGAACTCAATCTTTATGATTCGATTGTTGCTGAAGCACAAGGAAGATTTCCTGCGGTTCAGATGGTTCGTCTTCCTGTTCGTACTTAATAAAAATGAGTGCCGCCAATGCAACGGCACTCATTTCTTATTTTCTTTTACTCTTCAAAAACTCAATGTATTCATTAACCTGTGCAAGTTCCTCCGGACTTAAATCATCTGTACCGGAGATACCCGCAGCAGTTACTCCACCAGCATTCGGGTCTTCATCAATGTACCCTGCCGCTTCCATTAAATCCTCATACGGAGTATTCAAAGCAGCCGCCAATGACCGCAACACCTGCGGGGACGGCTGCTTTCTTACGCCATCCTCTATTCGTTTTACTTCCGTATGACTGATATCTGCCGATTCCGCTACTTTACGGATAGACAAGCCCTTTTCCAGCCTGATTTTTTTGACATAGGAACCAAGTTCCGCCATTGCAATCCCTCCATATTTGATTGACTACATTCATTATACCATACCTGTAACCTAAAAGCAACGCTTTTTTCTGAAAAATCGAAAAATACTATGGACAGTGTCACTGAAAGGTGCTATAATAATGATGGAACTAAAGAGTTCCGGTGCTAACTCGCAATCCAGGCGAGTGATTTTTAAAGCATCTGTGGAACTCATAGGAACCACAAGGAGGGATGTACAAATGCGACCAAATATCGAGTTTATAAAATCCGAAATGGAGAGGCACAAATGGTCGGGAAGTCAACTTGCTATGAAAATGGGCGTTTCCAGAATGGAAGTAAGCCGTCTTTTGCGTGGTCAGAGAATTGGCGGCAAAAAGTGTATTGCGGGATTGATGAAAGCTTTCCCTGATGTGCCATTTGAAACTCTATTTTTTTTGGATTAAGTGGAACTCATGGTTTCCAAAAAACGAAAGAAGGGATAAGAACAATGCAAACGCCGGATACAATGCCCATAAAAGCAACGCCCTTTGAACATCAAAAGCAAGCCTACCTGTTTGTACGCCAAGTGTTAAGCAAACCGCACACAGGTGCAGCTTTGCTCATGCAGATGGGTTGCGGGAAAAGTCTTGTCGGGGTTGCCGTTATGGGAGCCATGTACTTAGATGCCAAAATCAACCGAGTGCTGATAGTTGCTCCGCTTTCAATTCTCTCCGTGTGGGAGGAAGAGCTGGAACGCTTCGCCGATTTCCCGTACACGGTAACAGTCCTAAAAGGCTCTTCCGCAAAGAAAAGAGACGCTCTGCAATCGGCAGAAAAAGATGATGGATTGCAAATCGTAATTGTCAATTACGAATCGTGTTGGCGGCTTGAGGACGAGCTTCTCTGCTTCGATGCTGACCTTATCATTGCAGACGAGGGTCACAAAATCAAGGAGGGCAGAACCGCACAATCCAAGGCTATGCACCGTCTTGGTGATAAAGCAAGCTACAAGTTGCTCCTCACGGGTACAGTTATCACCAACAAAGAGATTGATGTATTTTCGCAATATCGTTTTCTCGATAAGAGTGTCTTCGGCAGCAGCTTTTTCGCTTTCCGCAATCGGTATTTTGACATGACAGGCTACGGCAGTCACACTCCTGTTTTCAAGAAATGGATGAGTGAGGATTTCCTAAACCGTCTGCACTCCATAGCGTTTCGAGTAACCAAAGCCGAGTGCTTGGATTTGCCCGAAATCGTGGAGGAAGTCAGAACCGTGGAGCTTGAGCCGAAAGCCATGAAGTTGTACCGACAAATCGAAAAGGAGTCGTTTGCGGAACTCGCAACTTCCGAAGTATCGGCTGTAAACGTCCTCACAAAACTGCTCCGCTTATCGCAGATTACGGGCGGTCACCTTACGGACGATGAGGGCGATACAAACGCCGTAAGTACGGCAAAGCTTGACGCACTCTCCGACATTATCGACTCCGTCATGCAAGAAAATAAGAAGCTCGTCATCATGGCTCGGTTCGTGCCGGAGATGAACGACATTCAACGGCTCTTGGAGCAAAAAGGCATTGACTACGCAGTCATTCGAGGCAACGTTAAAAACCGTGAGGAGCAGGTACATCGTTTCCAAAATGAC
>OATK01001377.1_pt1 | contig 15801 bp, 7 predicted proteins | sample 1516611 | NCBI WGS metagenome assembly OATK01 (sample SAMEA2579947, study PRJEB22360) | human gut metagenome | biome: human gut; feature: human-associated habitat; material: faeces | place: Denmark | collected 2008/2010 | reverse complement strand
TGTGATTGTGGCAGATGATCCTGGGCTTTACAGTTCTCAAAATGAACAGGATACACGTATGGTCGCAAGAGCAGCTCAGGTGCCGGTGCTGGAGCCATCAGACAGTATGGAAGCAAAAGAGTTTATGAAGTTTGCATATGAGATCAGTGAAAACTTCGACCGTCCGGTTATTTTCCGCACAACGACAAGATTGGCGCATTCGCAGGGGCTGGTGGAATTATGTGACCGCGTGGAGCCGGAGGATAAGCCGTATGAAAAAGATATTCGTAAAAATGTTATGATGCCGGGCAATGCAAAGCTTCGCCATATTGAGATTGAGAAGCGAAATCTGGAGCTTGCAGAGGCGGCAAACACAATGGCGATCAATAAAGTGGAGATGAATGATACAAAAATTGGTGTTATCACAAGTGGAATTCCGTATCAATATGTAAAAGAAGCGATTCCAAATGTGTCTGTGTTAAAACTTGGCATGGTGAATCCACTTCCGAAAAAATTGATTGAGGAGTTTGCACAGAAAGTGGAGATGCTCTACATTGTGGAAGAATTGGATCCTGTTATTGAAGAACAGGTGAAATCATGGGGGGTGAAAGCAATCGGGAAAGAAATTTTTACAGTGCAGGGTGAATATAGCGCCAATATGATCCGTGAGGCGATTCTCGGAGAAAAGGCAGATGTGAAAGCACCTGCACAGGTTCCGGGAAGACCTCCGATTTTATGTCCAGGATGTCCACACAGAAGCGTTTACCATGTGCTGAATAAGTTGAAGATCCATGCGGCAGGAGACATCGGCTGCTATACTTTGGGGGCAGTTGCACCACTTAGTGTTGTGGACACAACAATCTGTATGGGAGCAAGTATTTCAAGTCTTCATGGAATGGAAAAGGCAAAAGGAAAAGACTATATCAAGAACTGGGTAGCTGTGATCGGGGATTCTACATTTTTACATACCGGCGTGAATTCACTTATGAATATGATGTACAATAGAGCGACAGGAACCGTGATGATTCTTGATAATTCCACAACCGGAATGACCGGGCATCAGGACCATGCGGCGACCGGCAAGACACTTCTCGGCGAGCCGACATATGCAATCGATATTCTGGCGCTTTGCAGGGCAATTGGTGTGAAAAACGTAGTGGAAGTAAATGCGTTTGATATTGAAAAGTTAGAAAAAGTGGTAAAAGAAGAAGTGGCAAAAGACGAGGTGTCTGTCATCATCACAAAATCACCATGTGTTCTTTTGGATAAATCAAAGAAACCGGTTTATATTGCACATGAAGACAAGTGTAAAAAATGCGGTATGTGTATGAAACCGGGATGTCCGGCAATGACAAGAAATGTGGACGGAACGATTCATATCGACGATACGATGTGCACCGGATGTGGACTTTGTGAGACATTATGTAAATTTGAGGCGATTGAACTAGTGGAGGCAGGTGACAGATAATGACGACAAAAAATATTATGATTGTAGGTGTGGGAGGTCAGGGAACACTTCTCACGAGCAGGATTTTAGGTGGGCTTGCGATTGCGGGCGGATATGATGTGAAGCTTTCTGAGGTGCACGGCATGGCGCAGCGAGGCGGAAGTGTTGTGACATATGTGCGTTATGGAGAGAAAGTTGCGGAGCCGATCGTGGAAGAAGGGCAGGCAGATGTCATTATCGCATTTGAACGATTGGAAGCACTCCGGTATGCACATTTCTTGAAAAAAGACGGTGTGTTGATTGCCAATGATTGGAGAATTGATCCGATGCCTGTTGTGATCGGGGCGGCTCAGTATCCGGAACACATTTTAGAAGATTTGGCGAAAGAACATAAAGTGTATACAGTGAATGCGACAGAGGAAGCAAAAAAGCTTGGCAATCCGAGAGTGTTTAATATGATCGTGCTTGGAATTGCTGCACAGCACATGGATTTTACAAAAGAGCAGTGGTATGACGTGATCGAGCATACGGTGCCGCCAAAGACTGTGGAACTAAACAAGCAGGCATTTGATGTCGGCTATACATTGTAGGAGGTGTCTTATGATTAAGCAGTTATCCGTATTTGTGGAAAACAGGCCGGGAAGCCTTATGGATGTGACGAGTCAGTTGACGGAAGCACATATCAATATCCGGGCGGTGTCTTCGTTTGATGCACCGGAGTTTGGTATTTTGCGTCTCATCGTTGACAAACCGATGGAGGCAAAAGAATATCTGACATCAAAAGGATTTGTTGTCCGTGTCAGTGAAGTGCTTGGCGCAGAGTTGGAAGATAAGAAGGGGACGCTCAACAATATGCTGACGATTCTTGCGGAAGGAAAGATTAACATCAATTATATTTATTCGTTTATTATCCGGGATGGACTGGCGCCTGTCATGGTGTTCCATACAGATGATTTTGACAAAGCGATTGAAAGTCTGAAAAAGGCAAACGTGAAGATTGTAGACGAAAACGAGTTATAGAGGAGATGAAGTGCGATGGAGTGGAAGGAAAGGATCAGAGATCCGAAAGTGGAATGTATGAGCAGGGATGAGATGACGGCTCTGCAAAGTGAACGATTGGTAAAACTGGTGGAACGGGTATATAAAAATGTTACGTTTTACCACGAGAAGATGAAAGCGCTTGGAGTAGAACCGGGAGATATCAAAGGAGTGGAAGATATCGATAAACTTCCATTTACAACGAAAGAGGATTTGAGAGAAAACTATCCGTTTGGACTTTTGGCAGTTCCGAAATCTCAGGTAGCGAGAGTACAGGGAACTTCCGGAACGACGGGAAAACTGACACTTGCATCCTACACACAGAGTGATGTGGATCTCTGGGGAGAGTGTGTGGCAAGATGTCTTACGATGGCAGGACTTACCGAGGAGGATATCATTCATGTCTGTTATGGATATGGTCTCTTTACCGGAGGAATGGGACTTGATTTTGGCACAAGAAAATTAGGTGCGATGGCGATTCCGATGTCTGCTGGAAACACAAAGAGACAGATGATGTGTATGGAAGATTTTGGAGCGACAGCAATCGCATGTACACCGTCCTATGCACTTCATTTGGCAGAATCACTTCAGGAAGCCGGACTTGTAGAAAAATTGAAATTAAAGGCGGGAATACTTGGAGCCGAGCCATGGACTGTGGAGATGCGTCAAAAGATTGAAAACATACTTGGAATCAATTGCTTTGACATTTATGGACTTTGTGAGATCATGGGACCGGGTGTTGCGTTTGAATGTATTCATCATAACGGATTGCATATTTTTGAAGACCATTTCTATCCGGAAATTTTAGATCCGGCAACGGGAAAAGCATGTGCGGATGGAGAGACAGGGGAGTTGATCTTTACAACTCTCACGAAAGAGGCGATGCCTCTTCTGCGCTACCGGACAAAAGATTTGACGAGCATTGACCACAGCACATGTGCATGTGGAAGAACACTCCCTCGAATTTCAAAATTCAAAGGACGTACAGACGACATGAAAGTCATTCGTGGTGTCAATGTGTTCCCAACTCAGGTGGAAACTGCACTTTTAAGTATGGGTGGAGATGTCGCACCACACTATCTGATGATTGTTGACCGCGAGAACAATATGGATACGCTGACTGTCATGGTGGAAGTAGATGAACGTTTCTTCTCGGATGAGATCCGTGCGTTGGATGGTTTGAAAAATAAAATCGGTGCAGTGTTAAAACAGGCGCTTGGAGTGGCAGTGAAAGTAAAGCTGGTTGAGCCGAAGACAATTGAGCGGAGCGAAGGAAAAGCGAAACGTGTCATTGATAAGAGAAATCTATCTTAAGAGGAGGGAAAATATGAGAATTCAACAATTATCCGTATTTTTGGAGAATCGAGAAGGGCGTCTTGATGAGGTTTTGACAGTATTAGGGAAAAATGATGTCAATATTGTGGCGTTAAGTCTTGCGGACACTGCAGACTATGGGATGCTGCGCATGATTGTATCAGATCCGATGAAAGGAAGAATGGTCTTAAAGGAAGCGGGGATTACAGCGATGCTGACAGATGTGGTTGCAATTCGTGTGCCACATGCGACCGGTTCGCTTAGCAAAGCAATGCATGCATTGGTGGAAGCAAAAGTGAATGTGGAATATATGTATGCATTTGCCAATGGAGCAGACGCCTCGGCGGTGCTGAAATCAGATGAACCGGAAAAAGCAGTTGATGTTTTACGGGAAAATGGATTCGATGTGTGGAGTGCGGATGAAGCGTACAAGGCAAATTGTTAAGAACAAGGAGTGTATCATTGTGATATGCTCCTTATTTTTTGGTGAAAAGACTGAAAAATATACAAAATATACATACTAATAAAGTGAAAACAAAATATACAGGTAAAAGTTTACAATTATAAATGGTTATAACAGAAAAAATATGTTATACTAAACGAAATGGCTTGAGGCGGTCAGGAAAGAGAGGAAAAAGAAATTGAAAAGGAAAAAGGTAATTGCAATCTTATTGGCGGCGGCACTTTCGGCAGGAAATCTTTCGGGTCTTGGTATGTTATCAGTTGCGGCAGAAAATACTCAGACAGAACAGGCGATGGAAAAAGAAAATGAGCAGACGAATATTGCTCTGAATAGAACTGCAAGAGCATCAAACTCATTAGGAGCATCTGCTGAGCATCCTGCAAGAACACCGGAACTGGCGTTTGACGGAAAAGGGGAACACCAAAACAGACAATATCACCAGCCGCTGGCAGAGCAGTGATGTTCAGGAGTTTCGGGAGGAATGGCTGGAAGTCGACCTTGGAAACTCAGCAAAAATTTCAAAGGTGACTGTGAAATTCTTTGCAAAATTATATGGAAACTTTGTTATTGAGACATCGGACAGTCAGGCGGAAGATGCGAAATGGACGGAAATTAAATCTGTGGAGATGCCATCCGGCAATGATGCGAATATCATAAAAGAAGTAGATGTAACAAAGGATGGGGAACCGGTGGAAGTATCCCGTTATCTGCGTCTGCGTTTCACATCAGGAAACACGCAGGCTGCAAGCCGTGGAATCGGCGTGTATGAGTTTGAGGTGTACGGAGATTTGAGTGAGCCGGACAAGCCGGAAAAACCAGAAAATCCGGATGCAGTTACCGGAAATATTGCGAAAGGAAAACGTGCCACGGCATCCGGAGTGGAAGTTGGAATGGAGTCCTGCACACCGAATTTAGCAGTCGATGGCGATAAAGAGACAAGATGGTCTGCACCTCAGATGAAAACAGGAACAGATGCGAATCAGAAACAGAATATGCAATGGCTGGAATTAAATCTTGGAAATAATGTGACAGATATCACAAGCATTGATATTTCTTTCTTTAAATTAGTATTTTCTACAGACTATACAATTAAGACGAGAGCAAGCGAAACAGATAATTGGAGAGAAGTCGCACATATTACACATGAGCCAAGTGCAGAACAGAATAAGGTAGATTCTATCAAAACAGTAAAAGAATTGGATAAATATGTCCGTTTTGAGTTTAACAAGGTAAACACACAGGCAGGCGGAAACAGTGTCTCTGTGCGTGAAATTGAAATCAACGGAACGCAGGTTCCGATACCGTATGAGCCGGAAAGTGCAAAAGAAGTGCTTGACACGGTGAAAGGTCTGGATACAATTACAACAGACATGACAGAAGTGCCGCTTCCGCAGGTGCCGGAAGGATATGAGATTCAAGTAATCGGAAGCGAATATCCTCAGGTCATCACAGATGACGGAAAAATCAGCGAGTACAATATGTACGATTATAAGAGCATGGAGATTATGCTTCAGGTTGTGAATAAAGAGGATGAGACGGATGTCGCAAAGAAAGCCTTTCAAGTGGCTGTTCCGAAAAAGACACAGAAGCATTCCGATTTATTCCCGGAGGTACAAAAACAAAATGCAGAGCCAAAAGTAATTCCGAGTATTCAGGAATGGTACGGCTATGACGGAGAATTTAAACTGACAAAAGATTCACGCATCATTGTGAAAGATGGGGCGAATCTTGGCGCAGACAAAATTGCAAAACAGTTTCAGGAAGATATGAAAGAGATTACCGGAATGGAACTTGCAATTGTAAGCGGACAGGAATCAGATGCAGATGACATTTTGATTGAGTCTGAGGTGGAAGATACATACACACTTGGAGACGAGGGATATCTTCTGCAGGCAGATGACGATGGAATCCACATCATTGGAAATGGATACAACGGATGTCTTTACGGTGCGATGACTTTAGAGCAGGTATTTTATACACAGAAAGATGAATTTAAATTCCCGAAGGGAATTGCCCGTGATTTTTCCAAATATGCAGTCCGTGGAGTGATGATTGATATTGCAAGAACACCATACCGGATGGATGCGTTGGAAGATATTGTGAAAGCGCTGGCGTTCTATAAGATTAATGAAGTACAATTTCATCTGAATGATAACCGACATGTGCCGGGAAATGCAGACCGTGATAAATATGAACATTGGGAAAACGTAGAAGGTATGTTCCGTCTGGAAAGTGATACCTTCCCAAGCCTTAAGACGACGGAGAAAAAGAACGACTATTACAACGAAGTGTTTGGCGGCTCGCCGCAATATACAAAAGAAGAATACAAGAATTTACAGAATTTGGCGATGGATTACGGAATTAATCCGATTTCAGAGATTGATGCACCGGGACATTCGCTTCTGTTTACAAAATATGTGAGAAATCATTTGGATGAGGCACAGAAGGCGGTTCCGGAAATTAAGGGAAATATCAATGCAGATAAAGACTGGGAATTGCTTGCGATGACCGGGGAGAAAAAAGATTCTGCGTTTGCGTTTATGGATGCATTGTTTGATGAGTATCTGGAAGAGGATGTATTTTTAGGTGACACGGTCAACATCGGAGCAGACGAGTACTGGAATATCAATGATCAGGAACGACCAGGTGTACAGGAGTATATCCGTAAAATGGCAGACAATGTAAAGGATCACGACAAAAAGGTTCGTATGTGGGGATCGACAAGCCAGTTTTTCAAAAATCAAGATCAGGCAAAAGCATATAACGATATTGAAATTGATTTCTGGTCAAATTCATGGGAAAATGCAGCGAATAGAATTGAACAGGGATATAAAGTAGTCAATGTAGATTCGTTCCATCTGTATGGAAATCCGGGGCGCGACAAACGAGATGTTGTCAATGTGGAGCATGTGTTCAATAACTGGGATCCGACAGTGATGACAGGAAGCAAAGTAAGCAAGTCAGAGCCGAATCTTCTTGGAGCAAAGACGGCGCTTTGGGCAGACATTGCAGATATGGGTGTGACAGAAAGAGATAATTTTGAACGTATCATGCGTCAGGCAGCAGTGCTGAGTGAAAAGACGTGGGGCGGAACAGATGAGACACAGACATTTGAAGAGTACAGTTTCAAGTATGACAGATTACAGCAGGGACCGGGCGTGTCTTTGGGGGCAGATGTAGACAGTGAGACCGGGCTTGTGCTGGATTATGATTTTGCAAATGTTAAGGACGGAAAAGTATATGATGCCAGCGGAAATGGATATAACGGAAATATTTCGGATGCAAAGATAAAAGAAGAAGCTGGGACAGCGTGGCTTCAGCTGAACGGAGATACAGAGGTGCAAACGGAGCTTCGATCTATGGATTATCCATACACGGTACAATTTGAACTTCGACTTGCAAAAGAGGGCAATGGTGATGGAGAGACATATATTTTTGACGGACGCGATGGAAGATTGTCAATCAATGACAAAGGGAACTTGCAGATTAATCGTTCTTACTTTACACAGGACTTTGGTTACCAGATTCCAACAGACAAACCGGTGCAGATGACAATTGTCGGGACGCAGCAGGTGACAAAGTTGTACATTGATGGAAAATTAGAAAAGACACTTTTGCGAACTACGAATTCAGAGACGGATTATGAGCATCTGTTATCGACATTTGTATTTCCGCTTTCTTCTATAGGAAAAGGGATAGAGGGTGAACTTGCAAATTTGAAAGTATATAACAAAGCATTGTCACCGGAAAAAATCAAAGAAGTTTCAGAGAAAAAAGAAGTGACAGAAGTCAATGTGTCTCAGGGGACAGCAGCAGCAGGGACAGCGCAGCGAAAAGGTGACGGCAATCAGGATGTGGACTGGAAAAAACTTCGTGTCGGCTGGAAAGCAATTGATGGTGACGGCAATGCTCTGGATGGAAAGCATGGCACAGATGTGAGTGAAAAAGATTCGTATTTTGAGGGTGCATATGCGGACAGCGCATTTGCGGTAGATATGCTGGAAGAGCAAGATATCAGTAAGCTGGTACTGCAATGGGATCGAGCGCCAAAAAGTTTTAAGATTCAGATTTCAGAAGATGGAAGTGTGTGGAAAGATTTACAGACTGTAGATGGAGAAAGTGTCAATACAATCACGTTTGCACAACCGATTCACACACGTTACATTAAAATGCAGGGAGTAAGTCTGAATGGAAACAATACGTTCAAATTGAGGGAATTCGAAGCGTATGAGGCAGTGGACAAGACAGCGCTGAAAGAGCAAGTGAAAGCAGCGGAAGAAAAATGCGAAGAGTTCGGTCTGACATTTGCAGATGCAAAGGGATATGATGCTTTTATGGATGCATATATGAAAGCAGAGGCAATGTACGAAAACACACTGGCAGAACAAAATGATGTGGATCTTGCAACGAAGACATTGGAAGAAACGCTGAAAGACCTTCCAGAGAATCCGGAGCCAGGGGAAGTAGAAGTGGAATCAGTCAAAGTGACTGTAAATAAGACGGAATTGAAAGTCGGAGAGACGACAACGGCAAAAGCAGTGATTACACCGGATAATGCAACAGATCAGACAGTCTCATGGACAACTTCTGATGAGTCAGTGATAACAGTGGATAAAGACGGACAGATCACAGCAAAGAAGATCGGAAAGGCAAATGTGATTGCAACTGCATCCAATGGAAAAACTGACAAAGTAGAAATTACGGTTGTTGAAGAGAAAACGGATCCAAAACCGGATAATGGAGACGATGGAAAAGATAATCAGAATCAGACTCAGAATACGAAGCCGGAAGAGGATAAAAAGAAAGATCCTGTCAAGACGGGAGACCCACAGTCTATCGCACTGTGCCTTGGGGCAATGGCGGCAGCCGGAGTAACTGTCATTGGAAGAAAAAAGAAAAGAGATTAATTAAAAAGTAAAATTAAAAGAGCAAAAATCGGAGGCAGAAATGAAGAAAACAGTCAAAAAAGGTATGGTAGTGACATTATCAGCATGTATGCTTGCAAATTCAGTTCCATTATCGAATTTTACAGTACAGGCAGCGTTAAAGCAGGAATTTGTTGAATTTACAAATGAACAAAACAGAGGTGGATGGTCAAAGGCGAGTGGAAACGGGAAAATCGAGTTTACAGACGGAGAGAACGAAAAAGGATATATGGTGTTAAGCTCAGATGATAATACGATTTTTTCGGAAAACCAGTCAGAAAAACGTGCAGACGGTTATGTGGAGATGGATATGACTCTGACGAAAGCAGACAATGGTGGCCGCATGGGAATTATTTTTCGGTATAACAATGAAAACGACTGGCAGGGAATCGGTATTGACAGTGGAAGCTGGAATTGGTTCAACGGAGCAGGTGAGTGGGGAAGCGTAACATCTGCGGCTAAAAGTTTTACAAAAGTAGGAGAAACTCATAGAATTCGAGTGGAATACCGCGGAAACAACGTGAAAGTTCTGCAGGATGGTGTGGAGATCATAAATCAGGAAATCGACAAGTTCAGCAACGAAAAAGCGGGGAATGTCGGTATGCGCCTCTGGGGAAAGGTGTCTGAAAACTATGATTGTGCTTTTAAAATCGACAATGTAAAGACAGGGGAAATCGCAAAAGAAGTTGTTCTTACACCGGATCATTTTACAGTTGATTATGAGGAAGCCGGAAAAGAAGATTTCAAAGTAACAATTGCTGAGGAGTCTTTGCAACTGACAGAAATTAAAAGTGGGAATGTGGCATTAGAAAAGGACAAAGATTACACATTTCATGCCAATACAGTTACGATAAAAAAAGAATATATTGCACAGATCAAAGATGCGGCATCCACAAATTTGACATTTGTATTTGAAGATGGACAACAGAAAACGTGCAGTATACAAATCAAAAAGGAAGAAGAACAAGTTTCTTATAATCGTGATTTCACAAAAGGGACAGAGGGGTTTGAAAAAGTTTCTGGAGACAGCGGAGTGCTGGAAGCAGGGAAAGATGGTGTGACTGTTCAGAAAGATGGTGTGTTCATTGATCAAAATTCTAAGGAGCTTAAGAATCAAGAAGTGGAATTTACATATGATCCGCTAAATAATAGCTGTAATTATGGCGTGGTACTGCGCTATACATCTCCGACAGACTATATTTATGTGGGACCTTCTGCTCAAAATAACCAACATTATACAAAATGGGGGATTTATAATCAGAACGGAAGACTTGCAGAGATTGAGGACAGCGGTTTTGTACTTTCCGGACGTGACGTTCCGTATAAAGTAAAAGTAAGAGTTGTTGAAAATGTAGTGACAATCTTTTTGGATAACGAAGAGATTTACAATGGAGAGATAGGTGGACTTACAACGAATGCCGGAAAAGTTGGTTTTCGAACAACAGAAAGTACAGGCATGACAATTCAAGGATTTACACAGGAGACAGCAAGTGCGCCAGAAGTGGTGGAAAACACGTCGGAAGCTGAGATTGCTTCTGAGCAAATGACAGTGACGCTGGATGCAAATTTCCCAAGAGTGGTCGAGTATACCTTGAAAGAGGGAGGGCAGACTGTCAAGGGGCAAGAACTTGCATTACATCAGGTGGAATTGAATAATAAACTGTACACACCGAAGGTTACATCAGATATTTCCGGTGCGAAGGCGACCTATCATGTTTCGGAAGAATCAACAGGGATTTCGTTTGATGTCATCATGGAAGTAAAAGAAAATGTACTGTCTATGCATGTGAAAAATATCAAAGATGATAAGACAAAGCTATATACTTTGAATTTCCCAGAACACAGTCTGATCTCTATGTCGAGCAAGGATGCAGGCGGCATGCTCACGGTAAATGATTATCGTTCGGAATCAAAGGTAGAACTTTCAAAAGCAAATGTCGCAAATGCTTACAGTGAGACAACGCTTGCCGTGCTGAGTAATCAGAATGTGGCGGCAACTCTGACAGGAGAATCCTATAAGAATCGGCATGAGGTGGCGTATCAGACATTTGATGCGGGGGATCACACTTCCACGGGACTTTGGGTGAATGAGTTTACATACAGAGGTCTGGATGGAGAAGTAATGTATGAGCCGGCTGTGAAAGTGGCTATTACAGCGGATCGCAACAAAGACGGTAAGGTGGATTATCAAGATGGTGCAATTGCACTGCGTGATGACTGTATGACCAGAAAAACAGGCGCAGATGTTGTGACAGATACATGGACGATGGTTGCAATGAATGTGGGGTCTGAGGCACAGTATCCGTTTCTTCGTATTTTAGACAATGTAAAGAAGATGTCACTTGCGATGGATGGATTTGGTCAGAATATAATTATCAAAGGATATCAAAGTGAAGGGCACGACTCATCACATCCGGATTTTGCAAATTACAATAAACGTGCCGGAGGTTTGGAAGATTTTCAGACATTACTTGAAAACTCTGAAAAATATAATGCCAAGATAGGAATCCATGTCAATCATACGGATATTTATCCGGAATCGCCGCAGTTTGGAAGATTGTTCACAGATCAGGCAGCGTGGAGCTGGTATGATTCTTCAAAACAGATTATACGTGAAAATGATGATTTGGATAAGAGTGAAAATGGTCTGGATGGACGGTTCGGACAGTTGTATGACAAAGATACCAATGGACAAATAGATTCGACCTATGTGGATGTATTCTTTGGTACAAGATGGCCGATGTATAAATTGATTGAAAATATTGCGGGTCGTGACATCGTTCTTGGAACGGAATATGCGGATGAGATGGCATCGCACAGTGTGTTCGCACATGGAATTCAGGTGGAGCCAGTGGCATCGAATCTGAAAGCGGCAGGAAATCTGGTTCGTTTTGTGGAAAATAATCAGTCTGATATTTTTCAGCAGCATGATCTGTTCCGTGGTGTGAAGGATCGTAACTCAGATACAGCTGGGATCAATGGATGGCAGACGGCGAAAAATATGAACAATGCACTGCAGATTTTTTATGAGCAGATACTTCCGAACAAGTTCCTTGCACAGTATCCGGTTATGCAGTATACAAGCAATGAGCAGGCGGTGCTTGGTGAAAATAATGAAGTTGTGACAAAGATGGAAAATGGTGTCAATGTCATCACGAAAGACGGAAAAGAAGTTGCAAGAGGAAATAAAATATTTATTCCGTGGGGAAAAGACGATGATACAGAAGGCAAGATTTATCATTACAATGGCGATGGAGGAGAGAGTACATGGTCACTTCCGAATTCGTGGAAAGATGCATCGCAGGTTACGGTATACAAGCTTTCTGAAAATGGAAAAAGCGATAAACAAACAGTGTCTGTGACAGATGGAAAAGTGACGTTAAAAGCAGATGCAAAAACAGGATATGTGCTTTACAAAGAAGAAGCGAAAAAGATTGAAACATCGGATACGATGGAATGGTCAACAGGCTCTCCGGTAAAAGATATGGGATTTGATTCTTATAATTTTGATGAGTGGAAGCAATCTTCTTCGGCAAAAAGTGTGGAACATATTACGATTGAAGATAATTCGCTTGGAAATGCGCATCTTTACATTAAAGGGAAAAAAGATGGGCAAGTGGAGCAGGTTCTGACAGGACTTGAGAAAGGACAAACCTATTCGGCATCGGTATGGTGTATTACAGATGATGACAGAAAAGCATCTATCAAAGTCGAGAATGGGGACGAAGTTGTAGCGAATTATATGGACAGCAGCAATGTAAAATATGGTGTTCATCACAATGACAAATACCAGACATATGCACAACGTATGCAGGTTCGTTTTACGGCAACATCTGACAAGGCGGTGTTGACTTTGGCTGCGGAGGAAGGAAAGACAGATGAATCGGTAGTGGATTTTGATGATGTACGTGTCATGAAAGTAAATCCGTCGACAAATCCTGAACCTGCAAAATACACATATTGGGAAGATTTTGAAAATGTAGACCAGGGATATGGTGTGTTTGTGTCAACGGAGTCTGACCAGTCGCATTTGTCACAGAAGAATGCAGTAGATCCGCAATATACGCCGGATGTAATCGATGGCAACTATTCATTGAAGGTACGTGCGGGAGATTACATGAGAACGATTCCTTCGACAGTAAGACTGGAGCCAAATACAGAGTATACAGTAGGAATCGATTATAAATCTCCGTCTTCGAATGCGTTTACATTCGCAGTGAAATCAGACAAAGCAAGTAAGGAAAATGATGCGCAACATGCTGTGGTTGCGAGTGAAGTGGTAAAAGATCAAGAAGGAAAGCTGGTATTGAAGTTTACAACCGGAGATTATGATGATTACTATGTAGATATTACAAAAAATGCAGCGACAGAATATTATGTAGACAATTTCTATGTGGAACAGGCTCGCGCTATGAACCAGGAAACACTGGAGGCGCTGATTGAAGAGGCGAAGGCGTTAGATGAAAAGGCATATACAAAAGAGTCTTTTGAAAACATGCAGGCTGCGTTGAAAGAAGCTGAGAAAGTGCATAAAAATCAAAATGCTTCGAAAGAAGAGATAGAAAAGGCGTATACAGATTTAGAGACTGCGATGGAAAATCTGGATGCCTATGCAACAGCTGAGGATAAGGAACAGCTCTCGAAAGTAATTCGTGAGATGAAGAGTATTCTTGCGAGCGACTACAAGCAGGATGAAAAGTGGCTGGCGTTCCAATCTGCGCTCAAAGAAGCGGAGTCTTTATATGATTCAGACAAGGCGACCCAGAAAGAGGTTGATCGGATGATTCGCGATTTGCGGGAAGCAAAAGAAAGGTTGAATCCATTAGTAGACAGAACAGCATTAAAGGCAATCATGGCAAAAGCAGAGAGAGTAGATAATAATTCTGTTGTAGATGGAAAAGAATTACAGACATTCTTAAGCGCTTACAGTGAAGCAAAAACAACTGACTTAAAACCGGGAGTGACAGAAACGGAGATTTTGCAGGCGACGCAGAAATTAACAGATGCATATAATGCAATTGTTTTAAAAGAAGATTCTAAAAATCAACTTGTAAGCACAGCGCTTGAAAAGGCGGATGAAGATGTAAACTATTTTCTGGAAAAGGACTGGAAGGAAATTCAGGAGGCAAAAGCGGCGCTTGAAAAGATGAAAAATCAGACAGGTGTTTTGGTAAAAGATTACTTTGAAGTATTAGATCGTCTGGAGGCTGCGCTGGAACATAAATTGAGCAGACCGGTGGTGCCGTCTGCGGTGGAAATTGATTCAAAGAACTTCAAGATTTCAGCAAACACAGAACAGGCAGATAATACGGCTCATAATGAAGGGCCTGTCAAATATGCATTTGACAAAAATCCAAATACGATCTGGCACAGCAGTTATAATCCGATGTTTACGGTATCGGCAGACAATCCGGCAGAGATTACAATTGATATGGGAAAATCATATACGATTAATCAGTTTTCATATTTGCAGCGCCCTGCTGGAGGAAATAATGGAAAAGTACAGAAATACAATCTGTATGTCAAATCGAATCAGGCAGATAAATGGAAGAAAATTGTATCGGATGGAACATTTGCGGATAAACAAGAACTTCAAAAAGTGACATTTGATGAAGTGGAAGCACAGTATGTCAAATTTGAAGTGACGCAGGGATTTGGTAACTTTGCGACAGCAGCAGAACTTGCGGTTTATCAGAAAGCTTCTGATTTTTCAAAATTGCAGGAAGCGATGGATGAAGCGGAGAAGTTGGATCGTACAAAATATTTAGAAGTATATTACTCCAACATCGATCAGTCATGCGAAGAGGCAGAAGAGCTGCTAAAAGATTTTATGACGGAACAGCCAAAAATTGATGCGCTCACAGAACAATTGCAAGAGGCTTTGGATGCACTTGAGGCGCTGGCTGCAAAATCAGATATTAAATTGTTGGAAGAAGCGGTAGAGGCTGCACGAAATATTGATTTAGATCAGTACAAAAACACAAAAGAATTTGAAAAAGCACTGTCTGCTTCTGAGAAACTGCTGGCAGAATACAAAAAAGAAGAAAGAATATTACAAAAAGATGTGACAGAAGCAATTTTGAAATTGACTGAGGAACAAGGAAAGCTGGAAGAAAAAGATCCGGTAAAACCAGAAAAGCCAGAGGTAGATATGGTTGTGGTGAAAGCGGAACAAACCACATTGAAAGTTGGAGCTGCCACAAAGGTATCTGCGACAATCATGCCGGAAGATGCCAAAGATAAGGCTGTGACATGGTCTGTATCAGATGAGAATATTTTGTCTGTGAGTCCAGATGGAACGGTGACTGCGAAAAAAGAAGGAAAAGCATATGTAATTGCAACTTCTTCGAATGGAAAAACCGGACGAGTAGAAATTACAGTTGTTTCAAAGGATACTGTTTCGAATCCGGAATCATCAAAAGATGAAGGAAAAGAAAATAAGAAAGAGCCTGTGAAAACAGGGGATACGCAGTCGACAGCGTGGTATATCGGCTTGATGGCGGCAGTTGGTGCAGTTGTATTTGGCACGAAAAAGAAGAAAGAAAAGGATGAAATGTAGTTAAGCAATAAAAGGTTCTGGATTTGGTGAAAACCAAATTTGGAACCTTTTTTAAACAAAATTATTAAAAATAACT
>OATK01001372.1_pt1 | contig 15862 bp, 17 predicted proteins | sample 1516611 | NCBI WGS metagenome assembly OATK01 (sample SAMEA2579947, study PRJEB22360) | human gut metagenome | biome: human gut; feature: human-associated habitat; material: faeces | place: Denmark | collected 2008/2010 | reverse complement strand
TTAAGAAAAGATTTCATTTATTATTTTACATTTAAAAATTTTTCGCAGAGTAACAAACTCTGCGATTTTTTTATTATCGACTGTCTGTAATCCCGTATTTGCCTTTTTCATTTTCTTGTCTGCTCCCATGAAAAAAGCACTCACATTTCTGTAAGTGCTTTCGTTACAAATTCTGTATGATCAAAATAACGGCAAGGCTATCGGAAGATAAGTCCTCCACTGTTTATTCTCCGGTTATTTCCCGCTTGTCTCCGGTGGAATCCCCACCTCATTTGGATTCTCTTTGACTTCTACATGGACGTATTCCGGCTGTTCCCACAGCACGACGTCTCCTGTCTCCATCGACTTCTTTACATCGATCAGCCGTTGATTGGCAGAACCACGAAAGAGCAGATCTACCTGCTTTTGCTCCTCTACAAATCTTCCATCCACCAGAACATCAATGCAGTCAAGCATTTCCCTGGTCTCATTCCACTTTGGAAACATCTGCGCGAGGATCTCTTTATCGAAGACGTACCCGGAATAGCACCAGATCGAAAGATCCGGGAATTTCTCCCGCACCCGCTTCAAAAACGGAGCCAGAGCTTTCTGATTTTCATATTCAAACGGCTCCCCGCCAAGCAGGGTAAATCCGTGATAATAGCTTTTTTCCAGCTCTCGCAGAATCTCATCCTCTGTCTGTTCTGTAAATGGCTTCCCATAACAGAAGTCCCACGCCTCCTTATTAAAGCATCCTTTACAGTGGTGTGTGCATCCGCTCACAAAGAGCGATACCCGTACGCCCGGACCGTTTGCCACATCCCACCGTTTCATATCCGCATAATACATCGTTCCAAAGCTCCTTTACCTACAAATGCATCACTCTGCTTTTGATCTCTTTTGTCTTTCCCGGATTCCAGAAGTTCTCTCCGAGATATCCGCATGTTCTTCTTGTAACATTCATCTTCGCCTGATCCTTATTGTGGCAGACCGGACATTCCCACTCGAACTCATCGTTAATCATAATCTCACCGTCATAGCCACATTCCTGACAGTAATCGGACTTCGTGTTGAACTCTGCATACTGAATATTATCGTAGATAAATTTCACAACCTCAGCTACTGCCTCCAGATTCTTGTTGAGATTCGGGATCTCCACATAGGAGATGCATCCTCCGGTGCTGATCGTCTGAAACTGACTCTCAAAAGTAAATTTATCAAAGGCGTCAATCTTCTCCCTCACATCCACATGGTAGGAATTGGTGTAATATCCTTTATCTGTCACATCTGTAATGCTTCCGAATTTCTTCTGATCGATTTCCGCAAAGCGGTAGCACAGGCTCTCTGCCGGAGTACCGTAAAGACCGAATCCAAGTCCTGTCGTCTCTTTCCATGTATCGGTTGCGGTACGGAGTCTCCGCATCAGCTTGAGAGCAAACTTCTGTCCTTCCTCCGTCGTCTGACTCTCTCCTGTCATCAGCTTCGTCACTTCGTAAAGTCCGATATAACCTAGGCTCAGGGTAGAGTACCCACCGTGCAGATATTTGTCAATCTTCTCGCCTTTTCCAAGGCGGGCGATAGCGCCGTACTGCCAGTGAACCGGGCTCACATCGGAGCTTGTTCCCTCCAGCGCCTTGTGACGGCACATCAATGCCTCAAAGCAAATGGACAGTCTCTCGTCGAGAATCTGCCAGAATCTTTCCATATCTCCTTCTGCCAAAATCCCGATCTGCGGAAGATTAAGACTGACCACTCCTTGGTTGAAACGGCCTTCCCACTTATAATTTCCATTCTCATCTTTCCAAGGGGAGAGGAAGGAACGGCACCCCATCGGCGAGAAGACATTGCCTTCGTAGTTCTCTTTCATCTTCTTGGCGGAAATATAGTCCGGATACATCCGTTTTGCAGAACACTTTACAGCCAGTCTGGTCAGGTCGTCATATACCCCACCACTTAAATTATTGTCCTCATTTAAGACATAGACAAGCTTCGGGAACGCCGGTGTTACATAAACTCCTGCCTCATTCTTGATTCCTTCGATCCGCTGGCGCAGGATTTCCTGAATAATCATTGCGTTTTCCTTTGCGTACGGATGAGATTTGTCCGGGTTTAGGAACAGGGTTACAAACGGCGACTGTCCGTTTGTCGTCATCAGGGTATTGATCTGATACTGGATCGTCTGTACACCGGATCTCAGCTCGTCCTGAAGTCTGTCGTCCGCAAGCTGCTCCATCAACTCTTCAGAAAGGACTCCTGTATATTTCTCCCTGTATTTCTTCATATATTTCTCGTGGCTTCTGTGCAGATATTTGCCCAGATGACGGATATCCACGGACTGCCCTCCGTACTGGCTGCTGGCTACTGACGCAATGATCTGTGTCATTACAGTACATGCCACATGAAAGCTCTTCGGAGACTCGATGAGCTTGCCATTCATCACAGTGCCGTTATCCAGCATATCTCCGATATTTACAAGACAGCAGTTGAAAATCGGCTGGAGGAAATAGTCCATATCGTGAAAATGAATGACACCTTCCTCGTGCGCTTTTACAATCTTCTCTGGCAGAAGCACTCTCTTTGTCAGGTCTTTAGACACTTCCCCTGCAATATAGTCACGCTGTGTGGAAGCAAGGGTGGAATTCTTATTAGAATTCTCTGTTTTTAATTCGGAATTCTCGCCCCGGATCAGACGCAGAATGGAATCGTCCGTGGTGTTGGATTTCCGCACCATCGCTCTCGTATAGCGGTAGATGATGTATTTCTTGGCAAGATGATATTTGCCCTCCTCCATCAGCTTCTGCTCGATGATATCCTGGATATCCTCCACAGCCATACTGGCAAGCTTCCGGTTCTCAATGGAAGCTACGATATCATAAATCTTCTCCTCGGAGATCTTGTCCTCCTTTTCGACTTCATTATTCGCTTTCTGTATTGCATGGACGATCTTATTTCTGTCGTACTCAGCCTCCCGTCCGTCTCTCTTTATTACTTTCATATATCATACCTCACTGTTTTCCCTGAATTTGCCCGGGACTTCTGTTCTTCGTCCCCGGCGACAATCCCAATTATAGCAGAGGTGATCCATAATTTCTACCATATCTTGTGATTTTTTTATTATTCTACTATATATGGTATTTTATACAATTTTCTAACTATTTTATTTTTCCAGAAAACATGGGTGTTGCAGCCGAATGACGGTTGCATTTTCCCTGGAAAAATTATATAATTTTTGTATCATGGACACGAAACTACAAAGAGAAATAGAGGTAATGCGTATGAAAAAAAAAGTGGTTGTAGCATTAGGACACCGAGCCCTCGGAACGACGCTCCCGGAGCAGCAGATTGCGGTCCGCAAGACAGTAAAATCCATTGCGGATCTTGTACAGGACGGCTATCAGGTTGTCATTACACACAGTAACGCGCCACAGCTTGGTATGATTCACACTGCTATGAATGAATTCGGCAAGAACCATCCAGACTATACTCCAGCTCCGATGTCTGTCTGCTCGGCAATGACACAAGGCTACGTCGGATTTGATCTTCAAAATGCGATCCGGGAGGAACTTCTTACACGGGGAATTTACCGTACCGTCAGTACGATTCTGACCCAGGTAACGGTAGATCCGTACGACGAGGCATTTTACACCCCAACAAAAGTTCTGGGACGTTATATGTCCGCAGAAGACGCTGCAGCAGAGCGAAAAAAAGGCAACTATGTGGTGGAGGAGCCTGGAAAGGGGTTTCGTCGTGTCGTTTCCGCACCGAATCCAGTGAAGATCGTAGAGCTTGACGCGATCCGGACCCTTTCCGATGCGGATCAGGTTGTCATCGCCTGTGGAGGCGGAGGAATTCCGGTCCTTGAGCAGGATCACCGTCTCAAAGGCGCCAGCGCTGTCATTGAGAAAGACCTGACGGCAGGGAAACTTGCAGAGGAGCTGAATGCCGACGCACTGATTATCCTGACAAGTGTGGAGAAAGTCTTCATTAACCGTGGTACAGACAAAGAAGAACAGCTTGGTGAGATCTCCGTCTCCCAGGCAAAGCAGTATATGGAGGAGGGACATTTTGGCGTCTACAATATGCTGCCGAAGTTCCGTGCGTCCGTCTCCTTCATCGAAAAGGGCGAAGGCCGCTTGGCTTACATTACCTGCCAGGAGGCGCTTCGTGACGCACTGAAAGGCCGGACCGGAACCATCATCCGCTAAGCCGTGTGATCGGTATCGCTGTTTAGAAACATGACAGGAGGGAGACTTCCCTGCAAGCATCCCAGACGTTTCTAAAGTCTGAGAGGTTGGAGAGGAGTCTCCCCCTTTATTTTCTCTGATGACTGTAGCCTCATTTTGTTTTTCCGGCTTCCTTTGCGATCTGAAGGATCCTTTCATCCAGATGATGTTCTGTAATATAACGGTACACACTTTTCGGAACAAGGTGATCCCACCGCTTTCCATCTATGATCAGATGTCTTACTTCCGTGGCTGTCGTTCCCTTCTCCTCAGTCGGACGGTTCCACAGCACTTCCACCTGCACGCCAAGTCCGGTTAGTGTCCGGTACTTATCCTCCCCCCAATCATCGCAAATGCTCATGTAGTACACTGCATCCCTTGGCGCATACTGAAAAATGAGCTCCGGTGTATTGATCGGGAATGGGACAATCTCAAACTGCTCTCTCGGCACGCCAAACTCCAGCATGGCAAGTCGAATCATCTCGTAGCGTTCAAAATAAGTGAATGGATTGTTCTCCGGTTTGGAACGGTTTTTGTCGTGAAGATTCACCCGGATAAATCCTGCATCCGGATTAGAAATCCCGATAATCAGTCTTTTGCACTGATTTTTTGCCGCCATCAGATACTCCATATGTTTCAAATGCAGACACTGGAATCTGCCATGAATGACCCCTGTTTTCTCAGCCATCTCTCAACCTTCCTTTTTCTTTTGTTTCACACGCTTTCTACTATAACACGGCTTTTCCAAATGGGAAGCCCGAATTGCTTTCCTCTTCCGGATTCTCTATTTCGCCTTTTCGTTAATCCAGTCTGTAATCTGGCAGAGTCCCTCATCGTCCGCCGGAAATTCTTTTCGCTCAATCTCTTCTTCCGGCGTCACATCATAGCAGTACGGTTCTTTCCAGACAGCAGCCTCCAGTTTCCCTTTCTCCATATCCAGTGCAATCCGAAACCGGATGTCCGGTTTCGCGCTTCCATAATAGGCTGACTTTTTATAATATGCAATTCCATATAAATCTTCCCGTTTCACCATGTTTTTTTCTCCTTTTTTATGATAAAATGTTTTATAATAATTCAGACATCCACAAAAATACCCTAATCTAAGTTTCACTTGTTTGAGACCGAAGATTTTACGGAGGATAACAGACCTATGAAATCTCGGAACCGCTTTGATCTTTTTCTGCACGCCGTATTTTACAGTCTGATTACCGCGGCGGCAGCCCAGTTTCATATTAATATCTTTTCGCCTGAGTTCAGTGTTTCTCTGGGGATTGTTTTTCTGGCGTCCTTTTCCATGCTTGCACAGGACTTTCCGGTGATCCCGGTGTCCGCCATATCCGGCATCTTTGTCCTGCTCTCCCGTACTTTTTACGGAAGTTTTAACGGGACTTCCCTGGGGGACGCCTTTGTTTCCTCCATTCCGGAGCTGTTTTTTTACCTGTTCTACGGAGTGCTCCTGACGCTCTACCTCGTCAGGATGCGGAAGTCCTCCATCCTGTTGGACACGATCGCCCTGCTTTTCTGCGACTATGCGGCGAACTTTGGAGAACTGATGCTTCGTCTTAATATTAATGCATTTTCGGCATCTTCGCAATCGGGAATTATCATCGCCGCACTTTTCCGGACGGCCCTGATCCTGATTTTTGTAACGGTATTCCGCAGGTATCATGTCGTCCTCCTAAAAAAAGAGCAGCAGGATTACTATCGGCATCTTTCGCTTCTGACGGCGAGACTCCAGGAAGAGGTCATCTGGATGGAGAAAAATACGTCCCTCGTGGAGTCGACGATGCATTCCGCGTACCAGCTCTTCGAGCGTCTCCGCTTGGATTCCGGTACAAAGGACGCCGCGAAGGATGCACTGATCATCGCAAATGATATTCACGAAATCAAGAAAGAATACTACTTGATTCTGCGGGGACTTTCAGAGGCACTTCTGACTGAGGACGGCAGCCGCTTTCTGGCGTTTGACGAGCTCTTTACCCTGTTACAGACACCAGTTAAACAGTTTGCGGCCTCTCTGAACAAGACGCTTACGTTCCGACTCAATGGTTCCTGTACGTTTCGTACAGCCCACGTATACGAGCTTCTTTCCGTCTTCCGTAATCTGTTTATGAATGCGGTGGAGGCTACAAAGGAGACGGAAGTTTCTATCTCCGTCAATGTGGAGGAAACGGCACATGAGATCCGCTGTTTTGTTGTGGATCAGGGACCTGGCATTGCCCCGGAGTCTCTCCCACAGATCTTTGACGCCGGATATTCCACAAAGATCAATTACGAGACCGGGGAGATCAGCCGGGGACTGGGACTAAATATCGTAAAAGGAATTGTAGAAGAAAAGCTTGGCGGGAGTATCCAGGCAGAGTCCTGTCCGGGGAGGACCTGTTTTACTATCCGGCTGCCAAAAGAAACATTGGAGGGTTCAGAATGAAATTTTACTTTGTAGACGACGATAAAAATATAAGGACCATACTGAAAATCCTGGTGACAGAACGGAATCTGGGCGAATGTTGCGGCTCCTCCGGAAACGGGGATGATGCCCTGGAAGATGTAGCTGCCCTCCATCCGGATATTATCATCGTGGATCTTCTCATGCCGGATATGGATGGAATCAGCTTTGTGGAAAAGGCACGGAAGATTTCTCCGGAATCCGCCTGCATCATGTTATCCCAGGTTGCTTCCAAGGATCTGATCGCTAAAGCGTACGAGTCGGGGATCGAATTCTTCATCCAGAAGCCGTTAAATGCGATTGAGGTGGAATCTGTAATCCGCAATGTCCTTAAAACACTGTCCATGCACCGCACCATTGGTAAAGTACAGAGCCTTTTTGAGACGGAGTTTTCCGAAAACGGCAGGCAATCAGATAATCCCTCCCCCCAGTCCGAAAATTTTCAGAGCCGGCTTACAAACGTACTACAAAAACTGGGGATCATCGGGGAGCTTGGAAGCAAGGACATCATCACTTTAATTACTTGGCTGCACGACCGGTCGGAGCCGCTGGAGCAGCAAACGCTCGGCCGTCTTTTATCCCAGTTCAGCGAGAATCCTAAATCCGTAGAGCAAAGAATCCGGAGAGCGGCATCCACCGGACTTGTCAATCTGGCGCACCTGGGACTGGAAGACTATTCCAACGACGTGTTTACAGAATTTTCAAATACCTTATACAACTTTGAACAGGTAAGACGGGAGATGGATTATATTCGCAGGAAATCGGACAAGCACGGGAATGTAAAGATCCGCAGCTTTCTTAACGCTCTTTTGAGCTACTGTGAAAATGTATAACTGTGCTTCCGAAAAAGCCTCTGACCCGGGATCGATATCCCGTCCAGAGGCTTTCTTCTATTCTATGAATCAGCCATCGCAACTTCTGCCATCTGGCTGTTTTCTCTTCCTGCTGCTTTCTTTTCGTAATGTTTCTTGAAAATCTGGCTTCCCACGAATCCTGCAAGGGTTCCGCCGATTGCGGCAAATACGACTGCCAATACAACATTCATCGGGTTGTTAAATGCAAATGGAGCCAAAAGTCCCGGAATCGGTGACGCTGTACCTGGTGCATTATTGATGATGTGGAATACCGCCGCCGACACTCCGGCCAGTCCTCCTCCGAAAAAGTTGGAACCGTAAATCGGAATCGGATTTGCCGTGATGATCGGTGCCTGTGTCAGAGGCTCCATCATAACCGCAATGACATTACTCTTATCTCCAAGTCTCAGACGGTGGAATACGATACCGTTTGTGAAGGATCCACCCACACAAGCGATCGCCGCGATTCCCATCGCCAGCCCGTCCAGCCCGATCATCGCTGTCAGCGCCATGGAACTGAGCGGGGAGGTACAAATCATCTTCATAATTCCTCCAAGCAGGAATCCCATAACAAGCGGAGATTGCTCTGCCGCCGCTGTAATCGTGCCGCCGATCTTTGCAAGTGTCATATTCACAAGCGGATCAGCCGCTGTCGCCACTGCCAGAGAAAGCGGAGCTACAATCAGGGCTCCTGCGATCACATCAACGCCCTCCGGGAGGTATTTCTCAATTACCTGAGAAACCAATCCGACTACATATCCCGCGATAAATCCAGGCAGAATTCCGAACTGTCCTAATACAACACCTGACGCAATCGCCAGAACTGGATTTGTACCCATGCTGAGCGGCACCGCAATCGCTGCAGCCACGCCGCCAAAGCCTCCTGCGTTCTCACCTACGGTTCTGAAAAAGGAAATTCCAAACAGGTCTCCTGAAATATACTTATGAATAGCCTCCACAAGGAATGTTGCCACCGCTGCGTTTGCCATACCGCTCATTGCAAGAGATCCTTTTGGCATTTTCATACTGAAAAGGGAGAAGATTGCCAGCGTAAGCAGAAGCATCCCAACTCCTGACAAGATAGTGATCATATTGTTTCCTCCTTTAACTGCGTCTTATAGATTTTCGTCCTCTTTTTCTTTCTGGTTATAAATATAACCTATGAGTTTCAAAATCCTACAGGAGGTATCAAAACAGATAATATTTTTTTCTTATCAGAGAACTTTTTATGCATTATGCTTAAAAACACCTGGCAAAAAGTGTTTACAATCACGAAAGCCTTGTTTCCGGGATGCTGTCCCGCACACAAAGCGCCCCGTATCCGAGCTGATTGTTAGGCCAGACTTCAAAGCCCGGAAGCTGTCTCGCCCCCCTTCTTAAGTATGCTTTAGCCTTCTCTCCATATAAAAACGGATCGTTTTTTTCTATCATTCCCCATTCCATCAAAAGAGCCGCTCCGCCTGCCGCAAATGGTGTGGCAAAGGAGGTTCCTGTAAAAGCAGCGTACCCGCCCTGTCCCTGGACGGAGATGACATTGACTCCGGGTGCGGCAAGATCGGGTTTCTGATTGTCCTTGTTTTCTTTCCCCCGTCCGGAGAAATCCGCATATGTCATGGCTGTGGCATCGTAAGCCCCTACGGTCAACACCCGGGAGGAAGTAGAAGGGATGGTGAGCGTCCGCTCCTCCGTCGGATAGAAGAAGGCTGTACCTTCATTGAGGACATAGCTCACCGGAAGCCACATCTCGTACTGTCCGGTGACAATCTGTTCCGGAATCAGAATAATATTCCACTCCCCACTGTTGACATAATCATCCGCCGGCAGAAACTCCATGTAAATCTCATTGAGTCCACTGTATGGACTTGGCTCCCCATAGTAAAGAAGAAGCTCTGTTTTCCCGACCCGGAACCGCTGCGTCCCCATCACTTCCCGGATGGGACCGACTCTCTCCCCGGAAGGAGTCTGAAGGGCCACTCCAATGACATCTGTATAATCCGTCCAGATCTGAAGGCTAAACGCCCCCTGCCGCTCCTGCACCGCCAAAGGAATGTTCCGCTCCTCTCCCTCTCTTAGAAACCCCGACGCATGACCAGCCTCAGCTCCCTCGTTTCCCGTTCCTACGCTGATGAGTGTTCGACCCGTCTCTGCCGCCGCGTCCAGAAACCGTTCCGGCAGGGAGGTGCCATTATGAGATCCGTATGTATTTCCGAAACTGATATTGATGGACACCGGCATCCGAAGTTCTTCTGCTTTCTTTACGATATAGTCCACCGCCTGCATCAGCTCCGCCGTCCTAGGGAAACCAATGCCGCCCGGATTTCCCAGTTTGACGACGATCAGTTCCCCATCCGGCGCCACACCCCGGTACTGCCCTTTGCTGTTTCTGCCATTTCCCGCTGCCACCCCTGCCACGGCGGTTCCGTGTCCTGAGGTATCAAGGCTTGGCACCCTTTGTAGCTGCATCGTCCGGTTGGGCTGTCGGAGCGCTTCGTTGATCTCTTCCGCCGAAAACTCTGTCCCGTTCCGGTATCCGGCAGGCGGGCTGCCCTCCACCGTCTGATCCCATAGGAAACGAATTCTCGTCGTTCCGTCCTCGTTTTGAAAATCCGCATTGGAATATTCAATGCCAGAATCAATGATCCCGATCAGCACGCCCTTCCCCGTCAGACGCAAACGTGGTGTCTGCACCGCGTCGATGCAAGACACCCTTCTTCCGTTTGCTACTTCAAAAAACAGCCTCTTCGGTTTTTCGATATAGATGACTTCCTCTAACGAAGCCAATTCGTCCAGATCTTCCTCCCGTATCCTTACGACCGCAAAATTTTTCAACAGTGGGATGACATCCATCGCAATCCGGTCCACCGAATCCAGTGTCCCGGAATACAGGATAATGACATCCCATGTATTGTCCGCCTCATCGTACCCCACCTCGAGATTGCCGGAACGAAGCCGCTCCTCCTGTGTTGCGTCCAGTGCCAGATTCAGCACATTTTCGATTTTCTGGCTTGTCATCTCATTCCCCTTTCTTTCCCTTAGTTACAATTAGAAAATCCAAGATACGGTGCCATACAGGCCGGGATAAAATAGCCTCTCTCGTGGCGGCACACCGGACAGACCGGAGGCACCTTCGCGCCTTTAAAGATATATCCGCAGTTCAGACACATCCACTCTCCGCCGGCTTCCTGTTCATAGTACGTCTCCTGCTGAAGCATCTGTGCAAGTTTTGCGAAGCGTTCCCCGTGGATTCTCTCGATCTTTGCAATCTGGGAAAAGGCATAAGCCGCCTCAGAAAATCCTTCCTCCTCAGCAATCTTCGCAAAAGCCGGGTACACATCCTTATGCTCTTCCTCCTCATTGTGGGCTGCCATCTTTAAAAGCTCCACCAGACTCTCTGACTGGTCCACCGGGTATCCTCCGTCGATCTGGATGGTACAACCCGCTTCCGATTTCAGGAGCTCATAAAATCTTGCGGCATGAGCTCTCTCCTGATCCGCTGTAAAGAGGAAAACCTCTCTAAGCGCGTAAAACCCTTTCCGACAGGCTTCCTCTGCCGCGATTGTGTAACGGTTTCTCGCCTGACTTTCCCCTGCAAAGGCTCTCATCAGGTTCTCTTTTGTCTGGCTCTGTGCAAATTCAACGGCCATGGTGCATACCTCTCTTTCTCAATCTTTTATTGAGTAGTATGCACCATGGCCGTTCTTTTATTCATATTTAGTTAAATCCGATAATCCGCCTCATCACGGAGTATCCCATGGACGAGATCTTTCTTCCCGGCTTACCTGGTAAGTTCATCGTCTGTCCAAGGATGCCATAACGAATCTTGAAGTACGTCCGGTAATCCTTCTTCTTGAGGTAGATCCAGAGTTCCTTTTTCTTTTCCAGATTTTCCTCTTTCTTGGAACGAATACAGATGATGGAAGAAACCGTCATCATAATCGCCAGATATTTTATCATATAGTTTCTCAGCTTCTTGTTAGGAATCATCCGCATCTCATACATCTCAATCATCGTCTTATTCACAAAAAGCTGCTGATCAATCCGCTTGATCATATTCTTCTCATTGACCGATTGGTCGTCCCTTCCGATATAATACCGGTACAGATTCACGTCCAGATAATAGATCGTGCTGACATGAGGCAGCGGATAGTAAACATAAATGTTATCCACATAAAATGTATGTTTTGGCAGCCGGAGCTGACAAAGCTTTAAAAGCTCCGTCCGGTAGATAACAGAATGCATCAGAATATACTGATCCACTCGGAAATGTCCCAGATCATTCCAGCCGAAAATTCGCTCCTGCGGCAGGCAGTTTCTGTAGTGAATCACCTTCTTGTGTCCTGCCCCTACTTTCTCATAGACATAGTTGGAGATGAACATATCGACTTCTTCATCCTTCTCCTCGAAAGATTTCATTTGGTTTAAAACCTGAATCAGAGCCTCCTCATCCAGCCAATCGTCACTGTCCACCACCTTAAAATATTTCCCTGTAGCATGGAGAAGTCCGGTATTGACCGCTTCACCGTGTCCGCCGTTCTCCTGGCTGATCACCCGCACAATATCCGGGTATTCCCGCTCGTAGCGTTTCCCGATCTCCTCAGTCCCGTCCTTGGATCCATCATTGACAATGATGATCTCGACGTCCTTTCCTCCTTTGAGTACGGACTCGACTGCCCGCTCCATATAATCTTGTGAATTATAACATGGTATTGCAAATGTAATATACTTCATTGTTTTCCCCCGTTCCTGCGTTTGCAGTTACTGTTTACAGTATAATCGCTTTTCTCTGATTTTCCAAGCATATTTTTCAAGTCCTCCATTTCTTCTATTGTGCATCGTTTCTTTTTTCGTTATACTAAAAGCAAAATCGAATCAACTGGAGGAACTGAATCATGAGTAAAAATATCCTGGTAGGACAGTCCGGCGGGCCAACGGCCGTAATCAACGGAAGTCTCTACGGCGTTATAACAAAAGGCTTTGAGATGCCGCAGATCGATCATGTCTACGGCATGGTAAATGGAATCGAAGGATTCCTGCACGGACAGATGATGGACATGCAGACGCTGATAAAAGACGGAACCCTTCCGCTTGTAAAGACAACCCCGGGGGCTTACCTTGGATCCTGCCGCTATAAGCTTCCGGAGGATCTGGCGGATCCGGTGTATCCGGAACTTTTCACCAGATTTGAAGAGCACGAAATCGAGGCCGTCTTTTATATCGGAGGTAATGACTCTATGGACACAGTCAGCAAGCTCTCCCGCTACGCCGCGCAGCATGAAAGCCCGATCCGCTTTATCGGAATCCCAAAGACCATCGATAATGACCTGGTAATGACAGATCACACCCCTGGCTTTGGAAGCGCCGCCAAGTATGTAGCTTCTACCGTCCGCGAGATTGCCGTCGACGCATCCGTCTATGACAACAAACCGTCCGTCACCATCGTTGAAATCATGGGCCGTCATGCCGGATGGCTTACTGCGGCATCCGCCCTGGCACGAATGTTTAAGGGTGACAATCCGGTGCTGATTTATCTGCCGGAGACTGCCTTTCATCCGAAAACCTTCCTTGGACAGGTACGAAGGGCACTGGAGACCACCACGAATCTTGTTGTATGTATCTCTGAAGGAATCCACGACAATACCGGAACATTCATTTGCGAGTATGCAAATGATGTAGGTACCGATACCTTTGGTCACAAAATGCTGACCGGATCCGGTAAATACCTGGAAAACCTCGTAAAAGAAACACTCGGCATCAAAGTGCGCTCCGTGGAACTCAATGTTTCTCAACGCTGCTCTTCTGCCTGTCTGTCCCGGACAGATCTCCAGGAGGCCATTCTTGCAGGTTCCTACGGCGTAGAGCGTGCAATGGAAGGAGCGACAGGAGTGATGATTACATTTGAGCGGAAAGAAGGAGACTCTTATGAGATGACACCTGGAACCGCCGATGTCACAAAGATCTGCAACGAGGAAAAGACCGTACCGGCAGACTGGATCACCCCAGACGGTTCCGATGTGACAGAAGCCTTCCTCAACTATGCCCGTCCGCTCATCCAGGGACAGGTGGAAGTGCCACAGAAAGACGGTCTGCCATATTTCGCGTTCCGAAACGGCAAATAAATGTACAACCTGAACAACGCGAACTTGATATTCATATTTTGTTCATTTTTTGTTATTGAAAGTTTCATTTGTAGAACACTAATTTTTCACGAATTGTGGGTATACTAAAATCATCAAAAGGAACACGAAACAGATTTGATAAATACGCTGTCAAGTAAATACTTTTTGAATAAACTTTTTCATAATAAATGCCGGGGATCAGCCGATGGTCACCCGGCATCCTCCCTGTCTATGAGCATTTTCATAATTACTTTCATTATATACGAAAGAAACTGATCCCCCTGGCTCTTAAAAGCCATTGGGATTTTCTCTACATTTCAGTCAGATCCGATTTCCATTTACTCCGCTTACCAAATTCAAAAAGTTTCTTATTGGTAAACTTTTCTTCTTAAAGTGTCGTTCAATTCCATTGAATCTTCCCAGTCTCTCTCTTATAATCATAGTAGGAGGTGAAAACAATGCATGAATTGCGGATTGCGGAAAACTTAATCCGGCTTCGCCATGAGCGCAAAATTACGCAGGAGGAGCTGGCGGACTATATTGGCGTCACAAAAGGCTCTGTCTCTAAATGGGAGAAAAATATCAGCAAACCGGATCTCCAAACGATTCCGGTTCTCGCCACGTTTTTCGGTGTTACCATCGATGAACTGCTTGGATACCTGCCTCAGCTTTCCAAGGATGAGATCCAGAAGCTGTATCTGGACTATTCCAATTCCTTTGCCGTATCAGATTTTGATAAAACGGTAGAGGACATCCGGACTACTGTGAAGCACTATTATTCTTGTTATCCCCTTGTCTTTCAGATGTGTGTCCTTTTGCTGAATCATTATTTACTTGCCAAAACACAAAAATTACAGACAGAGCTTTTACATTATATGAAAGATTTGTGCGACCATATCATCGCACACTGTGCAGATCTCAATCTGTGCAAGGATACCTTGATTCTAAAAGCGCTCATTCTCATGGGTGGAGGACAATATAAGGAAGCGCTCCAGATACTGGAAGCGGACTCTGATCCCAGAACACTTTCCAGAGAAAGTGACAGCGTCCTCGTCTCCGCCTATTTGATGAACGGAGACAGGGAAAAGGCATGTGACTTTGCCCAGATCACGATGTATCTGAATCTGTTCTCCCTGGTAGAGCTTTCCGCTAAGTATCTAACCGTGGCGGCAAGTGATCAGAATGCTTTTGACATGACGGTGGAGCGGGTGGAGTCTTTGATCGACAGCTATCAGCTTGTAAAACTCAATGCCAATGCTGTCTCCGTTTTTGAGTACCAGGCAGCGCTTGGATATCTGCAGTTTGACGATCCCGATGCCGCTCTTACCCATACCCGGAAATACCTGGACGGAATCCGCACGCTTTTGTCAGACGAAGAGTATCGCCTTCATGGTGACCGCTACTTTAACCGGATTGATCACTGGATCGAACAGCTTGCAAACGGCTCTGTCTCTCCCCGGGCGAGAAAAACATTCGTAAAAGACATTGCTGCTTCCCTGTCCCATCCGCTTTTTGAAAAACTAAAAGATGACAACACGTTTCGGAGACTTCAGAATCAATTAAAGGAGATGATTGAATGAGTTTACAGGAAATGCTGCCTTTTTTCATTCCACTTGCCATTGTGGAACTAGTATTGCTCTTTTATACCTTATGGCATATCTTCACACACACGCATTATAAACGCGGTACCCGGCTGATGTGGTGTATCATTGCTATTGTCGGGATGCAGTTCATCGGACCCGTGCTGTACTTTGTATTCGGGAGGGAGGACGAATAAGCATGGATATTTTATCAATCCGAGAGCTCACAAAATCTTTCGGTTCCCGCACAGTAATTGATCATCTTCATCTGTCCGTTCCAGCGCATTCTGTCTTTGGCTTTATTGGGAAAAATGGTGCCGGGAAGACGACAACCATGCGAATGATTGTAGGGCTTCTAAAGCCGGACCATGGCGAAATCCAAGTCAACGGTGAACGGGTATCTTTTGGCGAAAACCAGACGAACCGTTATATTGGCTATCTTCCGGATGTTCCGGAATATTATGGCTTTATGACTGCCTCTCAGTATCTGACGCTGTGCGGTGAGATCACCGGTATGCAGTCCTCAGATGTCAGACGGCGCATCCTGGATCTTCTGGATCTTGTAGGTCTTACAGACAGTAAGAAACATATCCACACCTACTCCCGTGGGATGAAACAGCGGCTTTGTATCGCCCAAGCCCTTTTGAACGCCCCTAATTCGATT
>OATK01001344.1_pt1 | contig 16197 bp, 10 predicted proteins | sample 1516611 | NCBI WGS metagenome assembly OATK01 (sample SAMEA2579947, study PRJEB22360) | human gut metagenome | biome: human gut; feature: human-associated habitat; material: faeces | place: Denmark | collected 2008/2010 | reverse complement strand
GCCAACCTGGTGACCATCAGCGGCAGACGCGCCTTCGAGATTATCGGTTTGAACAGACGTGGCATCAAGCCCGACAGCCTGATAGAAGAAACCCATCGTTCCGAACCCAAAAAGCCGGTGGACTTGCTGGAACAAGAGAGTCTCACTCGCTTTGACCGCAGCCGGAAAGGCAAGAGTGGCAGTGACGGCAACGGTGGCGAGAACAGCAACAACAGCCGTAACAAGAGAAAGAAAAAGAGTGGAAACGGTCGTCCGCAAGGAGGTGAGCAGCAGGGTGCTCCGCAATCCAACAACCAGAGAGAACAATCCAGGCAAGACCGGCAACCGAGACAGAAACAAGACCGGCAAGCACCCAAACAAGGTGAACAGCAACAAGGCGAACGTCAACAACGGAACAATAACAACCGTCGTCCGCCCCGTAACAATAAGCCCAAACCTCAAGGTGAAAGACCTGCCCAAAATGACAAACCGGCTCAAGAATAGGAATCTCTGCCTGAAAGGTATCATACTACTGTTTGTCGCAAGCCTGCTGAGCGCTTGCGACAAACAGACTGTATACCATTCCTTCCAATCCCTTCCCACCGAAGGCTGGCTGCGCGAAGACACGCTCTCTTTCGACGTGAAGGTCACCGACTCACTGACCTACTACAAACTGTCTTTGGAAGTTCGTAACCGAAGCAACTACCCCTATCAGAATCTACCTCTATCCATCTGCTACACCACCGCAGATTCCATTCCGTCACCCACGGACACCATACAGCTAATCCTCGCGGACAAAGAAGGAATCTGGAAAGGTGACGGCTGGGGAGGTCTCTATCAGACTGCCGTCTCCGCAGGAAGCGTTCGAATCGGCAAACCCGGCACCTACCTCTTTAAAGTGGCCTATACGCTACCGGACGAAAGGCTGCAAGGAATCAATGACATCGGCATCAAACTGAAGAGATAGGAACTCCCTATTGTTCTTTATTACCTTCTTCTAACAACCACCTCAGTCTCCCACTCACGTCTCCTTGAAGCGGAAACGGGCGGGGTATCATAACTTGCCCTCTTACCTCATAGCGTAACGTCTTTTACGCCAGGATGTAACGACCGTTACACCAGCATGTAAAGGGCGTTACAATATAGCGTAAAAGTCGTTACGATACAGCGTAAAGGACGTTACAATGCGGTGTAACGGCCGTTACATTACGATGTAAACAATGTGTAAATGCAATGTAATGATAATCAAGTCCATTCGTATGTCCCACAAGGAAACGGTCATAACTAAATTCGACGATTACGTCCCGCATCAATCCGCAGAAAGATAAACAGCAGGATTGTGAATCCCCAGAGAGAAGAACCTCCGTAACTGAAGAAAGGCAACGGGATACCGATGACGGGGGTCAGCCCCAGCACCATGCCTATATTGATGAATAGATGGAACAAGAATATACTAAGCACAGAATAACCATACACCCGGCCAAAGGGAGATTGCTGCCGCTCGGCCACGACAATCAGCCGTAAAATAAGAATAAGGAACAGTAACAGTACAGCCGTAGACCCTACGAATCCTTCCTCCTCACCCACGGTGCAAAAAATGAAGTCCGTATCTTGCTCCGGCACATACTTCAGCTTTGTCTGCGTACCATTCAAGAAACCTTTGCCGGTCAGCCCCCCGGAGCCGATGGCTATCTTCGACTGGTTCACGTTATAGCCGGCACCAGCAAGGTCCTCTTCCATACCAAGCACCACCTTGATACGTATCTGTTGATGGGGCTCCAGCACTTTATTGAAGAAGTAGTCGCTGGAGTAGAGGAAACCTATCGAACCCAAAGCAAACAGCCCAATCAGAAAATAAGATAAATGGCGCTCGCTTAAAGAAAGAAAGACAAGATACCCGACAACAAGTGCACAAAGCCCCCACTGCACCCACACCAAGTTGAAGGGTACCACGTATTCCGAAATCAGATAAGCCACGAGCAGCACTCCCAGCGAACCGCCGATAATATTCCGTGTGGGTTCCCAGCGCTTTTTATAAACCCACACCATACCTCCGGCAAAGAGCAGTACCATCAGCAGTACGGCAAATTCTCCGATAGGCGTCGGTGTATCGGCAATCATCACCGCATCAAAACGGATGCCCACCACAAAGTAGGCCACTGCACATATACCCGAGAACAGTACCACGCCCGGCATTCCCTCCCGATAAAGCATCAGGAAAAATGCAGAGTACACCAATGCCGAACCCGTCTCCCGCTGTAGGATAATCAGCAACATGGGGAAGAGAATCAGGAAAGCCAACATAAGGGAGCTTTTCCAATTCTTCATCGTAAACGAGTAGGCGCTCATATACTTGGCAAGCGCCAGCGCCGTGGCAAACTTGGCAAACTCCGCCGGCTGCAAACTGACCGGCCCCAGGATGAGCCACGACCGCGACCCTTTCGTGTCGGGCGCAATGAATATCGTGACAATCAGCAACAGCATCAGCCCTATATATATAAGGTAGGAGAACATGTCATAGAGGGAATCATCCAGCATCAGCAGCACAAACCCCAGCCCGAAGGAACATATAATCCAGACAAACTGCTTGCCGGCACGCGTAGAGAAGTCCAGAAAGTCACGGTCACCATAATCATAACTCGCCCCACAGACACTGAACCAGCCGAATACAATCAGCAGCAGGTAAACGACAATCGTCACCCAGTCCAATGATTTCCATATGCTATCTCTCCTTGTCACCAATTTATTTACGATTTTACGATTTACTATTTACTATTGAAGTCACTCACCGTTCATCCCTAACCCCTAATCCTTAATCCCCAACCCCTCATCATCATCTCTCCTCATCTCCGTAAAGTATCACCCGGTTACTGAATTCTTCCGCCCGTATCTCATTCTCGGGCGACAGCTTTCCATGCAGATACTGGTCCATCATCATGGCACCGATAGGTACGCCATACGTGGCACCGAAACCACCGTTCTCCACATAGACGGCAATGGCTATCTTAGGGTTGTCCATCGGGGCAAAGCCCATAAAGACAGAATGGTCCTTGCCGCGGTTCTGTGCCGTGCCCGTCTTTCCGCAGACCTCCACACCCGGCAGGATGGCTCCCGCCATGCGGCAAGTGGCGCTACCCGTACTTCCGTCTACAGCGGCACGCATGCCTTTCACCACCATTTCATAATATTCGCGGTCGATGGTGGGATAACGGGGATTGCGATAGATGCTGTCCAGTTCATTGTCTTCTATCTCCTTCACGATGTGCGGAGTAATGAAATGCCCCCGGTTGGCAATGGTGGCACCCAGATTGGCTATCTGCAACGGGGTGGCAAGAATCTCTCCCTGCCCGATGGAGATACTAATCACCGTCAGACCGTTCCACGAACCCCGATAGGGCTTGTCGTAGAACTTTGCATTCGGTATCAGTCCACGCTGTTCGCCGGGGAGGTCGGTACCGAGCCGATAGCCGAAGCCCTGCGATACCATGTGGTCTTTCCATACGGTAATGGCATTCTGCGGCGAACCGTATTTTTTATCACCGAACATGCGATACAATCCCCAACAGAAATAGGAATTACAAGAGGTAGCGATGGCAGGAATCAGCGACAGAGGCGAACCATGTCCGTGACATCCCACATGAAGGCCTTTATGATTGAAGCCATGCGCACAAGGGAAAGTCGGATAATCTTCGTGGATAATCCCTTCCTGAAGGAAGGTCAGCGCCTGCGCCGTCTTGAAGGTGGAGCCCGGCGGATAAGCTCCCATGATGGCACGGTTCAGCAAAGGCTTCCGCTTGTCCATCTGCAGCAGACGGTGGTTCTTTCCCCGCTGGCGCCCTATCATCAGATGAGGGTCAAAGGTAGGCGAGGAAACCATACATAGTATCTCACCCGTAGCCGGTTCGATGGCCACAATGGCACCGATTTTGTGTTGAAGCAGCCGTTCGCCCAACATCTGGAGGTCAATGTCGATGCCCAACGTCAGGTTCTTGCCGGGTACGGAGGAACGGTCCAACTGTCCGTCCATGTAGTGTCCCTGGATGCGCCCGTGAGCGTCACGAAGCAGAATCTCCACCCCCTTCTCTCCACGCAGATACTTTTCATAGGATTTCTCGATGCCTTGCTTGCCTATATAGTCTCCGCGAATATAATAGTCATCGTTCTCAATGTCTTTCTTGGACACTTCGCCGATGTCTCCCAGCAAATGGCCGGCAGAGTTATAGGTATATTGGCGGATAGTACGCCGCTGAATATAGAAACCTGGAAATTTGAACAGCTTCTCCTGAAACACACCGCACTCTTCGGCAGAAAGCTGCGTCATGAACACCTGATGGGTGTATTTGGAATAACCGGGGTTCATCCAGCGGTTCTTGACGTCCTTCATCCGTTTGTCAAACTGTTCACGGGTAATGTTCAAGGCACTGCAAAGGTCGAGTGTATCCAGCTGCGTCACCTCCCGAGGCACAAACGTAATATCATAGGCAGGCTGGTTAAACACGAGCAACTTACCGTTACGGTCGTAGATAGCCCCCCGTGATGGATATTGTATCTTGTTCAGAAAAGCGTTGCTGTCCGCGTTTTTCTTGTAGTCATCAGTCATGATTTGCAGGTCGAACAGCCGGAACACGTAAATAAGAACGATGACAATAGCCGCCGCTCCAATTACATATTTCCGCTTTTCCAGTGTATAGTCTTTCATCAATTCCTAATCCTTAATCCCTTTATCCTTTCTTTCTTATTCCCTCAACAGCCATAATGCAGGTCACAGTAAGCAGGGTACTTGCCGCAATTCTCAACAACAGCGTACCAATATGGGCAAAAGAGAAGAATTCGAGGGTAAGCAACAAGCCGTGATGTATCAGCACACTCACAACCAGATATTTCAGGAAAGGAAGAATCCCCATTGTACGGATGGCCGGAACCAGTGTATCCAGCGTGTCACGAGGCACGAACAGCCGCAGGAAAGTGGGGCGCAAGAAAGCTAGCAACACCGTAGCGGCAGCGTTCATCCCCGGTGTGTCGGAAAAGACGTCGACAGCCAGCCCTAAAAAGAATGCCCACAACATCAACGCATTGCGGGGAGTGTCCGACTCAAACTTCAGTATCAAGTAGATATACAGAAATGGAGTGGCATATCCTGCAATATGCACATTGTTCAATATCAGCACCTGCAACAGTACCAAGCCTATGAACCATCCTATTTTATGCAGATAATTAATTAACAACGCTAATGAGTTATAAGTTACGAGTTACAAGTTATTGAGTGTATAAGTTATAAGATATAAAGATGATTAATCCCTAATCCTTAACCCCTAATCCCTAATTTCTTAGTCACTTCTCGTCTGCCCTCGACTCCAATGCCTTTTGTTCATCCTGCCCGTTGCGGGAAATGACGCGCACATTGCTCACCTTTCCAAAGTCCGTAGCCAGCTTTATCTTCAACAGATACGAAAGCCCGTCGTGCGAGTCAGACATGTCATCCACCGTCCCCACCATGACACCTTCTGGAAACACGGTGGAATAGCCGCTGGTCACTACTGTATCTCCCAGATTGAATTCAGCATGCCGGGGCAAATCCTTCAGATAGGCAAAACGGGAATTACCTCCCTCCCACTTCAAATAACCGAAATAATCACTGCCCACAATCTTACAGCTGATGCTCGACTTGCTGTTCAGCAACGGAATGACCAACGAGTAATGGGGAGAGGTCTTATACACAATACCCACCACGCCATTGGCATCTACAACTCCCATCTCAGGACGGATACCTTCTGTTGTTCCACGGTCTAAAGTGATATAATTGTCAGCCTTGTTCAAGCTGTTCTTTATGACATTCGCCTTGAATATCTGATACTCCGTAGGAGCAAGCCGTTCCATGCTGTACAACCTGGCGGAGTCCAATCCTTTCTCCTTCAGGACATTTTCCAGAAACGAAAGCCGCTGCTCCAGCCACATGTTGCGGTCGAGCAGGTCTTCGTTGGCCGTCTTCAAGTGGAAATAGGAAGTGATGCCACCCAATATTTCATAAACCTTCCCCGCCACGCCATTGGCAGAGGTGAAATACACACTCTGCTGGTAATGATTAAAGCGAAATAATAAAATAAAACTGGCAACCTCTAACAGAAGAAAGAGGAACCAGTAATTATATTTAATGAGAAAGTTTAATAAATTTCGCATTACCGCATCAAGAATGAGAAGCGGTCAACGTTCTTCAATGCCACGCCCGTACCTTTGGCAACGGCATGCAAGGGGTCTTCCGCAATGTGGAACGGTATGTTTATTTTATCAGTCAGACGCTTATCCAGTCCACGAAGCAATGCACCGCCACCGGCAAGATAGATACCGTTGTGAACGATGTCGGCATACAATTCGGGAGGCGTATTTTCCAATGCGCTCAAGATGGCTGTCTCAATCTTAGAGATAGACTTCTCCAAGCAATGCGCCACTTCCTGATAGCATACCGGCACTTCCATGGGCAATGCCGTGATGCGGTTCGGACCATGAACGATATAGTCTTCAGGAGCATCCTCACCGAGTTCCGTCAAGGCAGCACCCACATTAATCTTAATACGCTCAGCCATACGCTCGCTGACCTTCACGTTGTGCTGGCGGCTCATGTATTCCTGAATATCGGCAGTCAGGTCGTCACCGGCAATGCGGATGGAATTGTTACTTACGATACCTCCCAAAGAGATTACGGCAATTTCCGTAGAACCACCACCTATGTCAACAATCATGTTGCCTTCGGGAGCCTCTACATCGATACCGATACCGATGGCAGCAGCCATCGGCTCGAAAATCAAATAAACGTCGCGCCCGCCGGCATGCTCGGCAGAGTCGCGCACGGCACGCAGCTCCACTTCGGTACTGCCCGAAGGAACACCAATCACCATGCGGAGTGACGGAGAGAAAAGACGGTTACGGTTGTTCACCATCTTGATAAGTCCACGTATCATCTGCTCGCAGGCATAGAAGTCGGCAATCACACCATCGCGCAACGGACGGATGGTACGTATGTTTTCGTGGGTCTTTTCGTGCATCATCTTTGCCTTGTCACCCACGGCAATCATCTTATCGGTACGACGGTCCAAAGCCACCACCGAAGGCTCATCCACCACAATCTTGCCATTCGTGGTGATGATGGTATTGGCTGTGCCAAGGTCCATCGCTATTTCTTGTGTAAAGGAGAATAATCCCATTAATATTTACGATTTAACTATTTACGATTTACGATTGATATTCCTCTTGTTTACAATTTGAGATTCAGACTTACGATGTAACTTCAATCGTAAATCGTAAATCGTCAAATCGTAAATCCGAATTAGTGTTTAAAGTGACGGAATCCCGTAGTCACCATGGCAATGCCATGCTCGTTGCAATATTCAAACGAGAGTTCATCCTTGATGCTTCCACCCGGCTGGATGACGGCTGTTACGCCTTCATTGCCGGCAATTTCCACGCAGTCGGGGAAAGGGAAGAATGCGTCACTTGCCATTACAGCGCCATTCAAGTCGAAACCGAAGTTTTTGGCTTTCTCGATAGCCTGCTTCAAAGCATCCACACGGCTGGTCTGACCTACACCACTTGCCAACAACTGCTTTCCTTTTGCCAGCACAATGGCATTCGACTTACTGTTCTTCACAATCTTGTTTGCAAAGAGCATATCCTCAATTTCCTGTGCAGTGGGAGCCTTCGTAGTTACAGTCTTCAATTCTTCTGGAGTTTCCACCTTAAGGTCGCGGTCCTGAACCAATACGCCATTCAGCAAAGAACGGAACTGCTTCTTAGGCAAAGCTGCCGGCTTGCGGACCAGGATAATACGGTTCTTCTTCTGACCGAGGATTTCCAACGCATCCACATCATAATCGGGAGCGATAATCACCTCAAAGAAAATTTTATTGATTTCTTCGGCAGCAGCCTTGTCAATCACGGCATTAGTGATGAGCACACCACCAAAAGCGGATACCGGGTCACCGGCAAGCGCATCGTTCCATGCTTCGAGCACAGTGGGACGTGAAGCCAGTCCACAAGCATTATTATGCTTCAGGATAGCGAAAGTCGTATCCTTGAATTCGTCAATCAAGTCAACGGCAGCATTGATGTCGAGCAGGTTGTTATAAGAGATTTCCTTACCGTGAATCTGGTCGAACATAGCATCAATATTGCCATAGAAATAACCTTTCTGATGCGGATTCTCGCCATAGCGTAAAGTCTTCTGGCTGTTGGCAGAGCAACGGAAAGCGGAACCTTCCTCGCCATCGAAATAGTTGAAGATGGCAGAATCATAGTGTGAAGACACTCCGAAAGCCTCTTTGGCAAACCAACGGCGTTCTTCGATGGTAGTAGTGGCTCCGTGTTCCATCAGCATGTCGCGGAACGGCTGATATTGTGCTTGCGAAGCGATGATAACCACGTCGTTATAGTTCTTGGCTGCGGCACGAATCAGAGAGATACCGCCTATGTCAATCTTTTCGATGATGGCAGGTTCTTCGGCACCACTGGCAACGGTAGCCTCAAACGGATAGAGGTCAACAATGACGAGGTCTATTTCGGGGATTTCATATTTTTCAATCTGTTGCATGTCTTGCTCCAATCCGCGGCGGCAAAGAATACCTCCAAAAACCTTCGGATGCAAAGTCTTCACGCGTCCGCCCAGGATGGAAGGGTATGTAGTGAGGTCTTCCACTGCCTTGCAGGGATAACCCAGGGATTCTATAAACTGACGGGTTCCACCGGTTGAGAGGAACTCTACACCTTCTTCATGCAGTTTGGTAATGATTTCGTCCAAACCTTCCTTATGGTAAACAGATACCAGAGCTGTTTTGATTCTTTTTGTTTCAGACATGGATTTGCGTATTAAAGTATGCGTATATTAGTATTTGATGCGCAAAGTTACAAATTTTGTTTATTCATACATACATTCATACACAATAAATTAGGTATAATTAAAAAAGGCGGCATCTGTTTCCAGTCTGCCGCCTTTTTTTAAGGGTTATTTTGTTGGTTTACCAAATAGATACACGTTTTTCTACCGGCAAGAACATCGGGTCTTTTTCTGTCACGTTGAATGCCTCATACCAAGCACCGATTTGCGGCAATGCACCGTTTACGCGCCATTCGCCCAATGAGTGCACATCACTCTTCGTGCGGTTCAGCACTTCTTCGGGACGGATATCATTGGCCCATACACCTGCGTATGCCAGGAAGAAACGTTGTTCGGGAGTAAGACCATCCAGCACCGGCAGCGGATTGGCAGCCGTAGCTTTCTTGAATGCCTGATAAGAAACCTGCAGACCACCGTGGTCGGCAATATTCTCACCCAATGTCATGCGTCCGTTGGCATATACGCCCGGAGCAACCTCGATGCTATCGAAGAAGTTCACCATCACCTGAGCACGCTCGTCAAAGTTCTTGGCATCTTCAGCAGTCCACCAGTCTTTCAGGTTACCGTCCTTGTCGTACTGGCGACCCTGGTCGTCGAATCCGTGAGTCATCTCATGACCGATTACCACACCGATGGCACCATAGTTGAAGGCATCATCCGCATTCATATCGAAGAAAGGATATTGCAGGATACCGGCGGGGAAACAGATTTCGTTCGTAGTCGGGTTATAGTAAGCGTTGACGGTCTGCGGAGTCATCAGCCATTCGTCCTTATCCACCGGCTTGCCGGCCTTGGCTATCATTTCGGCATGGCTCCACTCGTTGGCACGTTCCATGTTTGCCCAGTAAGAGTCGTTTTTGATTTCCAGTGTGGAGTAGTCTTTCCAAGTGTCGGGATAACCAATCTTCACATGGAAGGTAGCCAGTTTCTCCAGAGCTTTCACCTTAGTGGAATCACCCATCCAAGCAAGATTCTGGATACGTTCGCCCAGGCTTTCCTGCAAGTTCTTCACCAAAGTCACCATACGCTCCTTGGCAGCAGCAGGGAAATATTTCTCCACGTACATCTGACCTACAGCTTCGCCCAGCGCGCCGCTTACAGTGCTTACCGCTCTCTTCCAGCGGGGCTGCATCTCTTGTGTACCGCTCATGGTGCGGCTGTAGAAGTCGAAGTTCTGTTCTGCCATAGCATCGTTCAGCAAGCTTGCGGCAGAATCAATCAATTTCCATTGCAGATAAAGGCTCTGCTGTTCAATGGGCAGCGTATCCAGAATATCGGCAGCAGCTTTCAGTGAAGCGGGCTGGCCTACGATGATTTCCTTCACATCCTTCAAGCCCATGGCAGACAAATAAGCATCCCAATCGAAAGTAGGATAATTCTTCTTCAACTCTTCCATGCTCATCTTGTTATAATTGGCATGCGGGTCACGCAACTCCGTACGAGAGCGGAAAGCCTTGGCAAGACGTGTTTCCACATCCATCACCACCTCCATACCTTTCTTGGCAGTAGCCTCGTCGAAACCAGCCAACTGATACATCTTCTGTACATGTGTACGGAAAGCATCACGAATTTTGGCAGTAGCCTCATCATTCTCCAGATAGTATTCACGTTCGCCCATGCTCAGCCCGGTCTGATAGGTCTGTACAGCATTCATGCTACTGTTCATTTCGTCAGCGCCAACATACAGCACGTTGTAGGCGATGATACCCTTCTTCTGCATATCGCCCAGCAAGGCATAAAGCTCCTTCTTGTCCTTCAAAGCAGCCAGCTGGTCGAGTTCAGCCTTGATGGGGGCTACACCGTCCTTGTTCAGCTTCACGCTGTCCATCACGATTTTGTACAAGTCACCGATTTTTTGTGCCACGCTGCCGGCTTCGTGCTGGGTGGCGGCAAGCTCTTCAATCAGTCCTTGAATCTGCTTGCGGTTGTTTTCTGCAAGGATAGTAAAAGAACCGTACTGTGAGTATTCAGCAGGAATCGGATTGTTCTTCATCCAACCGCCACATGCGTATTGGTAAAAGTCAGTTCCGGGTAGAGCCGTTGTGTCAAGATTGGCGAGCTGGATGCCTGCTGTAAGTTCAGCCTGCTGCTTGCCGGTGTTGCAGGAAGCCGTCATCAGACAGAATGCTGCAATGGGTAACAAATGATTTGCTTTCATAAACATATAAAATATAATAGTTAGTGATTCTCCAACTCTACAGTAGCCGCGTCCCACTCTTCCATCACGCGGTCAAGCTGCTCTTTCAGTTTTTGGTGCTGCTCATAAAGCGACATGTCCGAAGCACCTTCCGGTGTGGCCATCCTGGCCTCAAGAATGGCAATGGCAGCCTCCGTCTGCTCTATCTCCGCTTCACAATCGGCAACGCGACGTTCCAGTTTCTTGAGCTTCTTATTAAGCTCCTTCTGCTCCTCATAAGAGAGTTTGGCTGCCGAGGGTTGAACCGGTTCTGCACCAGCATTTCCTGATGCCGCCTTACCGGCAGTGGGCGAAGCGGAAAGTGAAGGGGATTTCTGTAACTCATTCAGGCTCTCTATCTGCTTCTTTTGCAGGAAATCATAAATTCCTCCCAGATGTTCCTTCACCAGTCCGCCACCAAACTCGTACACTTTAGTCGCAAGTCCGTCCAGAAAATCACGGTCATGGCTGACTATTATCACCGTTCCGTCAAAATCGCGGATAGCCTCCTTCAACACATCTTTGGAACGCATGTCAAGATGATTCGTAGGTTCGTCGAGAATCAGGAAATTCACCGGCTCCAACAGCAGTTTTATCATGGCAAGCCGGGTACGCTCTCCACCGCTGAGCACCTTCACCCTTTTATCCGAAGCCTCACCGCCGAACATGAAAGCACCCAGAATATCACGAATTTTGAGGCGGATATCCCCTACGGCCACGTGGTCAATCGTATCGAATACAGTTAGGTTCTCATCCAAAAGTTGTGCCTGGTTCTGGGCAAAATATCCAATCTGCACATTATGTCCCAGTGTAAGTTTTCCGGTATAATCCGTAATCTCACCCATAATACACTTTACAAGCGTAGACTTTCCTTCGCCGTTCTTACCGACAAAAGCAACCTTCTCTCCTCGGTTGATGGTCAAATTCACATCATGGAAAACAATGTGCTCACCGTAGGATTTCTCCATATCCTCGCAGATGACGGGATAATTACCGCTACGGCTGCTGCAAACAAACTTCAGGCGCAAAGAGGAGTTGTCTTCCTCATCCACCTCGATACGTTCTATCTTTTCAAGTTGCTTGATGCGACTTTGCACCTGCACAGCCTTGGTAGCTTTGTACCGGAAACGCTCGATAAAGTCTTCCGTATCTTGTATCTGCTTCTGCTGATTCTCGTAAGCACGCAGTTGCTGCTCCCGGCGCTCCTTGCGAAGCACCACGAACTCATCGTATTTCACTTTATAGTCGTAAATGCGTCCACAAGTTATTTCGATGGTACGCGTAGTGACATTGTTCAAAAAGGCGCGGTCGTGGCTGACAAGCACCACCGCATTGGCACGGGTGGAAAGGAAGTTCTCCAACCACTGGATACTCTCGATGTCAAGGTGGTTGGTAGGCTCGTCGAGCAGCAACACATCCGGACGGCGAAGCAACAGCTTGGCAAGCTCTATACGCATACGCCAACCACCGGAAAACTCGCTTGTAGAGCGGTCAAAGTCCTCGCGGCTGAAGCCCAGCCCTTGGAGCGTGCGCTCTATTTCGGCACGGTAGTTGGTGCCGCCCATCATCAGAAAACGTTCGTTTTCGTGAGTGAAGCGGTCAATCAGTTTCTGGTAATCCTCGCTGTCGTAATCGGTACGTTCGGCAAGTTGCCGATTCATGCGTTCGATGCCCGCCTGCATCTCAAAAATATGCTCGAAGGCAAGTTCAGCCTCCTGCATTACGGTGCGCTTGTCACTGAGTATCATCACTTGGGGCAAATACCCGATAGTACATTCACGGGGAACGGCAACAACGCCGGCAGTGGGCTGCTGAATGCCAGCCAATATCTTGAGCATGGTGGACTTACCGGCACCATTCTTGCCGACAAGAGCTATACGGTCTTTCTTATTGATAACATAAGAGACGTCTTCGAACAGAGGAGTGGCATTAAATTCTACCTTCAGTCCTTCTACAGATATCATAGTGTCAATGAATTTATCGTTCAAGACTGCAAAGGTAGCGATTTTCAACGTTATACAATATCATACGCTCACATAATTACATCAAATATCCAAGAAAGAGAACACTACTCCCGCATTTCCTGCGGAAGGACAATTGCAAAGCGGCTCCCCTTGCCAAGAGTTGAGGCCACTTCTATTTTTCCATGAAACCTTTCAACGATAGTCCTGCAAATGGCCAATCCCAATCCCGTGCCCTGCACAAAAGCATCTCCCTTATAGAAACGTTCAAAAATGTGCGCCAGAACTTCTTCCGACATGCCGGTTCCCGTATCTTCCACAAAGACTTCCAATGTAGCAAAGTCCTTCAGCCTATACCCTATGGTTATGCGTCCTTCAGCAGTGAACTTCACCGCATTATTGATAAGATTGTTGACAACTTGCCCCAAACGCGTAGGATCTGTATAGATAACTGCCGCCCGGTCCGGAAGGTCTAGCAGTAACTCCACTCCTTTCCGAAGATTCATCTTCTGCGCACTGTAAATGCTTTCCAATATGCCATTTAAAGAAACCTTCTCAAAATGGAATTCCATCGTGTTCGATTCTATCTTGGACAAATCCAGAATATCTGAAATCAACACCATTAACAACTGGCTGTTCTTTTCAATCAAAGACGTAAATTCCATAATCTCCTGCCGCGACAAGTCGGCATCCCCACAAGCCAGTAGTGTAGAGAAGCCCACAATGGCATTTAGTGGCGTACGTATCTCGTGGCTCATATTAGCAAGAAATACGCTCTTCAACTCATCGCTACGTTGCGCTTTCTGCAAAGCCTCGTTCAATTTATTCTCCGTATCCTTGTATTTCTGCGTACTCATGCAAATACCGATGATACGGAACGGCAAATCCGTCAATTGCCCCACATAGGTAGATTGCGCCTCAAACCACTCCCACTTGCCGTCTCCCCTCCGTAGACGGTATTCCACTGGGCGTTCGTACAAATTACCATGCAACTGTAAAGCCAAAGCATCAAACACTCCCTTCCGGTCGTCCGGATGAATCAGAAATGCGAATTCCTCAGGCGTCAGCGTATAGTCACGCGTAGGAATCCCCAAATATTCAAAATAACGCGGTTCTATAATCATCAGATTATGTTCCATGTCGAAAGACCATTGAAATATCTGGGTGCGGCTCAGCGCAATATTCAGCAAATGCTTCTGTGTCCGTTCTTCCAACACATTCCTGAAATAGAGTACAATCCTCACCAATTGTCCATCTTCATGAATTCCCACCATAGCACCTTGTATCAGAAAACTGATACCACTCTTCAATTCACGTATAAAGCAATTGATATCTAAGGGAATAATCCGCACATCCCTCTCCCGAAGTTGCAGCAAAAGGTCTTCTAACACATTCTTTTTATCACATACCACTTCCAATAAGTCAGTGATACGCCGCCCTATCACATACTCATTCAAATGGAGTTCATTCATCACCTGCTGATTCAGACGCCAGATACAATCTTCCAAATCAATCATAATAATGCTGACGGGCCATGAGTTGAACAACTGCTCGGAGATGGCATTTATTATACGTACTTCTTGAGGAACATTCGGATTCATCAGAATTGTTTTATCATACAAGGAGCAAAGTTCGGGCTAAAATGCTTATGCCACAAACAAACCCTTATAAATCAATATTCCGTTTTAGCATGTATATATTCTATTATTCACAACTTTACCTTATTTAACAGAGACAAATTGAGCGTAATATTGATTTTAACTGTTATCTCTGTCATTTATACATTATTATCCCCCATTTTTGTGTCTTAAAATCTCCAACATGAATATATCCGAATTCAATATAAATGCCGAGTTCATTGCCTGCAATCATATCACAACCAATGAACTGAATCCGCTAGTGGAAAAGCCATACCACACCAAGGCCAGTATCTTCGCTCTATGCACCAAAGGAGTTCTGAAAACCATCATAAACCATACTCAATTCAGGGTTGAAGCTAACACCCTCCTAGTTATTCCTCCCGAGACCTTCGTACAATTGCTACACACGTCAGACGATGCTGAAATATATGTCGTCATATTTTCCCAACAACTTATCCAGAGTTCAGGGGCCGGCAAGGTCATGATGGATAAGTTTCACATTATAGGCAAACACTATATTTTTCCTCTATCGAAAACGGACTTCCAGCTTTATGCCGAGTTCATGACCTATTTGTCACACCTCTACCAAAGAACAGAAAGCCCCTCAAGTCTAGTTTCATTGCAAACTCTACTGACCTATCTGTTACAAGGTATATCCGAACTCTGTCCGGAACGCCCTAGAATAAAAGAGACTCCGGGCAGCAGGCATTTCAACCAATACCGCATTTTTATCCGATTGGTACACACAGACTATGTCCGGGAGCATCAAGTGTCCTATTATGCATTGAAAATGAATATGAGACCGGCAGCTCTTTGCCGCCTTGTCAAAAAGGAATCAGGACATACAGCCATGGAAATCATCAACAATACTATCATCATGGATGCCAAAGCACAACTTTGTACCGCCAACACTCCGATAAAGGATATAGCCGTGAGTCTAGGTTTTAATAATGCGGCCTTCTTCAACAAATTCTTTAAACGTCATACGGGAATACCTCCTCAGAAGTTCCGCACATCCTCAAAACAATAAAATCCACTCAAAACACAAAATGCGGATATTCTGCCATGAGAATACCCGCATTCCTCAATAAGAGAAGTCTGCCATCAATCTACCTTCTTAGCAATAAAAAACACATAACCGTAGAATTCCTTATATTTGCCGTATAGTTCATCCTCAATCATTTGGAGTGAGCTGAACTCTTCGGCAATTTTATTACCGGCATATTTCTTACGGAAAATCTCCTGGGCCGCAACCTTTGAAGCAAAGTAATGCTCTGTCCAGCAATTCTCCGGCAGAATGAATGTAGCAACGGGGAGATAACCCGCCTTGTACAACTTGGTCACCTGATTGGGAAGTGTATCCATTTCAGAGTAAGCGTCCATCCAGAAGTCATTGATTTCCGCAGGGCGTTCGTCCGTAAACCATGAACTCTCGGAGACGGCAATATACCCTCCCGGTTTCAGATACTTACGCCACTCCTTCAAGCCACGTTCAAAGCCAATGTTATAGATAGCACCTTCACACCAAATCATATCCAGCTCCTCCTCACCGAAAGG
>OATK01001341.1_pt1 | contig 16258 bp, 13 predicted proteins | sample 1516611 | NCBI WGS metagenome assembly OATK01 (sample SAMEA2579947, study PRJEB22360) | human gut metagenome | biome: human gut; feature: human-associated habitat; material: faeces | place: Denmark | collected 2008/2010 | reverse complement strand
TGAAACGTAAACACATCCAGCTGATATTCATTTTCCGGGTAATATTTGAGCATTCCCTTTACCAGGCCATCTTCATAATAGGCAATTCCTGTTTTATTGGCATTCAAAAGCGGCTGCCCATCAAATGCAATTTTCATCGTTTATCCCCCTCTCACTAATTTTTCATAAAGATCATACGTCTTTTGAAGCATCTTCTCCATCGTATACTCTTTTTCCACACGCTGCCGCGCCGCCTTTCCCATACGAGTACGGCAGTCCTTATCTATCGTCATTTTTTTTAATGCCTGCGCTAATCCTTCTATATCTGACGGCTCAACCGTCAATCCGGTTACCCCATCCTGGCTCACATAAGGCACTCCGCTCGGAAGATTCGTATTGATAACCGGTTTTCCAAATACCATCGCCTCAATCTGAACCAGTCCAAATGCCTCACTCCGCCGCTGGGACGGAAGTACAAAAACATCACACTTCTTATAAAATTCCACTAACTGTGCATCTGTCACCTTTGTATGAAAAAAAATTCTATCCTGTAAACCAGTCTCCCTGACATACTCATGTAATTCTTTTTCCAAAGGTCCGCTTCCGACGATATCAAGAGTCATCTTCTCTTTTAAATCCGGTTCTTTTGACACCAGTTCAGAATAAGCCTCTAACAGATTTTTGACACCCTTATAATATACCAGCCGCCCCACAAACAAAAAACGAACACATTCTTTCTCTGACTTTTTTTTCTCTTTTGCGAGCCAGTCGTCCGCCGTTTTTTTAATGTGCCCGTCTACACCATATGGTATGATCACACATTTGTCCGCATATGGTTTTAAATATCGTGATCCATTGATATGTCCTTCTGTCGCCACCACGATCACATCTGCACGTCGCAAAAGCCAGTTCATCAACGGACGATAAAAGAACATCATTCGTTTTTGTCTCACAATATCACTATGCCACCACAATACCACTTTCCCTTTATACCCGGATAACAAACAGGCAAGATCCCCCAGCGGAAACGGCATATGTATGTGCACAATATCATTTTTTCGTGCTTCTTTCTTGAAACACCACACATAAGACAAAGAAATAGGCAGCGAAGAAATATAACACAACGTTCTGCATCGAATCACCGGCACCCCATTTATGTTCTCGTGTACTGCCTTTCCTTCTTTTTGGCACACCAAAACAGTTGTATCCGTTTTATCTGACAATCCTTCTGCCAGCTGCTGTACAACTCTCTCAATCCCTCCGGTTACCGGATAATATAACTTATTCGTCTGTAATACCTTAATCTGTCCCATTTGTACTATCCTTTTTATGCATAGTTTCTATAAGTATACCATATATCTGAAAATTGTTCAATACGCTCGTCTTCCAGATTTACTCACTAGCATATAATACCACATTTTCGTCTATACAACAACATTTATTCCGCCTGCGATAGTTATCTGGGGATTGACAGACATATAAGAAATTCTGCTTGATAAAATACAGACACCCCAAATGGTATGTAGATATCATTTGGGGTGTCATACTAATCCGCAAGAGTTCCCTTGATTTGCTGAATACTTTATAACATTTACTAAATCAACCAAACCGGCACATACCAGTTTTTTTCGCCCACAGGCAATAATCCCCCTGCCATACAGATCACGCTGCCGGTTCCGATTTTTACCTTCAGAGAATCTAATCCTTCGAACTCTTCTTCCTTTGTAATGGGGTTCAATACATTAAAATTCTTAACAGCTGTTTTTCCCGGAGAGGCGGATTTTTTAATCTCTATCGGACAAAGCACACCGTTCTGGTAAAGCAACAGGTCAATTTCTTTCTGGTCTTTATCCCGATAATAGAAAATCGGCGGTTCTTTTCCAGCATTCAGATAACTTTTATAAATCTCCGAAAAAATATAACTTTCAAAAAATGCCCCAGACATAGCTCCTCTTTCCAGTACTTCCGGATTGCCCCATCTCAATAGATATGCTGCCAAGCCGGTGTCCAGAAAATGAATCAAAGGCATCTTTACAACCCGTTTGAGGGCATTGTTATGGTATGGCTGTACAAGTGCAATGATATGAGAGGATACCAAGATTGAAAGCCATTTCTTCGCTGTTGGTGCTGAAATACCTGCGGCACTTGCCAGTTCCTCATAGACAACAGGCTTCGAAGTGTGTGCCGCAACAATCGTCATAAAATTGTAAAACTGCATTTCGTCCGCAACCTGTGCCAAATCTCGGATGTCCCTTTGAAGGTATGTGTTTACATAGGAACGATAATAAGTCTCCCAATCCACATTTTCATCGGCATAGAGTTCCGGCATAGAACCCCGGAAAATTCTGTGGTAAATTTCATTCAGGTCTTTTTTCCTTTTTACAGATAAACACTTCATCAAATGTTCTGCTTCTGTTTGGAATGGCTCGCTTGGTTCCTGATAGATCTCAGCATCGGACAATCCCAGCAGATTCACAATTCCGACACGCCCAGCCAGACTTTCGCTGACATTTTTCATAAGATGGAAAACTTGTGACCCCGTAATCCAGAAATCACCTTTTCCTTTGGAACGATCAACACTCATTTTGATATAAGGCAACAGTTCGGTTGCATATTGAATCTCATCAATCAGTACAGGTGGTGAATATCGCTGTAAAAACAAAGCAGGATCCTGTTTTGCCAGATATCTAACATCAGGGTCATCCAATGTAACATATTTTCGTTCTATGCCTTCACTTTGTTGTACCTCTGCCAGTCTTTGCAATAAGGTCGTTTTGCCAACCTGCCTTGGGCCAGTCAGCAACAGTATAGGAAACATTTTGGACACCCGTGCAATCGTATCCTCTGCAGCCCGCTTAATATATACCATGATCCACTCTCCCTTCGATTATAGTATAGTCAATTTGAGTTTAAATATTCGTCTAAACGAAAATGTAATTTTATTATAGTCAAAATTCTGCAAGATGTCAACGATTTCCGCTGTTATTCGGGGTAAATGCCCCATATACGATATTTCCTTTTTTGTACACATTAGGACCTCCTTTTATAAAATTATCCTTATTATATAGTAAATATTTTCTGTACAGCAAGAGTAAAAGAGGTTTAAATCATTCATGGCCGCATGATTTTGGCTATGCCAAAATCACATTTTAGTTTGGACAGATATTTTCAGACAGAACGCCATTACCTGATGAAGTGTTTATCGCAAAAGAACAACAACCCAAATGATATCCACATACCATTTGGGTTGTCTGTATTCTATCAGGTAGAATTTCTTATAAGAATTTCAAATTATTTGCTTGCTTTAAAGTTCTTTGCTGCGTCGATAACGGCATCAAAGGCAGGTTTCTTGTCTGCGATGTCAGTACCAAAGAGCAATGGAGAACGGTCGGCTCTCCAGGATGTATTGTCTGTCAATCCCCAGATAACTACTGCAGTGATGTTAGCACCTTTGGCTTTTTCTTCAAGAATCGCATTCATGATCTGAGCATATGCTTTCGCACCGGCTTCATAAATAGCCTTCTTTTCTTCTGCTGTCGTATTACTGTCAATCTTACCGTTGTTTGTGATATCAAGCTCAGTGATCTGAATCTCATAACCCTGTGCTGCAAATTTTTCAATTGCTTCTTTGTAGTTATCAACAGATCCGAGTTCATCATTCAAATGGCTCTGCATACCGATTCCGGCACAGATTTTTCCAACTTTGTTTACATCATCAACTTTATTGATGTTGTTGATCAATTCGATGATCTGAGCGGTTGTCTTAGGATCATATGTGTTGTAATCGTTGTAGATCAGAGAGATGTCTGTACGGTCGCAAAGCTGAAGCACATCGTAAGCCCATACAAATGCTTTCTTTACATATTCACAGTCTGTCTTCATTTCTTTACCAAAAGAGTATTTCCACCAGTTTTCGCTTCCTACCTGGCCGCCTTCGTTGCTCATATGTGTATACTCGTTTACTACATCAAATGCATAAATAACATCTGCGTACTGGCTTGTCAAATAATACTGATATGCTGTACGAATAAACATTTCTTCACGAGCAAGGATAACATTCTTATCTGTTACCAATTTGCCATCCGGATTAAATCCTTCACAGAAAAATGCTTTTGGCATCTGCTGGTGCCACATAGGCATATGAACACGTACTTTAATACCATTCTCTTTACAGATTTTCAATACTTTATCCACAACGTCCATCGTAAGTTTCGGAACGATCACGTTACCATCTTTATCCTTATTCTCAGCGTAGTCGCCATAATTTGCAGGAAGAATATATCCGGATTCACTTGCAAGCAATGTCTCACTATTGCTGATCATAGCATCTGCTTTCATCTCATTTCCAAGTGTAATACTGTTGAAATGATGTTTTACAAAATTCAATGTATTCTCATTCAAAAGATCCGAATACGTAAGGGCAGTTCCCATCGTACCGATATACGGTGCATAAGTATCTTTGATACTGGCAAGTGTCAGATCCGGTTCTGCCGGAGCGGAAGTTCTTGTCAATGTGAAATCGTCTACCACGATATCATATTTTCCACCACCATTTGTCTCAAAGTAGATCATGTAGCTATAGAATGTCGCCGGAGCTACAAAAGAAATGGTAAAGTGTCTCCACTCATCTGCAGAAAGCTTATAATCGGTATCTGCCGGATAGTTTTCATACACTTCTTCCGCATCACTGGTTACTTTCTTTGCACCGGAAAAACGCATATTTACTTCATCGCCATCAAGATCTTCGGATTCATCGCTGGAAATCTTAGCCCAGAAATCTGCGGTGTAGGTAGCACCCAATGTACCAACGGCAGAAAGGTCAAATCCTGCGCCATTCCATGCATGATACAAGCCGTCTTCACCTTTATCACGGAAGATTCGCATAGACTTCTTACCGGTACTTCCCGGACGAGTTTCATCAGACGTTTCAAGTTTGCAAACCTGATCAGTTGCACAACGAGCAAACCAATCATCAGAACCATTTTCAAAATCAAATGTTTTTTCGATCAAAGGCTCACCACTCGGACGTGCTTCCTGACCGCTATCTGCCAACCCCGGACGTTTTGTCGGTTTCGGATCAACCGTCGGTGTAGCTGCTGGCGTTGTCGTTGGAGCCTTAGTAACAGCTGCCGTCGGTGCTGTCGTTGGTGCTGTCGTTGGAGCCGGTGTTACTGTTACCTTTGCCGCTTTCTTTACTTTTACTTTTACGGTCAATTTTGTTGTCTTTTTACCAACTTTTACCTTTGCAGTCACCTTCGCAGATCCTGCTTTAATACCTTTAATCGTAAAAGCGGTTTTTCCATTTTTCTTTACGGTCACAATTTTTTTCTTGTTCGTACTAACCGTCAATTTCTTTACTTTTTTTGCTTTTACATTTTTAATCTTAACCTTTTTCGATTTACCCGCTGTCACAGTTACTTTTTTTGTGCTAAGTGCAGGTTTCTTTGCGGCATCTGCATTTGGCGCAGAAACCCCAGCCATGGAAACCACAAGAGTAACAGCAAGTGTTTTTGCTAAAATACTTTTGATGTTTTTTCGCATGCTTTAATACCTCCATTTTGTAAATTACCTTTGTTTTAAAAAAGGTGCACATCTTATGGAAAGATGTACACCTTTGAAATTCAATAATTAAATCAATAATTATTTTTTAACAAGTACGATAGATGCAATAGTGAAATCATTCTTTGCAAAATCAATATCGCCATCTTTGTTCAAAACTGCATCGCTAGCGATACCAGATACTGCGTTTGGTGCTATAGTAATGAATCCACCTTTTGAAGTAAAGGTTTTTCCAGTAAGATCGATAGTACCAACTTCCGGACCTCTTACGGCAACGCCGCCGTCCTCTGAACGCTTGGATGCACTTCCGCCATAGCATGGATATGCATTTGCTACTGCGTTATTCCACCAGTTATTTCCTTTTGTCTCGCTTCCTTCAAATACAGAAATTGTCATCTGCTGAGGAGCATTAGCGAATACAACCTTAATGGCTGAATAATCATTCAAATCAATTTCTTCACCAAGTTTGAACCATACACGGTTATTTTTACCGCTCAAGTTCAATTTGATATTACCATCCTCTAATTCAGTGATATCGTTATCAGAGAATGCAGCATCGTATGAAGTTTTAACATTGACTTTTTCACCATCCACTTCCGGAATAGGAGCTTTTGTAGGTGCAGGTTTGTCTGTATTGTTTGTATCTGTATTATTTGTATCTACGTTGTTTGTGTCTGTATTATTTGTGTCTGTATTGTTTGTGTCTGTACCAGCACCACCATTGTTTACGAATTTGATTCCGTAAATAGTAGCTGTTCTTTCAGAAAATTCTCCATCATTTCCATCTTTATCAGATTTCAATGTAAGACCAACTGCAACTGCTTTTTTAACCTTTGTTGCACTACCAAAAATCTTCTCAAGGTTATAAGTAATTGTCTTAGAACCGTCAGCGTTTTCTACTGTCTTAGAAGCAGCACCCCAGTTATCGTTCTTATCCCAGAAACTTGCAGCATCTGCAGAACCGCCCCAAGTCATGAACTTAATCTCAGCGTCTGTCTTGATTGTAAGTTCAAGATCAGTATAAGCAGAAAGATCTACTTTACCTTTTTTAGCTGGGTCAATGTACCAAGCGATACCATTGTTGTAGCAGTCGCCTGCCTTTTTAGCCCATGCATAACTAGAATAGCTTATAGTATCATCTGTGTTAAAGATTGCTGTACCATATTCACCTCCAAGAGTCCACTCTGTAGCAGCTTCACGACGAAGATTCAACTCAGGAAGTTTCTTTGCTTCTGTTGTAGGTGGTTCAGGCTGTACTGGCTCTGTAGGTGCTGGTGTAGCTTCATCCGGAGTAGCAGATGGTGTAGCTACCGGTTTAGCAGATGGTGTAGTTGCCGGTTTCGTACTTGCATTTGCTGCCGGCGTTGCACTTGCGCTAGCTGCTGGTGCAGCGGTAGGTGCTGTTGTAGCTGGTGCAGCTGTTACAACAACTTTCTTAGCCTTTGTTACTTTCACTTTCAAAGTAAGTTTTGTTGTCTTCTTGCCAACTTTTACTTTTACAGTTACTTTTGTGGATTTTCCTGCTTTCTTACCTGTTACTTTGAATGCAGTTTTTCCGGCTTTCTTTACAGTAGCGATCTTTTTGTTTTTGCTCTTTACTGTAAGTTTTTTCACCTTTTTAGCTTTTACGTTTTTGATAGTTACTTTTTTGGTTGCTCCTTTAGCTACGGAGATGGATTTGCTTGAAAGTTTGATCTTCTTAGCTGCGTCTGCATCTGTAGAAGCAACGCCAACCATAGATACGGTCAAAGCAACTGCCATAACTTTTGCTAAAGTTCTTTTGAAATTCTTTTTCAAAACTCTTACCTCCATTTTTATTTATTTAATAATATCCCCTAAGGTTCCCCCACCCTGTCTGGGTGGTAGAGAGGACTTGACCGGCGCCAGGTATTACGCCGGTATCGTCCTCAAAACCAAGGATTATTATTACAGAATTATTTTGCAGCCTCTTCTGCTTTTGCTGTTTTCTTTGTCACAAACTTGATGGAGTAGATATAGTAATGGAATTCTGCTGTGATATTTCCATCATCATCTGTCTCATCCCATTCTACCAATGGCTTGTTTGTTCCGAGAGATACATAGCCTGTGTTAGAGTAGTCATTCTGCATATCATCCTCAATATCAATCTCACAAGGTTCTACGCCTCTTGGTCCGATGGTAGTTCCCTTAGGAATCACACCATCTTTGATATTTGTATTTCCATCGATATAGGTTGCTTTGTCGATTTCCGGATATTTCTTCAAGAAATCTTCTACTTTAATATCTTCACGCTGTGGACGATATGGATGAGCTCCCTCAAAGAACGGATAACTGCTTACGGATGATTTCTTATACCATTCACTGTCATTTTCCGTATCATGTGTAAATCCGGCATCCCAAGTATCGAAGTTCATCTGTCCCCATGCATTTCCGGTAACAACAATTCTCTCATACTGAGAAAGATCAATGTTTTCCGGAAGTTTGAAGAAGTTACGTAAGTTATTCTTTGTAAATCTCATATCCATAACTTCTACCATTTCTTTGTTCTCACCGGAACCGGATTCAACCAAAGCAGTTTCGACTTCAGCGTCTGACCAGTCTTTTACAAGCATACCGGCAAGTTCTTTACCGGAAATTGTAATATCCTGAGCCTCTGCTGCTTTGTATACAGTAAGTTCAATACTCTTGCTGAGTGCTGCCTTGTATTTTGAAGTAGCGGTTACTGTTACTTTTGCTTCTGACTGTCCTGCCGGGAATACAAAGTCATCTGCTACAGATACTTTACCACTTGCATTTACAGTTACCTTATCGTTTGTTGTAGTCCATGTAAGACCTTTCTGAGTTGTATTTGCCGGTGTGTAAGTTGTGTAAATCTGAGCATTACCACCGTTAGCAACACGACCGGTTGTTACATCTTTACTTTCTTCAAGAGAAATCTTGAAGTCTGTTACCGGAATATCTTCCTCGATCAAACTCAAGTTATCGATATACCATGTAGTGTGCATTTTGTTTGTAGCATCTGTTGGATTTCCCTGGTAAGTAGTACCCCATACAAGGTCGAATTTTGTCTGATTTGCCAAAGTAGCATCCAAATCATTGATGTAAGTTGTATCAAAGCTTACAGAACGGTTAGCAAATCCTACTTTTCCGTCTGCTTCCTTCTCTTTGAATCCTGTTGTACAAGAATCTTTTGCATAATGTGTGTTTGCTTCGGCCGGTTTCCATGTGTTATCATGATAGCCTGGGAAATACGCACCATTTTCTTTGGATTCGTTACCATTGAAAAGTTTTACACCATAATCTGCTTTTGTACCGGTTCCCATAGGGTTGTTGATACCGAAACGAAGTGTGGTGTCTTCATCAGCAGCACCTGCTGCTACTTTTTCGCCCTTGTTATTAACATGAGCAGAAGCGGATTTATTTGCATCGGCAGCGAACTTATCTTTTTTGTTCATTTTGCCATACTGATCCAAATATACATAAATTGCTTTGTAAGTAACATCACTGGATGTAGATACTACACGAAGGTCAGCAGAAGCACCACTAAAGCTTCCCATTGTTTTTCCGGTTGTATCTTTCAATTTAGAAAGATCAATGTTAAAGATAGGAGCGAAGTCATATGCTGCTTCTGTACCATTCAAATCAACTTCCAAACATTTGTTAGAAGCATCTTCCGGATCCTGTACTACTTTCATCGTACCGGAGTTCTTGTCTGCAGAAGTGTATTTCCACTCTGTTCCTACAGGATAACTTTCGAAATTTTCTACGAGTGTTTTCTTTCTCGTATCCGGTGTAGCTGTCGGAGCTGGTGTCTTATCGCTCTTAAACTTAACAACATTTACTTTTACAACAGCTTTTTTACCGCTTCCGTCAGTAGCCCGTGCAATAACATTGGCTTTACCAATTTTACGGGCGATAACGGTTGCTTTCGTACCATTTCCTACTACTTTGAGGATGGATCCTTTGTTTGTGGACCATTTCAAAGATTTGCGTGTTGCTTTTTTCGGAGAAACGGAAGCTTTGATCACCATGTTACGACCGTTCATAATGGTAAAAGTGTTCTTTACGGCTTTCAGTTTGTCCGTATATTTAGGATAAACCTTCGTTTTCTGTCCATTCTTTTCTACAATCTTGTAGTTAGCACTTGACCATGTCGAAGTTGCGTTCTTGGAGATAGCAACTTTCTTTACAGGAGTACCAATCTTGACTTTGATCGTAGCTTTTTTCTTTGCATTCTGCTTGGATGTTACTGTAATCTTTGCAGAACCTTTGCTCTTGCGTGCCTTAACAACACCTTTTGAGCTTACGCTTACGATAGAAGCTTTGCTTGATTTGTATGTAACCTTTTTACTTGCTTTTTTAGGTGTCACAGAAACCTTCAGTTTCTTTGACTGTCCTTTTTTCAGCACAAGGATTCCTGATCCGCCAACTTTGACCCCGATGGTGACTTTTTTTACTTTTTTAGCCGCCTGAGAATCAACGGAAGATACAGTCAAAGATGTGATTACCATCGCGAATACGAGCATCGCTGTCACAAATCTTCTGAAATACTTGGCTGACTGTGTACCGATTTGTCTCATCGTAATACCTCCTAAATTGTTTTGTGTTTCATTGCAGAAAAACTCCAATACATCCGCAATGATATTTAAGTCGATTATAACACTACCCGACATAATATGCAAGGGTGTTTTTAAATTTTGTAAAAATTATAACCAAATTTTTTTCTTGTTTTTTTTACAATTTGTTCATATCTTACATATTTTTGCCCGGCAGAAAGTCAGATGCATCTAAACTCTTTCTATTATTTTTAATATATGAAATATTTTTGTCAGCATTATGGCGAATTTTATTCTTTTTTCTTGACGTTGGGATAGGATTGGATATAAAATCAGAATATACCATTTTACCAAAGGAGTTTTTACTTATGGACAATTCATTATTGGAAGCCATCCACGATACTTTTTCCCTGGAATCCAAGGACATAAACCTGTATGCGCCTTTGACGCTCGCTTATATCGGGGATGCTGTTTTTGAGATCATTATAAGGACCTTGATCGTAGAAGAAAAATCCGGAACCGTAAAAAAACTGCACCTTCGTTCCAGCAAACTTGTGAATGCCAAGGCGCAGGCAGATCTTCTGACCGCCATCGAGGACCATTTGACAGAAGAAGAACTTTCCTATTATAAAAGGGGACGCAATGCCAAACCGCATTCGGTCGCCAAAAATGCCAATCTTCATGATTACCACACCGCGACCGGTTTTGAAGCATTGATCGGATACCTCTATCTCTCCGGTCAAATGACACGCGCCCTGGAACTCGTCCATCTGGGATTGGGGTCTATAAAAGAGTCATAATCAGATGCATGATCGGTGCCATGCCGAAAAATCCCGGGAGTAACAGGATTGCGCCGACAAATATGCCGATCACCGTAAAGCAGAGTGCAAATCGTACTCTGCTCATCGGGATACAAACTGCCACAAGCACTCCGAAACTTACAATTCCTCCCGCGATCAGATGCATCGTCGATAAAATCAATTCTGATAACGAAAACCATTCTCCCACCAATGTAATCGCAACCAGACTTCCCACCATACAAATTGCCGCCGGCAAGGAAACGCGCAGGACATTTCGCAGGAACCCCTTCGGTATCGTCTCTTCATGATGTTCCAAAGCAAGTACAAAACTCGGAATTCCGATGGCGGTCCCTCCGATCAGACTGAGCTGGATCGGAATAAACGGGTAGGATTTTCTCAATATAATATAAATAATACACAAAAGAATGGAATATATCGTTTTCGTGAGATACAATGCGCTTACACGCTCAATGTTGGAAATGATTGTTCGTCCTTCCCCCACGATCTGTTTCATCGAGGCAAAATCGGAATCCAGCAGCACGATATGCGCAATCTGCTTTGCCGCATCACTTCCCGCCGCCATAGCGATACCACAATCCGCATCTTTCAGGGCCAGAACATCATTCACACCATCGCCAACCATTCCGGTCACATTGCCCTCTGCTTCCAGTGCTTTTACGATCGCCTGCTTTTTCTCCGGGCTCACGCGTCCAAACACTGTATATTTTCCAATGATCTTCTGCAATTCTTCTTCCTCTTCCGGGAGTTCTCTGGCGTCAATATAATTTTTCGCTTCCGGCAGCCCTGCACGCACACCCACGACGGAAACCGTCAATGGATTGTCACCGGACAATATCTTGATCTGAACATTTTTATCGCGGAAAAAGGCAAATGTCTCTGCTGCATCTGCTTTGATGATATCAGACAAAGCGACAAATCCCACTTCTTTTTTATCGTGTGTCAAAAGGAGGACACGCATTCCCTCTGCCGCGTACACTTCTGCGCGGGCAAGAATCTTTCCGTTTTCTGTCAGATATTCCGGGGCACCCAGTCGATAATCCCCTTTTCCCACGATCGTTACACGCATATGCTTGCGGCTGGAGCTAAATGGTACCTTTTCGGCAACCGATGCCCCTTTTGTCTCCGGAAAATATCTCCGCAGCGCGTCTGTCGTTGCATTGGTTTCTTCAAACGCATAGGCAAGAATGCCTAGAATTTCTTTCATGTCTTTTTCTTCGGACAACGGCACAAGTTCTTCCACCTGCAGATCTCCTGTCGTGATGGTCCCCGTCTTATCGAGGCATAAAACATCCACTCTCGCAAGCGCTTCGATGGCTTCCATTTCCTGCACCAATGCATTTTTCTTTGCCAGACGGCCCACGCCGAGAATAAACGAAATACTGGTAAGAAGGACGAGGCCTTCCGGAATCATTCCGATCACACCGGCTACCATATTTACGATAGAATCGGATAACGTATTGCCGGCGGAGTAGCGCTGAATAAAAAAGAGGAGCAGTCCGATCGGAATGAGCGCATAACTTACATATTTAATAATTTTTCCGATTGCATCCTGCATTTCCGAAGTCGCGCGCCGTTTGGTCTTTGCCTTTTTTACAAGCTGCGTCGCATAATTTTCTTCTCCCGTATGTAACACTTTGGCGACCGCACTTCCTGCTACCACGTCGCTTCCTGAGTACACAAAGTCACCTTTTCTCTTCTGAACAGCGAGGGATTCTCCCGTTAAAAGTGATTCATTGACTTCCATCCCATCCGTTTCCAAAATTTCACAGTCCACCGGAATCTGATCCCCCAGCAAAAACTGCACGGTATCACCCTCCTGCAGAAGTTCGATGTCACATTTACAAAATTCTCCATTTTTATATCGTCTTGCTTTTGTCGCTGTAACGACCGACAGCGCATCTATGATCCGTTTTACCTTTAATTCCTGTCCGATCCCGATCACGGCATTGGTAATGACAATCCCCATAAACAGCATATTTTTGTATTGACCGGACACCAGAATGAGTCCTGCCAGCACGAGGTTCAAAAAGTTGAAGTATGTAAATATATGCGACGAGATGATTTCCCACCGGCTTCGTGATGCGGTTCCCTTCATAAGCGTTTCCTCCGTGTAAATCCGAATCCTAATCCCTTATAAAATAAAAAGGAAATGACAGGCTTGTAACCATTCATTTCCTCTCTCTAAAGCTAGCGACGGGAATCGAACCCGTGACCTCTTCACTACCAATGAAGTGCGCTACCGACTGTGCCACGCCAGCTGAATCATTTATAACAATCCATGGACTATTCTATCAAAGTATGTTGATTCTGTCAACAAAAACTTACCAAAATGCCATAAGTTTTTTCTTGATGCGCTGAAGGGCATTGTCAATGGATTTGGGTGTTTTTTCCAGTTCTTTTGCAATCTGCTGATAATTCATGCCGTCGACGTAAAGATTGACCACTTTCTGCTCAAACTCACTGAGATTCTGACGAATGTACTGCTCGATCTTTCCCACACGCTCCCGGTCGATCAAGATATCTTCGGGATTGGACACGCCGACCCATTCGAGCATTTCACCAAGTGTCGCTGCCCCATTTTCCTCATTTCCGCGCGCTTCCACCGGAATATCGAGTGAAATGTACGTGTTAAGCGGCGAATTTTTAAGGCGGTTTGCCCCTTTTACGGCATTATAAAGCTGGCGGTCGATGCAGACGCTCGCAAAACTGCGGAATACGGTCTCTTTTTCCACATCATAATCACGTATGGCTTTGTAAAGTCCGATCATGCCTTCCTGAATCAGATCGTCATTGTCGCCGCCGATCAGATAAAGTGCCCGCGCTTTTTTCCGCACGAGATTTTTGTATTTTTCAAGCAGATAATCGGTTCCTTCTTTTTCTCCCCCACGCACGCGACGGATGATTTCCTCGTCGGTAAGTGTTTCGAACCCACTCATTTCCATTTTCCGTTAAAATCCCTTTCTTTGACGCACAATCTCATAAGCAAGTACCCCGGCCGCCACGGAAGCGTTCAGAGAATCGATGTCCCCTGCCATCGGAATGCTTGCCACGTAATCGCAGTGTTTTCGGACAAGCTGCGACACGCCGGCTCCTTCATTTCCGATTACAAGCCCAATCGGTCCTTTAAGGTTATTACGGTACATGATCTCGCCGTCCATATCCGCGCACACAAACCACAATCCGCGCTCTTTTAATTTTTCCATCTCAGCGGAAAGATTGGTAACTTTTGCCACCGGCGTATAATGAATGGCTCCCGCAGAAGCTTTTACTACCGTCGCAGTCAAACCTACCGCGCGGCGCTTTGGAATGATCACACCATGTGCGCCGGCAAGGTTTGCGGTTCGGATGATCGCTCCGAGGTTATGCGGATCTTCAATCCCATCCAGCAGGAAGAAAAAGGGATCTTCGCCCCGTTTTTCCGCCAATGCAAACATATCTTCCACCGTACTGTAACGGAATGCTGACAAGTTTGCCACAACTCCCTGATGTTTCCCTGACTCACTCATATGATCCAAGCGTTCTTTTGGTACAAAATCCACCATAACTCCGGCTTTTTTTGCCTCGCGGAGAATGCTCAGCACCGGTCCGTCCTGACATCCTTTGAGCACAAACAGTCTCTCGATCAATTTTCCTGCGCGAAACGCCTCCATTACGCTGTGCCGGCCTTCCAGCCGCAGTTCATTTTCCTGATTTTCCATGATTTTTCCTCTTTCCTATGTGATATCGTTAATATACCATTTTAATTTTCCGGCATCTCCGTCCTCCACAAGTGCCCGCGCCATAATATACGGCTTTTCCGTCATGCGAATCGTGATACCTTCCCCCATTAAATTTTGTAAAAAATATCCATCTTCAAACAAAACCGCTTCGTCGTCCGTCACTCCCAGATAATGGCATATAGATTCTGCCACTTTAGCCGCATCTTCCGGCGCACAGATCATTTCCTGCACCTCATATCGATCCTCCTCATGTGTCACAACAGCGACACCATGGATCATCGTCTCATTTCGCAGCACAACGACTTTTCCCCCGAGTGTCTTGGTTTCTTTCATTAAAGTATCGTAATATTTGACATCGCGGTAAATATAGGCATCAAATTCACTCGCATATAATTGGGCGTTTGCAAATTCCACCGCCCGCTCCTTCAACTGGCTGTCAAGATGCGAAAAGGAACCTGCATGGTACCATTTGTGCCGTCTCCCTTGAATTTCCATCTGTTTTCGGTAATACACTCCTTGGAATCCAAAAGGTTTATAAATTTCTTCGTTTGCCGGCGACAAAAACGCATACGGCGCTCCCTCGTTTCTTGCATCCATCATTCCCTGATACAAAAGCATTTTCATAAATCCTCTATGCCGCCATTCCGGAGCTGTCGCAACGCCCTCGATATAAGGACATTTCACTTTTTCTCCCTGAATCACGAGGGTGTAATAATTAAAAAATATCATGCTTACCAGATCATGTCCTTCGTATTTTGAATATACCACAGTATGATCGGCTCTTTCTTTAAAATAGAAATCAATATAGGCATCGTTGTCGCCAAATATTTTCTTCCATAACTGCCTATGGTTCATAGTCCGGCTCCTTTACTGTTATTCTAAGATGCATACCGCCTGCGCCGAGATTCCATCTCCGCTTCCGGTAAATCCCAGTCCTTCTTCTGTCGTAGCTTTTATATTGACCTGATTCAATTCAAGTCCCAGCGTATTCGCAATATTTTCGCGTATTTTCGGGATATATGGCGCCATTTTCGGCCGCTGCGCGATGATCGTCGCATCAATATTTCCTACTGAATATCCATTTTCTTCCAACAATTGATCAACGTAAGCCAGCAGGCGCACGCTCGATATCCCTCTATATCTTTCGTCCGTATCCGGAAAATGCGTCCCAATGTCACCAAGCGCCGCCGCTCCCAGCAGCGCATCCATGATCGCATGAAGCAGGACATCCGCGTCAGAATGCCCGAGCAGCCCATACTCATACTCAATTTTTTCTCCCCCTATGATCAAATCGCGGTCTTCCACCAGCCGATGCACGTCGTAACCCATTCCAATCCGCATAAGCCTTCCTCCTTACTTCTTCTAATTGGATCGTAACCATTTCTGAATAGTTACATAATAACAAAAAACCGAAGAAGATTCAAGGGGTTTTGGAATTTCTTGTGTGTGGGGTTTTGGGCTTCAGCGCGACTGGGAAAGGCAACCTATTTCGGTGATTTCTCTGATTTTCGTTGCCTTTCCTTTTTCGCACAAAAAAAGAATGTCTTTCGACATTCTTTTTAGTAGCGGGAAAGGGATTTGAACCCCCGACACCACGGGTATGAACCGTGTGCTCTCGCCAACTGAGCTATCCCGCCATATATTG
>OATK01001303.1_pt1 | contig 16612 bp, 19 predicted proteins | sample 1516611 | NCBI WGS metagenome assembly OATK01 (sample SAMEA2579947, study PRJEB22360) | human gut metagenome | biome: human gut; feature: human-associated habitat; material: faeces | place: Denmark | collected 2008/2010 | reverse complement strand
CCATTTGCATAGTGTATCGGATAATGCTTAGTGAATATTTATATTTTTTATTTTCTTCAGCAGAAAATTATGGGTATATCTTACAATTTGATACCGGTTTCGTAAATGTCATAAGGATACATTAAGTGTAAAAAGGTTGTGGCTTACTGCTTTGCCTTTTAAACTCACAACCTTTTTACACTTAACCTAACCTTTATACACCTTGTACAAATTAAAGCCTTTAATTATACTAATTTCCATATTTTACCATTAGTATAAAATCCGAATTTTCCGGAATTTTACAGAGAGTGTTTTGTTGGCCGACAGGTTTTTCACTTTAATAAACTGATCCGGATTTTTTCCCCTGAAATGCGGGGCCAAAAGATACACCTCTGGTGTCAAAATTCAGAATGAAAACGGAGGGGAGGTACGCTATTGATTGAAGGCTTATGAATTTACGATTGACAACCCGCTGGAATACGTACTCACCGGGAAGTTTGAGGCGCTGTCTCCTAACTGGGTGCATGAAACGATGGAGCTGATTGATTACGAACTTTTTGTCATTTCCAAGGGGCCTTTATACCTGTCCTATCAAAATCAGGATTTTACCGTAAATACGGGTGAAACGCTGCTCCTTCCGCCGGGGCAGCCTCCCGCCAACCTCCGGAGGGGCTTCAGGCCCTCGGACTGCAGCTTTTACTGGATGCATTTTACATCCTCTCATCCGGTGACGCCCGTAATTACTGAGGATGGCGTTACCGACACCCTTTCGTATCTGACGGAAAATAATATCCGGCTTCTGATCCCGCAGTACTGCAGGACGCTGAATACGGAAAAAATAATTGTACTGATGAAACAGCTGCAGGACGCTGTCCGTTCCCAGTACGACAGGCTGACCATCAATTACATGACCACCCTGATTCTGTGCGAAATCCACAACCAGCACATTCGGCAGCTGAATGTGAGCATACCTGCCAAAAACCAGAGGCAGATGTTCCAGGACATCCTTGATTATATCAAACGGCACATTCAGGAAAATATCAGAGTAGCAGATATTGCCGGTCATTTCGGCTACAATGACAAATATCTGTCGCATATGTTCAGTTCCATTGCGGGGATGTCTTTAAAAAGATATATTATGAAGGCAAAGATTGACGAGGCCAATTTCATGCTGACGGATACCAACATGACCATACTGGAAATCAGTGTCGCGCTGGGCCGAATGTGAATGGGTGTCGGGCGGGGTTTTGCCCCCAGCCACAATTTTATGAAATTTTATAAGAAGATGACCGGGCTGACGCCCAGTGAATACAGAAATGCCTTTTCCAAAAGAATGCTTTACCATAAATAAAACAGGTCCAAATCGGAAGACGCCTCCCTTTGAACCTGTTTATTGCTGTTATTCAATATCAAATCTGTTCCTGGAAATGCCCAGAAGAACGCGGGTGCCCTTTCCTTCCTCCGATTCTATGGCAATCGTCTGGCCCAGCATATCCATGGTCCTGCGGCAGAGAAAGAGGCCGATTCCCGTGGAACGCTTTTCCCTTCTGCCGTTGTAGCCCGTATAGCCCCATTCAAATACTCTGGGAATATCCTCCGGGCGGATACCGATGCCATTATCCTCCACAACCAGGAACGCTCCTCCCCCACTCTCCTTTGTGTAAATCCGGATGCTGCCGCTGCCATCCTTAGCCGTATATTTCACCGCATTTCCAAGCAGCTGCTCCAGAACGAAAAGGAACCATTTTTCATCTGTGAGCACAGCAGCTGCCATATCCTCCAGATGGATAGCTGTTTTGTTATAAATGAGTACGGACGCCATATTTTTTACAGCCTTTTTTACCAGGGATGAAAGCGGGTATTCCTTTAAGACCAGATCCCTTCCGTCCTTATCCAGGCGCTGGTACTGGAGGGCCATATCCACGTACTGCTCCGCCTTCCACAGCTCCTGCTCCATGGAACGCCGATCCAGCTCCTCCTCCTGTAAAAGTAGATGCATGGCGGCCACCGGGGTTTTTATCTGATGGGACCAGAGCGTATAGTATTTGCTGCTTCTCTCCCTTTCCTCCCGGCCGTTTTCCTTTTCCTGTTCATATTTTTGCTGCCAGCCCCTGGCCAGCTGCGCCCACGCCCCTTCCAGGCCGCGGCTTTCCTCTTCCGGGGAAAAAATTCCCGCCTCCGCCTGTGAAGCATATAGTTCCAGCAGCCTGCGTTTTTTTACGTATTTTCTGTAATCGGAGAAAATCAGGACAGAGGACAGCACGGCGAGGACCAGAAGCAGATAGACCGCCGGCTGCCAGGGCAGATCACAGAGCCACCATATAAAAAGAAGGCAGACCGTGGGAAGAAGATATAGCATAAAGCTGACCCGCTCCCTGATATAGTCGGAAAAACAGCCGCGGGAAAATTCCCCGGATACAGTCTTGTTTACTTCCCTCTTCATGTTTTTTTCCCTTTCGCCGATCCGCCGTCTTCAGGCCGGTAGTTCTCCGGGATCAGGTATCCCATGCCCTTCCTGGTTTCAATAAAGCCCTTCAGTCCTGTTTCTTCCAGCTTTCTGCGAAGCCGTGTCATATTCACGGTCAGGGTGTTGTCATCTATAAAGGCTTCATTTTCCCAGAGTGCACAGATGATTTCATCCCGGGATACGGCGCAGCCTTTCTTTTCCATTAGCAGGCTGAGAATGCGGAACTCATTCTTGGTAAGCTCCAGCTTCTGTCCATTATAAGCAAGCGTGGCGTCGCTTAAGGAAAGTGTGGCTTCCCCGGCATGGATTACGTCCTTTCGCGTGCCGAAGGTATACGCCCTGCGCAGAAGCGCCTGGATTTTAGCCAGAACGACTTCCAGACGGAAGGGCTTTGCCAGGAAATCATCCGCTCCCATATTGACGGCCATCACCAGATTCATATCGTCCGCCGCAGATGAAATAAATATAATAGGAACCTGGCTTGTCTTTCTGATTTCCTGGCACCAGTAATAGCCGTCGAAAAAGGGCAGGGATATATCCAAAAGCACCAGGTCGGGGGAAAACTGTGCAAACTGCTCCCCAACACGGCCAAAATCAACAACAGCCTGTACCTCATAATTCCATTTTAACAGGGTTCTGGTCAGCACGGCGGTTATCGTGTCATCATCCTCCACAATCAAAATCTTATACATAAATCCTCCTGTTCTGCGTCCCATCACACAGTGACGGGGAATAACGCAGCTGTGTATCTTTTTTTATCATAACCCGTCGGCGGCTGTTTTTCCACTTTTTTATAAATTCTTTGCAAATGGTTGGAAATCAGCGGAAGATATGATATCCTAGTACTTAACTGATTCCGGGGAAACGCATGTTTTTTGCCTGCTTCCGAACCGGAACCGGCAGATTGTGAAAGGATGGTATACAGCTATGAAAAAACATCAAAGAATATCCATACTGCTGACATGTCTGCTTCTTGCCCTGCCGCTGCAGACAGCGGTCACAGAACCGCTTCAGATAAATGCCGCCGAGGCCCTGCCCGCAGGAGGCATAACCACCACGGTTTCCGACAGCCGTTTTATTGATGCCGGATGGATGAACCAGAATATTATACTTACCCTGGACGGACAGGTCTGGGCAATGGGAATTAATATGATGAAGGATTATCCCGTATTTCTGTCCAACGACCTTGGCGTCCCCCAGTGTATCCTGGGAGATACGGCGGTTATCGATGTATTTCTGAACGCTATCAACGAACAGCTCAAAGCCCAGGTTTTCCAGAGCGACAGTCCCGTTTTTGACACAGGCACAGGAAGCTATATCTACAATTCCGGGCAGACCTATTACCAGCTCAACGCCAATGTGAAGAACTGGCTGATAACCACACTGCAGCAGCAGTTTATCGCAGGAACGCCGCAGCCTATTACCCTGGAGCTTACCTCCGGCTACCTTACAAGCATTGTCAATGAAGGCGTGCTCACCTACAGCCCTGATTTCGTGCTGGCCGGCAGCTGCACCACCAGTTTTTCAACCAGCTCCTCCAACCGGATCAACAATATCAAGGTTGCCGCGGGACATCTGAATAACATGATTATAATGCCCGGCCAGGAGGTTTCCGTCAGTACGGCAATTCTTCCCAGGACTTCCGCCAACGGCTACCGGGAAGCCGGCGCATATCTGAACGGAGAAACAGTAATGGCTATTGGAGGCGGCATCTGCCAGGTATCCTCCACCGTCTACAATGCAGTTAAGAATGCAGGCCTTGTCGTGCTGGAACGCCATCCTCACAGCATGCCTGTGCACTATCTTCCTCTCGGGCTGGATGCGGCGATTTCTTCCGGTTCCAAGGATCTTCGTTTCCGCAATAACTACTCCGCTCCCGTTATCCTCCAGGCATATACGGAAGGGAAGAAGCTGACGATCAATGTGCTGGTATGGAACCATGATTTGAACGGCCGCACCTTCAAGCTCTGGGCGAAGAACACAGGAAGCCTTTCTGCAAAAACCTATTTTACCACGTATCAGGACGGCCAGGAGGTCAGCACGGAATATGTAGGCAATTCCTCTTATATGGCTCCCAAGCCGAAGAAAACCGAAGCCGAGGACGAATAGCGGCACACAGGAAAGTTTTTTAAAGATTTAATAAACAGCTTATAAGTAATAAAAGGCAGGCCGGAAATCCCAGCAATGAATTTCCGGCCTGCCTTTTTCTTCATCCATCTTCCACGAAAGATAACTAATTCTCCAAAGCTCTCTTCTTCCAGGCGCCTTTTTTATAGAAGATCAAAGTGATAAGCGCACCCAGAACCCAGGAACACAGCAGGGAAATGAATACACATTCATTCCGCCCGTTGGGAAGCTCAGGTGTTCTTGTCATCCAGGCAATGCCATAAGCAAGAGGCACACGGATAGCAACGGTTGTAATCAGGGAAATCCACATGGGCGTCATGGTATCTCCCGCTCCTCTCATGACACCGGACAGACACTGCGTCACAGCCATGGCGATATAGCCTACTGCAAGGATACGCATCAAATGCATGCTCAGCTTCACCAGCTCGCCTGTTTCCGTAAAGATTCCCATCAGGTATTTTCCGAAGATAAGTATGAGACCCGTAATGACGGCGGAAACTGCGGCCGCAATAACAGTTCCTTCCTTCGCCCCTTTTTCCACCCTGTCATATTTTCTCGCGCCTACATTCTGGCCGGCATAGGTGGTCATGGCTGTGCCGAAGGAGAAGTTCGGCATCATGGCAAAGCCGTCCACACGCATAATAATTACGTTGGCTGCGATAAACATTTCACCGAAGCTGTTCGTCAGCGACTGAACGACGATCATGGCCATGGAAAAAATCGCCTGCGTAAAACCGGAGGGCAAGCCCAGCCGGATCATATCCGTTGTATGCTTTTTCCCGGGCTTCAGATAATGAAGCTTCAGATCAAAAATTTCCTTCATGTTGGCCAGCTTGAACATACACATAATCGCCGAAACCGCCTGCGCGATTGCAGTTGCAAGGGCCACGCCGGCAACACCCATGCGGAAGCTTGCAACGAAAAGGATGTCAAGCACGATATTCAGTACCGTGGCCACCAGCAGATACACCAGCGCGGAAACGGAATCCCCAAGCCCGCGCAGGATACCGCTTAAAATATTGTAATAAGCCATGCCGGCAATGCCCACGAACAGAATAATCAGGTAAGAAGCGCACCAGTCCATAATGCTGTCCGGCGTATTCAGCAGCCGCAGCAGAGGCCTCACCACAAAGGGCGCCACCACCATAATAATGACCGAGGATATGGTCAGCGTGATACTGCAGCCGATGGAGCCGGACAGCTCCTCTCTCTGTTTCGCCCCGAAATACTGGGAAACCATAATGCTTGCACCCACGGAAATTCCTACGAACAGGACCAGCAGAAGGTTCAGGATAGGGCTGGCGCTGCCTACGGCCGCCAGCGCATTGTCGCCCACATACCGGCCAACGACAATGCTGTCCACCGTATTATAAAGCTGCTGTGCAATATTTCCAATCAGCATAGGTATGGCAAAGGCTACGATTCTTTTCCCCGGTGATCCCTCTGTCATATCAGTCGGCGCAAACAGCGCCGCCAGATTAAATTTCTTTTTTGTCTTTGTTTCACTCTTTTGTTGTTCCATCAGTTCCCCCTGTATATTATGTATAAATTATCTGCGCGCCAAAGGGCATCAAAGCCAGTTTGGCCATTTTGAAATGCTGCAGGCCGAAAGGTATCCCGATGATGGTAATGCAAAGCAGCGCGCCCAGTATTACCGACTCAAGAGCCATGGGAATGCCTGTAATAATCATCCAGATGATATTCAGAATCAGCGAACCTGCGCCGCCTCCGTAAACTATCTCCTTGCCGAAGGGCCATGCCGCCAGGGCCGCAAATTTGAAGCACTGCTTTCCGACCGGAAGCCCGATGATGGTAATACTCCAGAGAATTCCGGCCAGAAACCAGCCCAGTGCACTGAAAAAACCACCGCAGAAAAACCATAAAAGATTTCCTAATACACTCATTTCCGTCCTCCTTTCTTAGTGCGCTAATTTCTATTATATGATGGATATTCATTTGATGCAATTCTTTCTTGCCCCTAATTTTTAAATCCTTTATTAAATTTTCATAAAATCTCTGAAAGAATTTAATTCTTTTAAACAAAAAAAGAACAGAGGCTCTGCTTTTGGCAAAACACTCTGCTCTCCTTTTCGGATAAGCTGCTGTCCGAAGCTTCAGGCGATGTTTTCCTGGACATCTGTTTTCAGCTGCGCCAGCACTTCATCAACGGAAACACCAGCTTCTTCCAGTGCATCCGATAGTTTTTCAAGCTCTTCATTCTTTTTCTGTCGCAGAAGCTCTTCCAGTTCTTCGTAAAGCTCCTGGGTCCTTACTTCCAGATTGTAAATACTCTGCTGCGTGTCCTGGATTCTTTCATCCAGAGATTTGTTTTTTCTTCCTCTCGGCATGGTTGTCCTCCTGTTATGTTTTGTTCTTACTAAGAAGTATATGAAGGAGGAATGGAAAATATTCACAGAGCTGTATATTTTTTCTGAAAAATATTAACGGTAAATATCGTAGTTTACAGTTTTGTAGAAAAGCTCCCTGACAGCTTCAAAGCTGCCGGGTCTCTGCCCCAGTATCCACATGAGCTTTGTGAGGACCGCTTCCAGGTTCATATCATAGGCTTCCAGCAGCGGAAACTGCTCCTGTACCCTTTTGCCCACCTCATAAACGCCAATATTGCTTCCCTCATATGTGACCTGCGTGGTCATGACCACAGCCTTGCTGGAGCCGTACTCTTCCATCAGCCTGACAAATTCATGAAGCAGGCTGTCCGGGATACCTCCCACACCAAAGCTTTCCACAATGATTCCGTCATACTGGCTGAAAATATCTTTCAGGATGACCGGGGACATACCCGGCGTCAGCTTCAGCAAAAATACCCGGGGATTAAGCTCATGGCAGAAGGAAACCGGTTCTGTAAACGGCTTCGGTTCAATGTAGCGGACCAGATGTTCATCTCGCATCACGGCAAGCTCCGGATAATTGATGCTGGCAAATGCGTTATAGCTCATGGTTTTCACTTTTTTTGCACGGGTGCCGGCAATGATTTTCCCTCCGAACACAAGGCTCACCCCGCTGGACGCATCATCAAGAGCATAGGCGATACTGTCCCGCAGGTTCATTCTGGCATCGGAAATCTCCATTTCCAGAGGCCTTTGGGAGCCGGTGAGCACAATGGGCTTCGCAGAGTTCTGTATCATATAGGAAAGCGCCGCCGCCGTATAGGCCATGGTATCTGTGCCGTGGCAGACTACGAAGCCGTCAAAGGCTTCATAATTTTCCTCTATGGCATGTGCGATCTGCATCCAGTGCCCACAGGTCATATTTGTGCTGTCTATGCCAAACAGGTTCTGCGCCTCCAGGCTGCACACATTATCCATAAAAGGCAGAAATTCCAGAATTTCCTCCGCAGTCAGCGCCGGCGCCAGCCCATGCTCTGTTTTGTGGGAGGCAATGGTGCCTCCGGTGGTAAGCAGCAATATTTTTTTCTTTGTCATTTGCATTCTCCTCCGCCCGGCGGGGCGGATACTGCCCTGCAGAACGTTTTGTCTTATCTTTGCCAGGGCCTGTTTTCTTCCAGTCCCATCGAAAACAGTTCCTTTACCTGGTCGTCCATGTTATCATCAGGTTTATAATACTTCAGCATCCGGATGATGTTCTTTTCCCGCTCATCCGCGGCGTTGTAGCCTTCCAGGGCCGCCATCATCTTCTCCTGCAGCTTAAGCGGCGTTTCCAGGGGAGGCGGCGTAATGCCCGCCAGCCGGCACAACAGGCCGCAGACGTAACCCATTTCATAGTTCCCCGTCATCACGGAGGTTTCATGCTGTGCTTTAATGACCACTGACATTCTGGCCAGAACCGGTACCATAAATATCCCTCTTTTCCGTCTGTATAAAAGCGTGCGCTCCCATTTTCGTCCATGGGTGATTATAACATGCCGGAATCCGCGTTACAAGTCACAGGACTTTATCTTGGCACAGTCTTTTATCCTGGCACGTTTTTTATCCTGGCATGTTCCTTCATCCTGGCATGTTCCTTTATCCTGGCATGTTCCTTTATCCTGGCATGTTCCTTTATCCTGGCACGTTCCTTTATCCTGGCACGTTCCTTTCAGCCGGGCCGCTGCGCTTTTCCTCTGCCGCAGCAGCCCCGGAAAACCCGGACAGCTCACCTACCATCCTCTTTTTCTGCTCACCTTCGATGCCCTGTTTTTCCTTTCAGCCGGCTTCATCCTTTTTATCAGAACAAATGACGCCAGGAACACCGCAGCGATGACCGCAGCCGCAATTGGCCTGGAATAATGCAGCCAGTCATATTTATCCCCATATTCCGGCCTTAGCAGAATCATAACCGCCTTAACAGGATAATAATTCATCGGCTTCCAATCGATGGAGGCCAGGAACCCGTAAACGAAGGCAGCCGCGGTCCCGACCAGCATAGCGCCCTCCTTGCAGGCAGCCAAAACCGTTATGGGAAGGACTGCCGCAAAAATCAGAATATTTGCGCATATAATCCGTACAGACCACATCAGGACACTCCCGGCGCCAATTCCAGGTAATTTCAGCGCCGCTCCCAGAAGACTCCCCAAAACGCTGCTGCCCACTCCAAAAAAGCTAACCACAACCAATAATACCATCAGCTTCCCCAGTAAAATCCTTTGAAAGGAGACGGGGATCGTGAGCATGTTTTTCAACGTATCATCCGTGGTTTCCCTCTCCATCATGTAGCTGCCCAATAAAACAGTCAGCACCGGGGAAAAATAGATACAATTGTTTTCAAGTATATTTCCCATCAGCAATGCAAAATTTTTAACCGTACTGTCTCTGGCAAAAACCGGTATGACGGAAAGCACGCAGGATAACGCCACAATAATTGCACCCGCCTTCAGCATCGACGCACGTTTGATTTTTAATAATTCCGTATATATAATTACCCCCATATTGTCACCTCGACCATTTTTTATAAAAACGCAGAATCAATGTAACCGATAAAGTAAAAATAATCACCAGGCTGACAAACACCCGCAGATGATCACTCATATGCACAGGACTTACATAGTCTCCGAAAAGGGCCTTCTTTCTATAGTCTAAAATAAAGGATACCCAGAATAATCCTGTGATAAGGGGCAGAAACTTTACTATCATTTCATGGCCTGCAAATAAAATAAGGAAAAACCAGTTCAAAATGGAATAAGAAAAAGCAAGCAGAATGGACAGCACATAGTTCTGGTTAAAATAAATAACCATAACCACCGCAGGAAGCGAAAAGCTCACAATCATGATGCCCGCCAGTATACTGACCATCAGCTTAAAAGGGAAATCATATACCGCCCTGTAATTTACCGCCGCGCAGAAAACAGTGACGGAAACTGTGGTTAACATCGCATAAAAAACAGCCCACAAATACAGCACGGCCAGCTTTACAAGAACTAATTGTCCGCAGGTAATGGGTATCGAACGGATATTTTTAAAGGTGTCATTGTCACGCTCCGCAAAAAACAATACGGCGCCCACGCTTCCAATCAGGCAGGGCAGAAACAGCATAAAGCTATATACAATATTACTGCCGAAAACATAATCATAATAATTGTAAAGAGCGCGGCAGTCCTGCGTTCCATCAATCCTTGAGCGTGTCATAATTACCAGGGCCAGAGGAAACAGTACGGCCAGCATTGTCAGCAGGGGGATCACCTTGTTTCTTTTATATTTCCATAATTCGCACCGGACAAGCTTAAGCAATTCCTTCACCCCCTGTCACCCGCGTAAAATATGCTTCCAGAGTATCTTCATGTAAATATAACTCGCACACATCAATTCCATTTTCAATCAGGGAACGGTTAAGCCTCTCCAACGGGACGGAAATATCAAATATCCAGATATTTTTCTCATCCAGGATTTCAAAATCAGTGATGTGAAACTGCGTCTCCAAAAGCCTGGCCGCAGCAGCCGTATCCGTCACCGATAATTGAATATGGCGGTTATTTTTTCTTTCCAGTTCTTCCATCGATTCTTCTTCCAGAAGGACTCCATGATCAATAATCCCAATATCATCGGCTAACAGGGCTATCTCCGACAGGATATGGCTTGAAATCAGTATTGTTTTGCCGCCGGAATGACATAAATCATGTAAAAAGTCGCGTATCTCCACGATCCCGATAGGATCCAGCCCATTGATTGGCTCATCCAGGATTAAAAGCTCCGGTTCATGCATAACGGCCAGCGAAATCGCAAGACGCTGTTTCATGCCCACAGAATATTGTGAAAAAAGCTTTTTATCATTATAGGGCAGCCCCACCAAATCCAGCGCTTCCCGAACCGCATTATATTTGGTAACTCCCCGGAGCTTTGCAAAAATACGCAAATTTTCGCTTCCAGTCAGATTGGGATAAAACCCGGGTGCTTCAATAAGGCTTCCGATGCGCGGCAGCAGGCTTTTTTCTTCCTCCTTCATCTTTTTCCCAAACACATAAACATCCCCAGACGTGGGACTTGTAAGATTAAGCAGCATCTTCATGGTCGTCGTTTTCCCCGCTCCATTGCGACCCAGCAAACCGTAGATACTCTTGTATCTGACATGCATATTGAGATCCGAAACAATTTTCTGCTCTCCATAAATCTTTGTTAAATGCTTCGTTTCGATAATATAATCCTTCAAATTACTCATCTCCTCGTCTTTTTTTATTCCCTGCTCAGCTTCTCATCCGATCTGCTGCTTATAATTTACCATATATCAACCGCAGGTATCTTACAGCATCCTTACATTTCATCAGCTGCTTATACTTAACCAGTCTTGAAATTGTAATCCCGAAAAATTTATGTTATAATTTTCCCATCAGCACGTGAAATTTTTCACTGTTTTTTATCAACTACTATCCGCTAAACACTATTTAATCTAATTTAACTGAATTCACAATTATACAGGAGCAATATGCAAAAATACATTTTAATCACCATCACAACAGCGCTTATCCTCTCTCTTATCCTATGCCTTGTACTGTTTGTGTACATCAGACGGCAGAACAAGGAGCTAAATTATATCAATGGCATTCTTAAAGAAATTAACGCAGGCAACAGGAACCGGAAGATACTCCTGGATTCCGATTCCATCCTTGCCGACATCGGCTTTGGAATCAATCTTCTGCTGCAGGATTCGCAGGATACAATAATAGCGCTGCAGAAAGCTGAAGAGGCGGAGAAGGCTCTGATGACCAGCCTTTCCCATGACATCCGGACACCTCTCACAACACTGATCGGATACCTGGACGCGGTTCATACAGGGATAACAGATGCAGAAACCCGGGAAAGCTATGTGGAGACAGCCCGTCAGAAGGCGTATGCCCTGAAAAATTATGTGGATACGCTGTTTGACTGGTTCAAATTAAGCTCAGGCGAAGAGATTTTAGAGCCGCTTCCCTGCGATATGGCAGAGCTGACCCGTAATATTCTGGAGGATTGGATTGTTATTTTTGAGGAAAAGCATATTTCCTATGAAATTGATATTCCGGAAAGCTTAATAGAATTAACGATTGACAGAAAAGCATATGCACGGATTCTAAACAATCTGATTCAAAATTCCCTGACGCACAGTCAGGCAGCAAAGATCGGAATTTCATTAAAAAAAGAAAAGGATGTGACGGAGATTTCCGTAAGTGATAATGGCGTCGGCATTTCCCCTTCTGATATAAAACATATCTTTGAACGGCTTTATAAATGTGACAAAAGCCGAACTGACAGAGGCAGCGGGATTGGACTGAATATCGTACAGCAGCTCGTTATAAAATCTGGCGGCAATATCACCGTAAAAAGCGAACCTTTTGTCCGGACCACCTTCCTTATTACGTTCGGTCCTGATCACACTTTAAAGCCCGGACCGCCGCTTTAACCGGAATCAGACGGGCGCATTAAAACGGTATCCCATGCCTTTAATCGTCTGAATATATTCGTCAGGGGCAGAAAGACCGTCTATTTTTTTACGCAGCCTGCTCATCGTCGCCATTATGGTATTATCATCATACATATACTCCTGCTTCCATACGGCTTCAAAAATCCTTTTTTTAGAGAGAATTTTTTTCGGGTTTTGAGCGCAATATACCAGCAGTTCAAATTCTTTATTCGGCAAAGCCACCTCTGAACCGTTTACGACCACCCGTTTTTCCGAAAGATTAATTAACAGGCCCTTGTATTCAATGACGGTCCTCTTTTCCGGATCGTTCAGATAAAGGTATCTTCTGATTAAAGACTGTACTCTGGCATTGAATTCCTCTAAATTAAAGGGCTTTGTCAGATAATCATCCGCTCCCATCTGCAGTCCCTTCACCTTAGATGCATTATCGTCCTTCGCCGTCAGCATGAGCACCGGAACATTTCCCTGGAGGCGTATCTTCTCAAGCGTTTCAAAGCCATCCATCCCCGGCATAAAAATATCAAGCACCACAAGATGGTATTCCCTTTTCTGCATGAATGAGATTCCTACATTTCCGCTGTAGCAGACATCGGCCTCAGCATCCATCTGGCGTAGGCTTTCCTGAAGCAGCCTACACAAATCTTTATCATCATCAATAATAAGAATCCTGTTCGGCATATTCCCTGTTTCCCCTTTTCAGGCAAAAAGGAAAGCATCCTTCCCGGGAATTCTGCTTTCCTCCTGTTAATCTCTCATTAATTATAGCTTTTAATCCTGCATACATTAGCCGGTCTGCCGGTGCATCACGTCAGGCTTTGGCGCCCGGATTATTCTGATTCTCAAAGTCTTCAATAATCTGGATGATCAGCTTCACAGTCCCCTCCACACCCAGCACTGAGCTGTTCAGGCAGAAATCATAGCTGTCGGCACGGCCCCATTTCTTGGAGGAATAGTAATTATAATAGCTCTGACGCTGTTTATCCTTCTTAACTATCATGTCTTTTGCTTTGTCTTCGGTCAGGCTGTACTTGCTCATAATACGCTTAACCTTGGTCTCCTCATCGCCATAGATGAAAAGATTGATGCAGTTCTTGAAGTCATGCAGCGCATAATCGGCACAGCGTCCTACAATAACGCAGGGTCCCTCTTCCGCCGCTTTCTTAATGGTATCAAACTGGGCAAGAAATACCTTATGGCTGATGGGCATATCCATAAAGGATGACGCATTATAACCGAAGGAATAAGTATCCATTACCAGGTTATAGAGGAAGGAGTTGGTAGGTCTCTCATCGTGGCTCTTAATCATCTCCTCACAAAAGCCGCTTTCCTTGGCTGCCCTTGTCAGAAGCTCCTTATCTAAGCATTTGATGCCAAAATATTCTGCTACCTTCTCGCCGATTTCACGTCCGCCTGAGCCAAACTGACGGCCTATTGTTATGATTGTATTCATACAACTACCTCCTTGTTCAAGGTAAGCAAGCTACCTTTTATAAATACTATTATAAAGAAAAACTGACACAAATTCAATGATAAAAAGCAAAAACTCCCCGGTCTGTCACAACCGCGGAGTTTCCGCCATTTCAGCACATATTATTCTGCTGTTTTTCCTGATTCCAATCGTGCCGTTTCTTTAATGTTTTTTCTTTTTTTCATAATCGATAAGCACCTTGCCGCCTTCTACAACGAGAATAACAGCAAGAATAACGATAGGTATGATAACTACGCACTGAAGGCCTTCCTTGATAACAGTGCCTGTGCCGCCCATCAGCTTCACAACATTGTTCTTAAAAGAAAGGATCAGGGAAGAAATACACGCAACGAGCATGAATACCATAGGGAAATACAACATCCGGTTAGGCTTGTTGGTCTTAGCCAGATATACCGCAATGGCAAGGAATGCAGGTACGGCAACCAGCTGGTTGCAGGCGCCGAACAGCGGCCATACATTCTGGTAGCCTGCCAGGCACAGTACGAAGCCGAAGAAAGCGGTAATAATGGTAGCCACATACATATTGCTGAGCACGTTCTTCTTTTCCCCGTTTCCGGCGAACAGCTCCTGGAACATGAAACGTCCCAGTCTCGTACCGGTATCCAGTGAAGTCAGGGCAAATGCGGACACCGCCAGGGCGATGATGGTATAAGTTGCCTGAGCCGCTGTTGCATTAAAGCCCATTTTTACGAAAAAGCCCTTGATGGCGGATGCAAATACTACAGTAGGTGATGCCATATCCGCAGGAATGGAACCGTCTGCAGAAAGCGTACCGATAGCGATCAGGGAAATAACTGCCAGAACGCATTCGATTAACATGGAACCATATCCGATTGCCAGCGCGTCCTGTTCATGATCCAGCTGCTTTGAGGTCGTACCGGAACCAATCAGGGAATGGAAGCCGGATACGGCGCCGCAGGCCACGGTGATGAACAGTACGGGGAACAGATAGCTGCTTCCTACCTTGAAACCCACATAAGCGGGAGTCACAATTGTAGGATGCGCTCCGATAATTCCCACAATTGCCGCGACCATCATGAAATACAGCAGGAAGCTGTTCAGATAATCTCTCGGCTGGAGCAGAATCCATACAGGCGTAACGGACGCAATACAGATGTAAATAAATACAAAACCAATCCAGAAGCTCTTGGGAAGGTTAATCGGGCATACAAGGCCGATTCCGATGCAGATAGCAAGCAGAACCACGCCTACAATGGTGGAAACAATCAGCGGCGCATTCTTTCTGTAAACCAGGACGCCGAAAATAATTGCCAGCGGAATGAAAAGGATGGATGCCATGGCTACGGAACCATTGGCAGTACCCTCAACCGCACCGGGGAATATCCCGGTTACACCTTCGCCACAGGTAAAGCTTGCGGCTACGATATCCGCAAATGCAGCGATAACCAGCAGCAGTACAAGCCATGCAAAAACGGTGAAAAGCACCTTGCAGCGATGGCCGATGTTCTCCTCAATAACCTCTCCCAGGGATTTTCCCTGATGACGGATGGATACGAAGATGGAGCCGAAGTCCTGAACAGCCCCGAAGAAAATACCGCCGATAACAATCCATAAAAATACCGGAACCCAGCCGAACAGAGCCGCCTGGATAGGTCCGTTGATAGGACCGGCGCCGGCGATGGATGAAAAATGGTGGCCCAGCAGAATCGGTGTCTTCGCCGGAACATAGTCCACACCGTCTTCCATGGTATGGGCCGGTGTTTCATTCTGGGAGCTTAAGCCCCACGCCTTTGCCAGATATTTGCCGTATGTATTGTATGCTACGACAAAAATGACAATAGCAAGTAAAATAAGAACAATTGCACTCACACTAAATCCCTCCTGTTTGTTAAAAAATTTTGGCTTGTGTGACGTTATAAAAAACAGAACCGCGGCCCGGGAAACTCCGGAACCTGCCGGCGTCTGTCCTATAACCCTTGTTTTTCCCCGTCCTCCGGCTCCCGTTCTCCGTCGCCGGTACGGCCTTTCTGTGAAAAGGGCTTCACATCCTTCTTTTCACAAAGCTCGTCAAAGCCGGGCTTTCCTGCGTCAACCTCCTCAAATATCTCCTTCAGCAGCTTTACCTTCTTCGCTGCTGCGCGGTTGCATGTGATCTTGCGATCCTCCATGCTGACCAATGCCATATGCCCCGTACTGAAGCCTCTGAGGTTGAACCTGTATCCCTTATCAAAGGAATATCTCTTTACGCTTTTCAGCGTATTCCTGTCGGGCGGGTACTGGCTGAGAAGAATCACCGTCAGGAAGCTGTACATATGATCCTTCTCCGGCACCCTGGCGCCCTTTCTCACCAGCTTCGGCTCCATATAGTTCTGAATCACATCCTGTGCTTCCTTCACATGCTCTTCCGTAATTTTATCCGCTGTGATGAACAGAATGTGCTCATAACTGTCCGAAGCCCATAAATTGGCTTCCCGTACCAGTACATACTTCTCCAGATGTGAAAAAAAGTACCCGTAAGCCGGGTACTCCTTGCCATCTATGAAGTATGGTTTATATATATCAAACGTGCCCGAATACCTGAGCAGTAAACGGTCAAGATATTGTGCCATCTCCATGTTGATACCCCTTATATCGTGGTTATATGATTGTGCCTTCTTCCGCTGTACCGCTATGATGCGGTAAAGGGCTGACGGACTATTTATAATTTAGCACAATTTATTCCATAATTCAACACTTTGAAG
>OATK01001287.1_pt1 | contig 16679 bp, 15 predicted proteins | sample 1516611 | NCBI WGS metagenome assembly OATK01 (sample SAMEA2579947, study PRJEB22360) | human gut metagenome | biome: human gut; feature: human-associated habitat; material: faeces | place: Denmark | collected 2008/2010 | reverse complement strand
CAGATACTTGATCATCGGCAGAATCATCGACTCGTACTGGTTGTAGCGGGTGAAACGCAGCGCGGAAAAGTCCGGCAGGCCTCCGATGTGATGAATGTAGCGCTTGATGTACAGCTTCATTTCCAGCGCGGAGTGCCAGTTTTCGAAGGCGAACATGGTGCGCCAGTACAGCCAGAAGTTGGAGTTCAGCACCTCATCATCGAAGAAATCGGTGATCGGCTTGTCATACAGGTCTTCGTCCGGGGTGAAGAACAGCTTCATGATTTCCATCGAAGCCTTGTCGGACAGCCCGAACTTGCCCTTGAGCCCCGCGTCCTTGCCGAGATTCTTGGTGGCGCGGCACAGCGAGTAGTTCGGGTCCTCCTTGTTGAGCCAGTAGTACTCGTCGAGTACGCTGACGCCTTCGGTTTCGATGGAGGGAATCGAGCGGAACAGATCCCACATGACCTCGAAATGATTGTCCATTTCGCGGCCGCCACGCATCACATAGCCAAGGCCGGGAATATCAAGACCGTCACAGGCGCCGCCGGGTACCGGGTCCTTCTCAAGGATGTGGATGTTCTCGCCAGGCATCTGACCATCACGCACCAGATAACAGGCTGCAGACAATGCCGCCAGTCCGGTACCGATGATGTATGCATGCTTGTTGTCCACGTCGGCCGGCTTCTTCGGACGTGCGAAAGCCTCATAATTGCCGCTGCTGTAGTACATATTCCGCCTCCTTGGGGCAGAGTTGACACTTCATCAACTCTTCTTGAATAGACATCATGTCGCATTATTGACGAACGCGCCATAGGCAACGTTCGGCGTTCTGCCGCATTCGCCAATACCTTGCATCTACGGTTTTCGAGGCCTATGTTGGCTGTTGGCTCATAACTATTGAAGGCATACAGGCATACTGAGGATGCGGGGTGCTTCACCGAACCGGATGATTGATAAGGTCCCGCTCAATCCATGCCATGACCAAATCGGCAAGTCGGTTTACCTCCGCTTCGGCGAGTTCACGGCCTTTGGGCAGATGATGCCATTTTTCGATGCATCCGCGGCAGCATGTGGCGGTAGCATGCTGAGCGGTGAATACCGGATGGCCGCGCCATGGCGTCTGCCTGCCGTCGTTCTTCGGTTCGGCTGCGCCTATGCGGTCTCGCAACATTTCTCGCGCATGACGATCGATGGTCGCCTTGCCTTTGGTGCGGGCATAGGCTCGGTCTTTGTCGGTCAAAGCGAATTTGGCGCGGAACTGCGAATGAGACAGCCGTTCCAGCATCGTGGCAATCCATTGTTGCTCGTCATCGTTGTTACCAGTATCCGCCATCTCCATGCCCATACGTTCCACAGTAGTCGCGCACATCGTATGGTGGCACACGCCTTAGCTCCCTCTGATGAAGGAGCCCCCAGCAAAGCCAGGTGAGGGAGAGGCCAGGGGCGAAACCCGCCAATCAGGCGGCAGGCAAGCAGCTGGGGCCAAACAGAATCTTGATCTCAGCAAACAACGAAGTATCTCGCTTGACGCGGAAACGATCGCCAAACGTGAGCACCTGAGCGTTACCCTTCTCATCCAGCACCGCAAGATGTACTTCGCAGTAACCAGGATGATTAGCGAGCACCTGACCGAGTTGCATCATGCGTTGGCGCTCCAACGCCACCGGCGGCAGCGTGATGACCAACGGACGTTCATCCTCGGCTTCCAAGGTCGGAATCTGCATTTCCGTGGCTCTCAGAGAAACGGTTTCGTCGCGCAACTCCACTTGGCCACGAATCTGTACGATGGCGTCCACGGCAAGTTCGGCGGCGGCCGCTTCATAGACCTTGCCGAAGAACATGCATTGGATGGAGCTTTCCATGTCTTCGATGGTCACGATGGCCCAGGGGTTGCCCTTCTTGGATACGCGCCGGTCCACATTGGTGACCAAACCAGCCAACGTGACCTGCTGTCCTTCACCCATCGTTTTGGCTCGATCAACCAGATGCGCGATGGACATTTCACGCAAGGACGCGAGAATCGACTGCATACCGGAGAGCGGATGGTCAGACACATACAGGCCCAACATTTCGCGTTCGAAGTTAAGTTTGGTCTTCTTGTCCCATTCCTCAAGATCGGGTACGGTCACGGAAGCGTCGCCCATGGCCTCCGCTCCCCCATCCTCGGCATCGGAGAACAAATCGAACTGGCCCTCCGCCTGTTTGCGCTTCAGACTCGCCACCGAATCGATGGCGGCCTCGTGCACGGTGAGCAGCGCGCGACGGTTCGGGTCAATCGAGTCGAAGGCACCGGCCTTGATCAACGATTCGACCAATCGCCGGTTCAGCGCGGTCAGGGGCACGCGGCGGATGAAGTCCATGAAGTTCACGAACTTGCCGCGCGGGCCTTCGCGTTCGGCGATGATATCGGCCACGGCCTTGTCACCCACGTTACGGATGGCACCAAGACCGAATCGGACGACGTCGCCGACTGCCGAGTACTCGTACACCGATTCGTTGACGTCCGGCGAGAGCACCTGGATGCCCATGCGGCGGGCCTCGCCCAAGTACAGTGCGGTCTTGTCTTTGTTGGTGGCGGCACCTTGCAACAGGGCGGCCATGAACTCGACCGGGTAGTGCGTCTTCAGATATGCGGTCCAGTAGGAGATCAGACCGTATGCGGCGGAGTGCGCTTTGTTGAAAGCGTAGCCGGAGAACGGCACCAGAATATCCCACACGGCCTGGGATGCCTCTTCGGAATATCCGTGCTCCTTCATACCGGCGAAGAACGGCACCTTCTCCTTGGCCAGCACTTCGGGCTTCTTCTTACCCATGGCTCGACGCAGCACGTCTGCCTTGCCCAGTGAATAACCGGCGAGGATTCGGGCGGCGGACTGCACCTGCTCCTGGTAGATGATCAGACCATAGGTCTCGTCAAGCACCTGCTTCAGAGGCTCCTCAAGCTCAGGGTGAATTGGCGTGATCTTCTGCAGGCCGTTTTTGCGCTTGGCATAGTTGGTGTGCGAATCCATACTCATCGGGCCCGGTCGGTACAGGGCGATAAGTGCGGAAATATCGTTGAAGTTATCGGGCTTCAGGGTTTTCAGCAGTGAACGCATGCCGTCGGAATCGAGCTGGAACACGCCGAGCGTGTCTCCTCGGGACATGAGTTTGTAGGTTTCGGCGTCATCGAGCGGAATCTTGGTGTAGTCGATGGCGGGTTTGCCGTTGGCCTCGATGTTCTTCAGGGTGTCGTGGATGATCGTCAAGTTGGACAGGCCAAGGAAGTCCATCTTGACCAGCCCCAACGTTTCGCACGTGTGGTATTCGAAGGTGGTGGTGATGGTGCCATCGGTGCGTTCCAGCAACGGCGAGGTGTCGGTGATGGGTGCGCTACCCATGATGGTGGCGCAGGCATGTACACCGGTCTGTCGGATCAGGCCTTCGATACCCTTGGCTTCTTCGGTGATGCGCTTGGTGTCCGGGTCGGAATCGTAGAGTTCTCGGAATTCCCTGGCCTCGGCATAACGTTTGGCGGCAGGGTCGAAGATGTCATGCAGACTGATGTCTTTGCCGCCGGTGGCCGCCGGAGGCAGCGCCTTGGTGATTTTTTCACCGACTGAGAATTCATAACCCATGATGCGGGCGGAGTCTTTCAGGGCCTGCTTGGTTTTGATGGTGCCATAGATCACGCACTGGGCGACCTTATCGGTGCCGTATTTTTCGCCGCAGTATTCGATGACTCGCGCACGACCTTCAGGGTCGAAGTCGACATCGATATCAGGAAGGCTCACTCGCTCAGGGTTCAGGAACCTCTCGAAAATCAGGCCATGCTTGAGCGGATCGAATCACCAAGGGCCCATGGAATAGGCGACCATGGCGCCTGCGGCCGAACCACGGCCCGGCCCCACCATAATGCCGTGGTCCTTGGCCCACTGAATGTAGTCGGCGACCACGAGGAAGTATCCGCAGAACTGCATCTGGCAGATCACACCACATTCGTAGTCGGCCTGCTTCAATACGTCGAGCGGCGGGTTGCCGTCGTAACGCTTCTCCAGACCTTCCTCGACTTTTTTGAGGAACAGGGAGGTCTCATCCCAGCCTTCGGGGCAAGGGAATTTCGGCATGAACGCGCCGTCTTCGTGGTCGTCGAACATCACGTTGCAGCGTTCGGCGATAACGAGCGTATTGTCGCAGGCGTCCGGGTGGTCCTTGAACAGTTCGCGCATCTCTTCGGCGGTTTTGATGTAGTAGCCGGTGCCGTCGAACTTGAATCGGTCCGGATCGTCAAGACGGGAACCGGAGTTGATGCAGAGCATGGCGTCCTGCGCCCGTGCATCTTCGGCGTGTACGTAGTGGGAATCGTTGGTGGCCAGCAGCGGGGCGTCCAGCTTCTTGGCAATGGTCAGCAGGTCGTTGGTGACCTGGGTCTCGATTGTCAGACCGTGATCCATGAGTTCGATGAAGAAGTTGTCTTTGCCGAAGATGTCCTGGAATTCGCCGGCGGCGCGCAGGGCCTCCTCGAATTGACCGAGGCGCAGACGAGTCTGGATGATGCCCGAAGGGCATCCGGAGGAGGCGATCACACCTTTGGAATAGGTGGCGAGCACCTCCTTATCCATACGCGGGTAGCGCATGACGCGACCTTCGAGGTTGGCCACGGACGAGGCTTTGATGAGGTTGACCAGGCCTTCGTCGTTTTCGGCCCACATGGTCAAGTGGGTGATAAGACCACCACCGGAGACGTCGTCGCGGCGCTGGGCTTCGGTGCCCCAGTGCACACGGGACTTGTCTTGACGCGCGGTTTCCGGGGTCACGTAAGCTTCGATGCCGATGATGGGCTTGACGCCATTGGCCACGCAGTTGGTGTACATCTCGTAGGCGCCATGCATGTTGCCATGGTCGGTGATACCGACCGCAGGCATGCCAAGTTCGGCCGCACGCTTGGCCAAATCAGGAATCTTCGACGCACCATCGAGCAGCGAATAGTGCGTATGGTTATGCAGTTGCACAAAGTTGTTCCCGTAATCAGCCATGCGCTCCACCATACCGTGTGGTCTGGGCGGCGGTAAATATTTACCGGTGAGGCCACATGCCTATAAAGTGGAGTATCAGCAACAGCGACACTAAGGCAGTGATAACGATGAAATTTGAAGACTACTCTCCCGAGATACAGGCCAAACTCATGGAAATCGGCAACGCTGCGGCAGATGCCGTGGAGTCTCAGGAATCACCAGCAGAAGGCATTCCCGAGGACAGCCCAAACTTCTCTCCCGAACTGGAGCTCAGCCGTCTAATCAATCGACGCAAAGCCGAACTGGAATACATTGATGCCCGCATTGCGCAGATGGTACTGCTCATGCATGAACGTGGACAATCATGGGAAACAATTGGTCGCAAGCTCGGTATCACGGGTGAAGCTACTCGTTTGCGATATGCCAAGATGGAGAGACCACGGCAATAACTGTAGTGCCAGCTGAGTTCGCGAATCATCTCGGCGAGAGAGGCTTCATCGCTAATCGTCATATTAGTCAGTTCAGACGCTCAGCTCTTTTGTCGGCACTCGGCAATGAGGGCGGCACAGAGCAAAATGACCTGGGCGACGAGGTTGAACCAAATGAGCACGCCGATCAACGCGGCGAACGGGGCAAGCATCGGATTCCGGGAGGCTCCGGCTAATAGTCGCGCACCGAGAAGCTGCATTGCGGAAACCGTCAGAGATCCCAGTAACGCGCCGAGTATCGTGAATCGTCCGGCTTTGATGTGGGAGACCACGCGCAGCAGCAACATGAACAACGCGAAATTCAGCGCGACACCGGTACCGAAACCGGTCATCTCCAAAAGCACGGTGCCGGGCAACGAACTGCTGGGGATGCCGCCCCATTGCAGCAGTCGGCGTACGATGCCGCCGGACACCGTACCGGCCGCGGTCGAAAGAATGAACAGTATTGCGATGGCGATGGCGGCAAGCGTATCGCGTAACCTTGCGACGACGATATTGAGCTCGTCGCCGCAGTCGTCGAACATGGCCCGTACGGCGTGGCGCAGCGAGTTCATCCAGCCGGTCACTGTCCACCAGAATATGGCCAACGTGGCCAGACCGGTCCACGTCAATGCGCTTGACATGGCGCCTAGCGCGGAAGACGTCAGAAACGAGTCGGCCACACCGGGAATGACTTCACGCACCGCGTCAATCAGCATCTGCTGCCAATCAATGTTGCCGACCATGATAAGGCCGAACACGCTCACCGCAATCCAGACGCCGGCAAAAAAGGCGAACAGCAGACCATATGCCAGACCATTCGCCAGCAGGGGGCCGCTCCGCGACACATACCGGTCGAGCACGCGCCCAGGCAGCGAACGTGCCCACGCGTCCGCTCCCCTGTCAATCGCACTCTTCAACCCATGCATAGTTCAACTGTAGCTGTTGCCACCGTTGTTGAAACAGCATGGCGCGAAATCGCATTTAGCCAGCTCAAACGATGGCAACCATCAACGCCCCCACTCAATTGTTCAGAATCGGATACCATATGAGTATTCAATTCATCCGTCGGAGTGCAATGTCAGCAGTCCTCACCAACTGATGTCTTGCTAACCCGCTGGCCGCCCTAGTATCTACTGTTTCTTGTGGTCTTCGTTCAACAGCCAGTCAAGCGCGTATATCTGTCGGATGCCTTCGTGGGAGTAGGGCCGTTCGTCATCCAGCGTAATCAGCGTCTTGGGATAGTTGTCACGCACGGCGCGCAGCGAGGACGGCTCCCGATCCAGCGTCGCCGAATCGTGCACCGATTCGCTGACCTGGTAGTACCGACGTCCGCCTGGCCCGTTCGTGACGAAGTCGATCTCGCTGCCGGAGCTCTGTCCGACATACACGTCGCCCTCGCGGCGCATCAGTTCGAGGAACACCACGTTCTCGAGGAGGCGTCCGATGTCCCGCACGTTGTTGGAGCACAGGATACGTCGCATCCCCAAGTCCACGGCATAGTACTTCTTTTCCTGCTTGAGAATCCTCTTGCCCTTGATGTCGTATCGGTGGGCCGGGTAGAGGATGAACGCGTCGTAGGCCGCGATCGTCGTCGGAACGGGCACGGTCAACGACTAGGAAACGGTTTTTATCAGCAGGAGATTCTGCAATCCGGATGGCATATACCGCCCGGCTTCATTACTGCTTTGGCTCATTTCTGTTCACTTCACGCTGGAGTACCGAGACACGTTGAGCGGAAATACCGGTAATTCACGTACGGTTACCGACCATTGGACTGAATGGTACTCAGCATCCGCAGTCACTTGGGGTATGGTCGTGACGGAGAGCCATCATGACCGATCTCTTGTTATTCTGGGATGAATCCGGCGAAGCCGGAACTGAATCTAAATATTAAAACGCATGATGCACACGTTGCGGAATTAGTCCACCAGAACTTCGGCATATTCGGCAGGTTCAGCGGGTTCGATGTGTCGGGCACGCATGGCATCGAGGGCGGCAGCCAAGTCGGCCGGGTACTGGGACCGGACCGTGGTCCAGACGCGGGTGCGGGGATGCCGGATTTCGGGTTTCATGCCGTCCAGCCACTGCCGGTCAAGTCCCAAGGCCTCAGACAGCACCGGATTGGCACCATACATGGGGTCGCCGCACAGGGGATGCCCAATCGAGGAGAAATGCACGCGAATCTGATGAGTACGTCCGGTCTCCAGATTCACGGATACCAGAGTGGCCTCATGGCCGAAACGCTCCAGCACATCCCAGTGCGTAACGGCCGGTTTGCCGGCCGGAGTCACGCAGAAGCGGAAATCGGACACTTTGGCGCGCCCGATCGGTGCCTCAATGGTTGCTTTGTTCTCTTTAAGACCACCCTGCACGAGCGCATGATAGGTTTTCTTTACCTCATGCTCGGCGAACTGCCGACGCATCTCGGTGTACGCAAGGTCGGACTTGCACACCAACATCAAGCCGGAAGTGCCTACATCAAGGCGAGAAACAATGCCCTCACGCCCGGACGCACCATAGGAAGTGATATGCACGCCGCGGTCACGCAGTGATCCGAGCACGGTTGGACCGGTCCAGCCAACCGAGGCATGCGCCGCCACGCCTACAGGCTTATCGACTACAACGACATCATCGTCTTCGTAGACAACGGCCATATCAGTTGCGATAGGCTCAGGCTCGGCCTGTTCCTCCGCCAAATCAAATTCGACGGTCTCCCCCGCCTGCAATGTGCTGGACCGCGCAACTTCACGTCCTAAAACGCGCGCCTGCCCGGAGTCAACCAGATCGGCGGCTTTAGATCGTGAAATACCCAGCATTTTGGCCACGGCTACGTCGAAACGCTTACCCACCAATGCATCGGGAGCAGGGACTATTCGACTCATTACTTGGCGTCCGCCTCCGGCTCAGACTGTAGGGATTCGTCGGATTGCTCGATGAGATCCTTGTGTGAGAACGGCTCCCCCATAAGAATCAGAATCACCAGGGCCACACCGGCGACTACCAGATAGATATCCGCCACATTGCCAACGGACCAGCCATAGTTAAGGAAATCCACCACTTTGCCGTCGAGGAAGCCGTCAGCGTACATAACACGGTCAATCAGGTTGCCCAGAGCGCCTGCAAACGCGAAAGAAATCGCCACCGACCATTTCATGGAGACAGTGCGCACCCCAGCCACAGCAAGGGCCACGCAAGCCACAACGGCCAACAGACTGATTACCCAAGTAGCGCCTGATCCCATGCCCAAGGACGCGCCCGGATTACGCACCAAGGTGAAGGACAGCAGTCCGGGAATCACGCGAATGGTCTGACCGTTGGATAACGCGGCCATCGCCCAAGCCTTGGTGAGCTGATCGACAATCAGCGCAGCCGCGGCCACACATGCAAAGACGGCCACGCGGGTGCGCAGCCGTCCCTGTTGGTTCGTCATACGACCTGTACCTGCCTACGCTCAGTTGGTCTTGGACGAGGTCTGGTCGACGTAGTTGTTCGACTCGGAAACCTGCGATGCCAGCTGGCCGAGGTACTCGGTGAGGCGGGCGCGGTATTCAGTCTCGAACTGCTTGAGGCTCTGGATGTTGCCCTCGACGACCTTGGACTGAGCCTGAAGGTTGTCGCGCACCTGCTCGGCATACGTATCGGCTGCAGAGCGGGTGTTCTTGTCGTACGCATCAGCCGCGGAACGAGTGTTCTTGTCATACTCGGCGGCACGCTGCTGCACTTCCTTCTCGTAGTTGTCAGCGTCATCGTGCTGAGACTTGGAGTAGTTGTCCGCATCCTGACGAGTCTTGACGGAGTATGCGTCGGCCTCAGAACGGGTGTTCTGGGAGTAGGTCTCGGCATCCGCGTGAGTCTGGTCACGGTAAGCGTCGGCCTCGGAGCGGGTACGATCCGAATAGGTGTCGGCGTCGGAACGAGTACGAGTGGAGTAGTCGTCGGCCTCGGAACGGGTACGCTCGGAGTAGTTGTTGGCCTTGGTGACCAGATCGTTGTACTTGTTCTGGCTGGCCTCGGTGATTTCCTTGGCCTTGTTCTTGCCCTTCTCCACGTACTGATCGTGCAGCTGCATAGCCAGGGTCAGCATGGCGGTGGCGCGCTCGGGCTCGGTGCCCGGCATGGAAGCGGCGCCAGCGATCTTCTGCAGAGAACCGGTCTCGGTGCTCGGCTCGACCTTAGAAACCTGAGCACGAAGCTGGTTTTCACGCTGCTTGGCTTCTTCGAGCTGACGGGACAGCTCAGCGATCTGAGCGGACTGCTGCTGAGCGGCGGAACCCTGCTGCTGAGCAGCGGCGAGCTGACGGGACAGCTCCTCGTTGGCCGCGCGGAACTGATCACGTTCCTGCTGAATGGCGGCGATCTGCTGACCGACAGCCTCCTGGTCACCGGAGGCCTGAGCAGCCTGAGCGGTGAGCTGATCGATTTGAGCGTTCAGCTGATCGACCTGACCCTTGAGCTGCTCATTCTGGGAGGACAGCGCGCGGTTGGATTCCTCGGCTTCGCTGAGCTTGGCAGAGACAAGCTGTGCTGCCTGATCATTGCCAGCCTGAACGGCCTGCTGGGCCTGAGCCACAGCGTTCTTCAAACCAGCATTCTCCGACTCGAGTTGCTGCACCTGACCGGTAAGATCGGAGATCTTCGCATTAAGGTTGGTCACGTCAGGACCCAGAGTCTGGGTGGCCTGACCGCCGGCTACCGCCTGACGTCCAAGAGCCTCGACGGTTTCCGTGACCTGATCAAGGAAGTCATCGACCTCGTCGACATCATAACCTTCCTTGAATCGAACAGTCTGGAAGGTATGCTCCCTAATATCCTTCGGCGTCAACAGAGCCATAAATCTTGCACCTCGCTTTGGGGCATCGCCCGCACTTACGTTGGTCTCAAGTCAGAATGCTATCACGACCCCATCGTTTCAGAACATTCGACGTGGGTTTTTATGCCAGATATATGCCTCCGGCGGGTCAAAAACGGCCTCAGAACACTATCAGAACAACACTTTCCATTACCACCAGCGCAAAATACAGCACAATGAAGCTGACATCAAGATAAATCGAACCGAGCGGCAATGGGCGAATATAGCGACGTAGCCAGCGCAGAGGGGGTTCGGTAATGGAATACACAATATTGATCAGCTGGGCCACCACACCACGTGGATACCAGTTTCGTGCGAGAACGGAGACCCAGTCCAGAATCATGCGCACGAACAGAACCGTGATATACGCGTTAATGAGCCATGCAAGAATGCGGCCGATCAGAGAGAACACTAAGGAAAGCATGCTGACAGACTAACAACCGCGCATGAAAAGTTTGCTCGGAGCACAATAAGAATCGGCCGACTCCTTGCTGGGAGTCGGCCGAATACCGATATAACGTCGAATGCGAAAACTACTGAACCGGTCAATCAGCGAACAAATCGTGTGCCGAGGCTGGTTTTGTCGGCTCTTCGACCTTGATGTTCACCTGCGCCGGGCTCAACAGGAACACGCGCGGAGTGACACGCTCGAGGGAACCACGCACGCCGAACACCACGCCGGCGGAGAAGTCCACGATGCGATATGCCACGGCTTCGGCCACACCAGTGAGATTCAGTACGACCGGAACACCGTCACGCAATGCGCGGCCGACCAGTTGAGCATCCTCATATGACTTCGGATGGATGGTGGTGATTCTGTTCACACGGCCACCGGGGAACGGCTTGGTAGTCGACGATGCGGCAGGCGCGGTGGTTGACGCCAGCGGCGTGACCGTATGGTCGGAATCAAATGCGGACTTCGAAGCCGGCTTCTGCTCCTCGTCCTCCTCGATGTAGTCGTCCTCATCGTCCACAACGTCACTCATGCCCAGATAGGACATCGCGTTTTTCATGAACCCAGCCATGGATCAATCCTTTCAGCGCAGGAAGTCAGGGATGTCGAGATCGCCAGCCGGATCGTTCACGGCGATATTCGGATGAGCGGAAGTCGGATCATCAAAAGGCAACGATGCGGAGTCACCGATAGCCGGTGTGAATGCCGGTTGGGCAGTGGCAGCGGGCTGTGCAGCCGGTGCCGGTGCTGGAGCTGGCTGTGCCACGGGAGTCGCAGGATCGGCGGCGGTTGGCACAACCGGCGTCACCGTGCTCTGAGTGTCGTCATCTTGAGCGGCGACGGGGTCAAAACCAGCAGCAATAACAGTGACACGCACTTCATCGCCATAAGCATCGTCCAGAGCAAGACCCCAAATAATCTGGGCTTCAGGGTGAATCGCCTTGCGCACCAGTTCGGTGGCAGCAGAGGCCTCCTGCAACTTCAGGTCGGTCGGACCGGCGATGTTGATCAGCGCACCGTGTGCGCCTTCGATGCTTTCCTCAAGCAGCGGAGAGCTGATGGCGATTTCGGCGGCCTGCGTGGCACGATCCTCTCCCCGTGCGGAACCGATACCAAACAGCGCAGTACCAGCACCACGAAGAATGGAGTTCACATCGTTGAAGTCGACGTGAATATAGGAGTTCATCGAAATCAGGTCAGTGATGCCCTGAACACCGGCAAGCAGTGCGGTATCAGCGGTCTTGAAGGCCTCAATGATGCCGATGGAACGGTCGGAAAGCTCGAGCAGGCGATCGTTCGGAATGACGATCAGCGCGTCGACTTCCTTGCGCAGGTTGTCGATGCCGTATTCGGCGGAAGCGGAACGCTGAGGGCCTTCGAAGCTGAACGGACGAGTAACAACCGCGATGGTGAGAGCACCCTGTTGATGAGCCGCACGAGCGACGATCGGGCTGGCGCCAGTACCGGTGCCACCGCCCTCGCCGCAGGTGACGAACACCATGTCGGCACCCCTAAGCGCCTCTTCGATATCCGACTGGTGGTCCTGGGCCGCCTTGGCTCCACGCTCCGGGTCGGCACCAGCACCGAGACCACGACTGGACTTATCGGAAAGGGAAATCTTGACATCCGCATCAGAGCGCAGAAGATCCTTCGCATCGGTATTTACCGCCACAAATTCAACATTCTGTAATCCCTCGGCAATCATGCGATTGACGGCATTACCGCCGGCACCGCCGACGCCAACAACCTTGATGTTGGTCTTGTCGTTGAACTCATTCTGCGCGATCTCGCTCACGTTTGGCTCCTGTCACTTCACGGTTACACCCAAGAGTAGCGCAAACAGGCTACTCTTGGAGGGAAATTCACGCGCAGAATGGCGCGTGTTGCGTGTATTTTCAGTATTTTCTCAGTAACTGGCGTCCATTGGGTCGTCACCGAAGAGCGCCTCACGCTCTTCGTGGGTGGTGGTACGCGATTCCAACCAGCCATACGGCAAGTGCACCTTCTTGGCGAAACGCACGCGGCCGCGCGGTTTGTCGACCACGCGTGGCGGGTATTCGATAGTCGGGTCGAGCTTGCCGATCTCGCGGTCCACATCGGCCAGGCTCTCGCATTCCATAAAGGCCTTGCGGGTGGAGCCGCCCACCGGGAATCCTTTCAGATACCAGGCGATGTGCTTGCGCAGATCGTGGACGGCCATCATCTCATCGCCCTCATAAAACTCGGTAAGCAGCTCGGCATGACGGTGAATCACGCGGCAGACCTCGCCCAGATTCGGGTTGAGCCGTTCGGGATTGCCCTCGAAGGCGTTTTTGATGTTGGCGAACAGCCACGGCCTGGCATCCGCGGCCGATGGCCACCCCGTCGCAGCCGGTCTCGCGCACCATTTCGAGCGCATCCTCGGCACCCCAGATATCGCCATTGCCGAATACCGGAATGTTGAGGTGTTCCTTGAGCTCGCCGATGCGGGACCAGTCGGAATGACCGCCATAGTATTCGGCGGCGGTACGGGCATGCAGGGTTACGGCCTTGCAGCCCTCCTCCTGCGCGATGTGTCCGGCTTCGAGGAAGGTCTCATGGTTATGGTCGATGCCGACGCGGATCTTCGCGGTGACGGGGATGCCCGCCGGCTCGCATACGGCGACCACGCGCTGTAATAGCTCAGTGAAAATGTCGGTTTTCCAAGGCAAGGCCGAACCACCGCCTCGACGAGTGACCTTGGGCACCGGGCAACCGAAGTTCAGATCCACATGGTCGGCCATGTTGCCGTCGACCACGATTTTCGCCGCCTGTTCGGTGATGGAGGGGTTCACGCCGTACAACTGCAGTGAACGGATTTTTTCGCTTTTGGCGAAATGACAGAGGCGCAGTGCTTTCGGGTTATGCGCCACGAGGGCTCGAGCGGTGATCATCTCGGCCACGTAGAGTCCATCGGGACCATATTCCTCGCAAATCACGCGGAAGGGCCAGTTGGTCACTCCCGCCATCGGCGAGAGCACCACCGGGGTCGGCACGGTGATGTTGCCGAGTTGGACCGGGGCGATATGCACCGGGGTCCCGGGGCGCGCCGGCGCGTCCGTACGTGGGTCGAGGTTGTCGGTCTCGTGATGCTCGGTGAGCACTGTTTCGGATTCGGATTGTGCCATGTGATTCCTAAGAAAATAAGTAGGGGCTCCCCTGAGAGAGGAGCCCCGGCGTCTATCGCCGCCACTTCGCCTACAAACAGCCCACTGGGATGTCTTCCTTACGGCTCAGCCCACAGAGGGGAGCCCAAGTTGTGCGACTCCGGCTTAGTACAGGCCGCCGGCTTCCTGAACGCCGGACTCAGGCCAAGGCTCACCGCCCATTTCCACAGGCTTCAGGGGCACGCGGGTGCGCTTCTCGCCGATGCGGGCGGCCACGTAATCGGCCACCTTGTCAAGAGCGACGCGCTCCTGGGCCATGGTGTCACGCTCACGGATGGTCACAGCGTGGTCCTCGAGGGTGTCGAAGTCCACGGTGATGCACAGCGGGGTGCCGATCTCGTCCTGACGACGGTAACGACGACCGATGGCACCGGACTCGTCGTAGTCGATCATCCACTCGTTGAAGCGCAGGTCGTCGGCCAGGTTCAGGGCCACGGTCTGCAGTTCAGGCTTCTTGCTCAGCGGCAGCACGGCGGCCTTGACCGGGGCCAGACGCGGGTCGAGACGCAGCACGGTGCGCTTGTCAACGCCGCCCTTGGTGTTCGGGGCCTCGTCCACATCGTAGGCGTCCACGAGGAAGCACATCAGGGAGCGGGTCAGGCCGGCGGCCGGTTCGATGACGTACGGCACGTACTTCTCGCCGGTGGCCTGGTTGAAGTAGCTCAGGTCTTCGCCGGAGTGCTTGGAGTGCGCGCTCAAATCGTAATCGGTACGGTTGGCGATGCCTTCGAGCTCGCCCCAGTCGGAACCCTGGAAGCCGAACTTGTATTCGATGTCCACGGTGCGCTTGGAGTAGTGGGAGAGCTTCTCCTTCGGATGCTCGTAGTGGCGCAGGTTCTCCGGCTTGACGCCGAGGTCGATGTACCAGCGGGTGCGGGCGTCGATCCAGTACTGGTGCCATTCCTCATCGGTGCCGGGCGTGACGAAGAACTCCATCTCCATCTGCTCGAACTCACGGGTGCGGAAGATGAAGTTACCCGGGGTGATCTCGTTACGGAAGGACTTACCCATGTTGGCGATGCCGAACGGCGGCCTGGAACGGGAAGAGGTCATCACGTTCTTGAAGTCCACGAAGATGCCCTGTGCAGTCTCCGGACGCAGGTAGTGCAGGCTGTTCTCGTCCTCGACCGGGCCGAGGTGGGTGCGCAGCATCATGTTGAAGTCGCGCGGTTCGGTCCACTGGCCACGGGTGCCGCAGTTCGGGCAGACGATGTCCTTCATGCCGTTTTCCGGCATCTTGTCGCCGTGCTTCTCGGCGTAGGATTCCTCGAGCTTGTCGGCGCGGTTGCGCTTGTGGCAGTTGAGACACTCGACGAGCGGATCGTTGAACACGCTCACGTGGCCGGACGCCACCCACACTTCGGGCGGCAGAATGATGGAAGTGTCGACACCGACGACATCAGGACGGGTGACGACCATGGAGCGCCACCATTCACGCTTGATATTGTCCTTGAGAGCGACGCCGAGAGGGCCGTAATCCCAAGCGGAACGGGTGCCGCCGTAAATTTCGCCGGCGGGGAACACGAAGCCGCGACGCTTCGCAAGGGATACGACTTCATCGAGTTTGGACTGAGCCACAATGCACCTTCTGGTTTGAACGGTTTGGGGTCTAATAACAACCGCTTCAGGATAGCCGTATATGGTGACAGGTCAGGCGGCATTGTCCGGTATATGTTCCGCGTCTCACGAGCGACCGTTCGCAGCGATTCCTATATCGCAACACCTCCATATTGTTCCTGTTGTTTTACCCTTCCCGAATTTGTGCCACTGACATCGCGTCAGCGTCACAAATTCGGGAGATGTTGCTCGGCGGAGGCGTCTATGTATCACGAATGGACGGGGACGCGCCAGACCTGACGACACGTATCGAACAAATCCGTCACGATAATGTCCATGTTGGCGCATAGCGTCGGCACTGTAATGCAGGGGAACTCGCATGTGGTTCGCGAGTTGAGAAAGGCCTGAGCCTGACCCTTAGAACCTGTTGGTTAAGACCATCGTAGGGAGCAGTAAATGAGCAATAGTGCATCATCGTTTACCGGCGTGTCCAGCGGTTATACCGCCGGGACTCCGGTTCCAGCCGATTCACCCATCCGTGACAATATCGCCGATGCCGTTCGCCGCGTACGCGAGACGACTCCGTTGGCCCAGTCATTCACCAATTTTGTGACCATCAATTTGGTTGCCAACGCGCAACTGGCGGCCGGCGGCACTGCGGCCATGAGTTTCCTGCCGGACGACGTGATCGAAACCGCGAAAATCGCGGGCGCGAACTACATCAACGTGGGCACGCTGCTGCCGTTCTATAAGGACGCACTGCCCGAAATCGCCCAGCGACTCAACTACTTGGACAAGCCGTGGGTGCTCGACCCGGTGGCCGCCGGCATCGGCCGCACCCGTACCGCCATTCTTCAGGCCTTCAAGGCCGCTCCCCCGACCATGATTCGCGCGAATGCATCCGAGGTAATCGCGCTGGCGAACATGTGGGGGCTCAATACCGAAACCGTGGGGGACGCTTCCGAGCACCGCCCCGCCGGAGTGGAATCCGTCGACGACGTGGAGTCCGCAACCGGCGCGGCGGTGGCGCTGGCACAGTATCTGACCGAACAGCACGCCAAGCATTCCTCCCATGACGCTTCCACCCGCTGCGCCGTGGCCGTGTCCGGCATCGCCGATCTGGTGACCGATGGCGAAACCGTGTACCGGCTGGCGGGGGGGGGCGGCGGGGAGGACCAAAACTGTTAT
>OATK01001285.1_pt1 | contig 16719 bp, 14 predicted proteins | sample 1516611 | NCBI WGS metagenome assembly OATK01 (sample SAMEA2579947, study PRJEB22360) | human gut metagenome | biome: human gut; feature: human-associated habitat; material: faeces | place: Denmark | collected 2008/2010 | reverse complement strand
AAATTATATATATGAACATAAGGCTGATAAGGAAGAATTATATAATGTGCTTGATGAACTGGCACACAGGGCGTCGCGGTATATGAGCCTCTCACAATGGCTTGATGGTATTACAGAATACCTTAAGCAGTGTGATACTCAGCGTAGGAACAACACGGTGGAAGGTGTGCATATGCTTACAATGCATGGCTCTAAAGGGCTTGAATATAAGATTGTGATGGTGATGGATGTATGTGAGGGGATAATACCGTATAATAAGGCAGTTCTTGATGAGCAGATAGAAGAGGAAAGAAGACTTTTTTATGTTGCAATGACAAGGGCAAAAGAAAAGTTGTATCTTCTGTACCCCAAGCAGAGGTACAACAAAGATACAACCCGTTCACGCTTTATAGAAGAACTTCTTACTGCTCGTTATCCTCTTCTTCGTACAGATCTTCATACTCCATAGCATCTAATTCTTCGTCAAATGCTTCAGATACAAGCTCATATTCTTCATCAGATTCAATATTCTCAAGTATAGGTTCGTTGTCGCCTTCAACCTTGTATCTGTAAAGATATACCTCATCGTTGTCTGCAGCTTCACCCTCAAGTGGAAGAAGTGCGATATAGTCGTTATCTCCAGCAGGGAATATGCGTATTATTGCACATTCACATTCTGTGTTATCGTCAAGCATAAGAGTTACTGTGTTATATTCCTGATTATTATTCTCCATAATGTCTCCGTTCTGCCAGTAATGGCTTTAGTATTTTCTCTACTCTAACAAATATTATGTATAAAAGCAATGAAAATAAAGAAAAAACACTTGTCATTTTATTATGTAAGGTGTATATTATGTATAAGTTAATAATTTAAGTCAAAGGGGACGATTTTAGCAACAACGCTAGGATTGTCCCCTTTTGGGTTAAATTAATAGCATTTACAACGAATATTATAATCTGGAGGTTCACGCCATGGATAAAATCGATAAGAAGATAATTACATTATTACAGCAGAATGCAAGAATGCCATTAAAGGCACTCGCCGAGAATGTTTTCCTTTCATCACCGGCTGGTTTAGCAAGAATTGAGAGACTTGAGAAGGAAGAGATTATTGAAGGATATGAAGTTAAGATTAATCAGTTAAAGCTGGGATATCATATAACAGCATTTATTAATCTTGAAGTTGCTCCTGTGCAGAAACCGGATTTCTATCCATTTATCAAGTCATGCCCTAATGTTGTTGAATGTAACTGTGTAACAGGCAATTATTCAATGCTATTAAAAGTTATGTTCCCAAGTACCATGGAACTTGATACATTTATCGGCCAGCTTCAGAAGTTCGGAAGAACAAGTACACAGATTGTGTTCTCAACACCTGTTGCTCCAAGAGGTATTGATGTTAATCAGGAGATGCCTACAGATAATTAAATTCACCAAAAGTTCATAATTATTTAACCTATTAACACTGTCAGACACTTGCTGTTCTGGCAGTGTTTTTGTTATAATTATCTGAGTTTAAATTTCGTGTTACGAGGAGGTATTATGAGTAAGGCTTCAGATATATTAGATAATGTAAGTAAGGTGATTGTGGGTAAGAGAAATGTTTCAGAACTGGTTCTGACAAGTATTATTGCCGGTGGACATGTTCTTCTAGAAGATGTTCCAGGAACCGGTAAGACTATGATGGCGAAAGCATTTGCAAAGAGCATTGATGGACAATTTTCAAGAATTCAGTTTACACCAGATCTGCTTCCTTCAGATATTACAGGTGTGCATGTGTTTAACCAGAAAGAGGGTGAATTCGTATTCAGAAGAGGTCCGGTATTCGCTAATGTTATTCTTGCAGATGAGATTAACAGGGCAACACCTAGAACACAGTCAGCATTGCTTGAATGTATGGAGGAACATCAGGTTACTGTGGATGGTGAATATTCTAAGTTAGAAGAACCATTTGTTGTAATTGCAACACAGAATCCTATTGAGACAGCAGGAACTTATCAGCTTCCTGAGGCACAGCTTGACAGATTCCTTATGAAGATTAACATGGGTTATCCAAAGAAAGATGATGAGGTACTTATTCTTAACAGATTCTTAAAAGAAGATCCTTCTAAAGAACTTTCAACAGTTGCAACATGTGAAGATATTGTTGCAATGAAAGAAGATGTGAAAAATGTATATGTTCACCCAGTGCTTATTGATTATATTGTTGAACTGGCAAGGATGACAAGACAGGAGGATAATGTATCAATCGGTGTAAGCCCGAGAGGAACTCTTGGTATGCTCAATGTGGCGAGAGCATATGCGTATATTGCAGGCAGAGATTATGTTGTACCAGAGGACATCAAGATACTTGCACCTGTAGTATGGGCACACAGAATTGTGTTACAGACAGGTTACATGAATATGGATAATAAAGAACAGATTATAGAACATGTTGTTAATAACACAGCAGTTCCTACTGAAGATTGGAAAAGATAATGAATGTATTATTGATGCTTATTGGTGTACTTATAGTATATCTGGCAATTAAGTTTGTATTTCGTTATAACTGGAATAAGGGGCTGGGTGTCGCTCTTGAATTTGAGAAAAAGCATGTTGTAAATGGCGAAACAGTTAATGTTGTTGAGGTTATATCCAACGAAAAACGTCTGCCGCTGCCATGTGTGAATCTTAAGTTTCAGGTGGACAGGGAACTTGAATTTCCTGGAACAGATACTAATTCAAGTGTGTCAGACCTTACATACCGCAATGATGTGTTCTCATTTCTGGCTAATCAGAGAATTACAAGAAGAATTCCTGTTAAATGCAATCACAGAGGTGTGTTCAAAATATCAGGCGTACAGCTTACATTTGCCGGACCATTTATGAACGAGATTAATGTTCTCAAAGTGGATAGTACCTGTGAGATAACAGTTTATCCTAAGACTGTGGATAGTAAGAGATTCAGCTTTATAAGAAGCAGAATATCAGGAGAAGCAGAACGTAAGAAATATATGCTTGAAGATCCATTTGTGTTCAGAGGAATAAGAGATTATACAAGCAACGACAGCCTAAAGAATGTGAACTGGAAGGCAACAGCGAGAACAGGTAATCTGTGTGTTAATGAATATAATGAGTCAGTCAGCCGTAATGTATGTATTCTTCTTAATCTTGAGGATGATGGAATGCTTACATATGATTCGGTTAATGAAGAAGCAATAAGTCTTGTAGCTTCTGTGGCGGAAGAATTCATCAGACAGGGAATAAATGTCTCTCTTATTAGTAATGCATGTGATGTTGACACAAAGGAAGCAGTTGGTATAAGAGAAGGAGCAGGAGTTGGACATCTTGGAAGTATTAATACTGTACTTGCAAGAATGGATTTAAAGCTTGAAAAAGAAGAGTTTGCAGAGCTTATTAACAGAACATTTATAGAAAATGTTTCTGTCCAGAGTAGTGACAACAGTGTATATGTTGTTATATCAGCGAGCAGAAGAAAGAAGCTGCAGCAGACTATGCAGAAGTTTGAGAAAAAGTATGGACAGGTTATATGGATTGTTCCATATATGACTGGTGGAGAATACAGCCTTGATTATTGTGGTATCAGACCAGAGGGCTGGGAAGTGAAATAAGTTTATCAGGAGATAACATATGAATGAGTCGGGACAAGTTTATAATTATAATAAACTGAGAACAATAAGAACATTGACAGATATAATAAGCCAGTGTATTGTAGCGTTCGCATTTTCTGCATTTGTTATATTGGGACTTACGAATAAATCTGACAGTTATATTATTGCAACACTGCTTATGGCAGTTCCGGTTATTATAACTTATGTGGCAAGAAAGAATATACATAAGAATTTTCTATTTATGCTGATTCATGCTGCTTTGCTTATAACAGCCATTATAATTGGTAATGGAGATGCAGAGTCTACAGCATATTTTGTAAGTGTACTTGCTGTGTGTATAAGGTCTGTAAGCATAAGAGTGGCTAATGCAAGAAAAACTGAATATGTGAATGAACCGCTTTATGGGAATCAGTTTGCTGATGTAACTCAGGAAGACAAGAAAGCTGCCTTGCAGGCAGGAGAGAGAATGTCACCTCTGTATTGTCTGGTTATGGTCGCAGGAAGTCTTTATGGCGGTTCAGCAGGCAACAGACTGCTTGTTAACTATGAAACAGTATTATTTGTGCTGTTTGTTCTGCTTGCTTTTCTTGCTAACCAGTTAAAAGAGCTTAATTCTCTGTTTATAAGTAATGCTGGCAAATCAGAATTTCCTGCTGAGAGAATTACAGGAATTAACATGATAATGGTCATGGTTGTGTCAGGACTTATGATTCTTGGCATGATTCTGTTCTATAGTGGGGATTATGGCAATATATTTACACTGATTGGTTCAGGTTTTGTAGCAGTTGTAAGGATAGTGCTGAAGCTGTTCTTAAGACTTATAAGAGAGAAAGAAGAAGTCTCTACGATGCCCGAAGATTCCGTGAATCCAGTCACTGATGATGATGTGGTAAAGGGAGATAACGACCTTGCATTTACTGATAATCCTGTTATGAGTGCATTATTTACAGCATTTGCAATAGTTCTTGTAATTGCACTTGTTGTATTTATTGTCTATATGATTATCAGATATGCCAAGAATTTCAAAAAGTCACAGGATAATAATGGTGATGAGATTGAATTCATTGGTAATGACAGAAGAACAGAAGCAAGGATAAAGAGACGTCAGAGAGCAGAAGAAGCTAAGAATATGCCTGTTAATATGCAGTACAGGAAGGCATTCAGAAAAGCAGCAATAAAATCATCAAAGGCAGCCAGGGATTCGGATGGTAAATCACTTGAAAATATGCAACCACAGGATATAACAATAAACAGAATAACTGACGATGCTGATGCTGCAGACAGAATTACAGCAAGTTATGAGAAAGCAAGATATTCTGATAAGAATATTTCCAAAGAAGAACTTGAATTTATGCTTGACTTTATAAAAAATGACAAGTATAATAAGCGTACATAATAAGTAAATGCTGTGAAGAGGACTATTAGATAGGAACCAGAGTCAGAGAACTGCCGGGTGGTGCGAGGCAGTCGAAGGAACTTATTGAACTCGCCTTGGAGCTGCTACCTGAAATCATTATGAGAAGTAGGAGTAGCCGGAAGCCAACCGTTATAGTGGACAGAATATAATGCAGCACATTTGTTGTACGTATTCGGTGAGTGCATAGCATAGCTATGAAGAAGAGTGGTAACGCGTGAGATTTATCTTTCGTCTCTTTGGGTGGAATTGCCCATGGACGAAAGATTTTTTTATGCTTATCTTTAAGGAAGCCTTTACTATTTATATTTTCAGGAGGTTTTAGGAATGTTTGATTACAGACAGTATGAAAGAGGCTATTTTATGCCACCAGTTAAGTGCAATGACTGGGTTAACAAGGAGTATGTTGATAAGGCACCAATCTGGTGTTCGGTTGATTTAAGAGATGGTAACCAGGCTCTTGTTGAACCTATGAGTCTTGATGAAAAGCTTGAATTCTTCCAGATGTTAGTTGAAGTTGGATTTAAAGAAATTGAAATTGGTTTCCCTGCAGCTTCTGAGACAGAATATGAGTTCTGCCGTACACTTATTGAGAAGAATATGATTCCTGATGATGTTACAATTCAGGTTCTTACCCAGGCAAGACCACATATTATTAAGAAGACATTTGAAGCCGTAAAGGGTGCTCCGAGAGCAATAGTTCATGTATACAATTCTACTTCATTAGCACAGAGAGAACAGGTATTCAAGAAATCTAAGGAAGAAGTTAAGCAGATTGCTATTGAAGGTGCTAAGTTATTAAAGGAACTTGCTGAAGCTGATGGAGGAAACTTCCTTTTTGAATACAGTCCAGAGAGCTTTACAGGAACAGAACCAGAGTATGCACTTGAGGTATGCAACGCTGTTGTTGATATCTGGCAGCCAACACCTGATAAGAAATGTATCATCAATCTTCCTGCTACAGTTGAGATGTCACTTCCACATGTATTTGCAAGCCAGATTGAATATATGTCTAAGTACATGCACAACAGAGAGAATGTTTTTATTTCTCTTCATCCACATAATGACCGTTCGACAGGTGTTGCTGATGCAGAGTTAGGACTTCTTGCAGGAGCAGACAGAATTGAGGGAACACTTTTTGGTAATGGTGAGAGAACAGGTAATGTAGATATTATTACACTTGCGATGAATATGTATATGCAGGGTGTTAATCCTGAACTCAATCTTTCTGATATGCCACATCTTGCAGAAGTATTTGAAAGACTTACACAGATGAAGATTGATGACCGTCATCCATGGTGTGGTAAGCTTGTTTTTGCAGCTTTCTCAGGTTCACATCAGGATGCTATATCTAAGGGAATGCATTACAGAATTGAAAATGATCCTAATAAATGGACAGTTCCATATCTTCCAATTAATCCAGAAGATGTAGGACGTACATATGATTCAGATGTTATAAGAATTAATAGCCAGTCTGGTAAGGGTGGTGTTGCTTATGTTCTTGAACATAACTATGGAATGGTTGTTCCTAAGGCTATGAGAGAAGATCTGGGTTATGCTGTTAAAGATGTATCGGATGTTAATCATAAGGAGCTTTCAGCAGATGAAGTTCTTGAAATATTTGAGAAGAGATATAAGAAATACACACCAGTATTCAAGATTTCTGAAGTACATTTCAAGCAGATTAATGGAATACAGACAGTCGTAACTATTAATGAGAATGGTGAGAAGTACAATGTTGAAGATGGTGGTAATGGTCGTCTTGATGCTGTAAGTAATGCTCTTGCCAGTCATTTTGGAAAGCCTTGTGATATCTTCTGTTATGAAGAACATTCATTAAAGAAGGGTTCTGATTCTAGTGCCATTGCATATGTTGGTATTACAGGAGAGGATGGAAAGAATTACTTTGGTATTGGTATTGACCATGATATCATCAGAGCTTCTATTGATGCGTTAGAGTCAGCTATGAACAGAAGCCTTGAAGCATAATATTTAAATTGAATAATGTGTAATATAACCCATGTCCGGAACGTATACTAGAATGATACTGATTCAGGATATGGGTTGTTTTATTAATGTAGAATTAAAACCCCCCAAAAAGGGGGAAGCAGTACTTTGGTACTAATGCTATTATACGCTGAGAGAGGGAAATATAGTTAAGGGGAAACTATTGGTTCAGACATTTTTGGAGGGATAGTAATGTTTTTTAGAAAACGATTAAGTGGTTTGGATGTAAAGATTAAGAAAACTGCAGTTGGCGTTCTTTTGGTTGCAATAGTTGCAGGTTCTGTGTTTGCTGGTACGTCTTTAAGAGCTGGCGCATATTCAAAAACACAGGATGTCCTTAATGAATTATTAGGAGCAGCAAAACCTTACGGTGTAGTTGCTGAAGAATTTAAGAATGGTAATCACAATCAGACATGTTTCGCGACTAACAAGCTTGTAATAACAGATCAGTGGATGAGTGCATGGCTTGATATGAGCGTTGGAACAACATATATCAAGAGTTTTGATAATTCTGGTTCATCAGAGGTTAATGTGGATAGGAATGCATTTAATAATCTTGTGCTTGGAACTGATTATGATTATGAACCCAGAGAGAATAAATATTATATTAAGGATGCTAACGGAAAAAGAACAGGTGCTGTTATTAATGTTGCTAACTGCAAGGATACAATCAATGTTTATTATGCAGAGGATTATATGGATGTAACTGCAGCACTTGATAATGTATACGATAATTTCAAGGCGTATTCAGATACACCAGATTCGGAGGCTGATATAGTTATTGGTGCTTATGATGATAGAAAGATTGATCTTGCTTCATTTAAGAATAAGCAGATTGTAGTGGTAAATATGTATGCTAATAATTATATTGACTGGCAGGGAAAAGAAGTTTCATCTTATTATGGAGAAGGACAGCTCAACATAACAAATAAAGCACAGGGACAGTTTGTTATCATTAATCTGCTTGGCGGTGATGGTGATGCAGACATTAAAAGATTCAGCATTAATGGAAAGAATACAGGCGGATTAACAGATGTTGATGTATCAGACACGGTTATTTTCAATGCTGTTAATGTAACTGGTAATATTAATATAGGTGAGGTATGTGGTATAGTTGTTGCACCAAAAGCAGATATTACCTTAACATCTACATGTAATGGAAGAGCAATTTCTAAGTCATTTGTTAATGTCAATGGACAAATGCATTTTATATCAGATAATCAACAGCAGGAGACGACACAAAAGGAAACAACATCTGTAGCACAGTCTTCATCAGAAACAACAAAGTCAGAAGAGACAACAACTGCACAGGAAACAACAAAGTCAAACGAGATAACAACTGCACAGGAAACAACAAAGTCAAACGAGACAACAACTGCACAGGAGACAACAAAGTCAAACGAGGCAACAACTGCACAGGAGATAACAAAGTCAAACGAGACAACAGTTGCACAGGAGACAACAAAGTCAAACGAGACAACAGTTGCACAGGAGACAACAAAGTCAAACGAGACAACAGTTGCGCAGGAGACAACAAAGTCGAATGAGACAACAGTTGCGCAGGAGACAACAAAGTCGAATGAGACAACAGTTGATGCTGGTAAGGAAACTAAGCCGACGAAACCAGAATCAAACGAAACAACAGCTGCGCAGGAGACAACAAAGTCGAATGAGACAACAGTTGATGCTGGTAAGGAAACTAAGCCGACAAAACCAGAATCAAACGAAACAACAGCTGTTAATGAGACAACAAAGTCAAATGAAACAACAGTAGATTCTAATAAACAGACAAAAGAACATACAACTTCATCAACTCAGGTCACAAAGAAGACTGGTGAAGTTGCAGGAGATGAAGAATTAGTTACAGGAAAAGAAGATGAGACTGTTGATGGCTCAAGAGTCAGAAAAGCTGGTGAAGTTGCGGCTGATGAAGAGGTTGTAAAGACTGGTGACAATAATCATGTATGGGTATATATTGTGATTCTTGTAGCAGCAGCTGTTATTTCTGGAACTGTTATTGTGATAAGCAAAAAGAGCAATAAAAGATAATAAATGTTAATGATATCAGAGAGGCACAGCAGTAATGTTGTGCCTTTTTTATTGGGGTGGTATTGAAGCACTCTGCTTTTTTATGCTATAATGCAATATGTATGAGTCGAAGTAGGCTTTGAACACAAAATACAGTGAAGAACAAGGAGATGGAAGTTTTATGAAACATTTGATACTTGCATCGGGTTCACCAAGACGAAGAGAATTAATGAGTCAGGTAGGACTTGATTTTACTGTTGTTACAAGTGATGCAGATGAGAATATTAAAGAGATGGAGCCTGAAGATTATGTAAGAGAATTATCTTCTATTAAGGCACAGTCTGTATTAGAGCAATATGCAGATAAAGATGATTCTGTAATCGTTATAGGTGCAGATACTATTGTTTATCATAAAGGAGAGATTCTTACCAAGCCTAAGGATGAAGAGGATGCATTCAGAATTCTTAAGTCTTTAGAAGGTCAGATACATCAGGTGTATACAGGTGTAACTATATGCAGCACACATAAGAATGTAAGTTTTTATGAAAAGACTGATGTGTGGGTATATGATATGACTGATGAGGAAATCAGGGATTACATAAGCACAGGAGAGCCTATGGATAAGGCTGGTGCATATGGTATTCAGGGAAAATTCGCAGCATACATTAAGGGTATTGAAGGCGACTATAATAACGTTGTCGGTCTGCCTGTTGCAAGACTTGTACATGAGCTTAAAACATTTTAAGGAGAAAATATATGGTTAAATTCGTAGCAAGTGACCTTGATGGGACATTGCTTCTTAACGGAGCACAGAGCGTCGATGAATCTACGATACAGTATATCAATAAACTTGTTGATAAAGGCGTTATATTTGCACCGGCTAGTGGCAGGCAGATAACGAGTCTTAAGAGACTTTTTGGGGCTGTCAGTGATAAGCTTGCATATATTGCAGAGAATGGTGCACTTGTGGAATACAAGGGTGAAACTATTGGAAAGACTGCGATGGATAGGAAGCTTGCGTTAGAGATAATTGAGGATGTAATTGAACAGCCTAATTGTGAGGTGCTTGTATCAGGAGAACATACGTCATATATTAAGCCTAAGTCTCAAGAATATTATTACAGGATGACCAAGGTGGTCAATTATCATACTACATTAGTTGATAAGTTCACAGACATTGACGAGGATATATTAAAGATAGCTGTGTGTGATATGACAGGAATTAAGAACTCTAAAGAACATTTTATTAACAAATGGAGTGATAAGGCTTCAGTACTTGTATCGGGAGAACTTTACTTAGACCTTATGGACACTAATGTTAATAAAGGAAGAGGAATTGAGCAGGTTCAGCAGTATTTTGGACTAAAACCTGAACAATGCATGGCATTTGGTGATAATTATAATGATATCGCTATGTTGGATAAGGTATATTATTCATATGTTATGGAGAAAGCTGTAGAAGATGTTAAGAAACACGGGCGTTTCGTAACAGGATGGGTAGAAGGAACATTAAGAGAGCAATTTAAAGAGATAAGATAAGGAGATTTAAGTTATGGATAAACATATTGATGAGTGTGCGAAGGTGTTTTTAAGAGATCAGAAACAGCTTTTCGATGAGCCTGTTGCATATGATTTAGAGGAAGCTAAGGAATTCTTAGAGGACTGTATGGCGGTATACTGCAAGGATATTAAAGAATTAAGAGAAGTGATGGATGATGAGGGAATGGATGTATCTGACTTAAGCAATGATGAGCTTCTTGAGCAGTTAGAAGTATTCAGGCTTGATAATGGCGGATATTTCTTCGTGGAAGGATAGTACAGATGCGTATAAATGTTGTATGTGTAGGCAAGATTAAGGAAAAGTTTTATACCCAGGCAGTTGAAGAGTATTCTAAGAGACTTTCAAGATACTGTAAGCTTGATATTGTTGAACTACCTGATGAGAAAACACCGGATAATGCAAGTGATATAGTCAATGAACAGATTAAGAATAAGGAAGGGGAGAGAATTCTTTCTGCCATTAAAGATGATGCTTATGTATGTGCACTTGCAATAGAAGGGAAAATGCTTGATTCTGTTGAACTATCAGAAAAGATTGAAAGACTTGGAATAGAAGGAACAAGTAACATAACATTTGTAATAGGAGGCTCTCTGGGACTTGCAGATGCAGTACTTAAGAGAGCTGATTATAAGCTGAGTTTTTCAAGGATGACATTTCCACACCAGCTTATGAGAGTTATTCTTTTGGAACAGATATATAGGGCTTACAGGATTATGAAGAATGAGCCATATCACAAATAATTAAAGAGGATAGAATATGAAAAGAAGAAAAAAAACATTTATTATATTAGCAGTTATTCTTGTTGTAGTTCTGTTAGTTGCAGGATATATTAAGTTCTTTAATGGATGTCTGATATATTTTACAACAGGAATGAAGAGCGGTGAGCTTATTAAGACAGCAGGACAGAAGATAACTTATACATGCGAGGCAGATATTCTCATGTCTGATGTGAAGAAGGAATATGAGGAAATGTTTGGAAGTAATATATGGAGAGAGAAAATTGGTGATGCTGATTTTGAAAGCTATATTAAGGACCAGATTAAGAGTAAGTTAATGCGTGTCAAGGCTATGAATGTTAAGGCTAAGGAACGCGGTGTTGTGCTTGGAAGAGAAGAAAAAGATTCTGTGGGTAAGGCTGTTGATGCATTTTACAATGAATTAACAGAATCGCAGATAAGCAGTACAGGAATAACTAAGGATAAACTGAATACAATGTTTACTGAATTTGCAATAGCACAGAAACTCTACGATGACCTTACTTCCAGCATGGATATTGAAGTAAGCGCAGATGAGGCAAGAGTTATTGATATCCAATATATTGTATCAGATTCAGAGGAAGATATTAATAAAGCATATAATCTTGTGAATTCAGGAAGTTCATTCTTTGCTGTTGCCAAGGAGTACAATGCGGATGGCGAATATGAGTACGAACTGAAACGTGGCGAGATGGATGCAGCATTTGAAAAAGCAGCATTCAATCTGTCTACTGGTGAGATGAGCAGTATAGTTGAGTCAGCAGGCAGATATTACATTATAAGATGTACATCGGATAATGATAAGGCTAAGACTGAGGTTAATAAGTCTGCAATTCTTGAAAAGAGAAAGTTAGAGCAGTTTAATGCTGATTTTGAGAAATATGAATCTGGTATATATATGGAATTTAATAACAGTGAGTGGAAGAAATTAAGTATTCAGGATGCGTATACGTTGGGAAGCAGCTTTGAGGATACTTTCAATGCGTATTTTGGAAAGTAAAGAGGAGAGTAATTAATAATGGCAGCTAATAAATATGATGCTAACAGTATATCTATACTGGAGGGCCTTGAAGCGGTAAGAATGAGACCTGGTATGTATATTGGAAGTGTCGGAACAAAAGGTCTTAATCATCTTATATATGAGATTGCGGATAATTCAGTGGATGAACATCTTGCGGGTTTTTGTACACAGATAAATGTAACTCTTAATGATGATGGAACAGCAACTATCAAGGATAATGGACGAGGTATTCCTATCGGAATCCATCCTAAAGCCGGAATACCTGCGGTTGAGGTCGTATTTACAGTACTTCATGCAGGCGGCAAGTTCGGAGATGGCGGATATAAGATATCAGGAGGACTTCACGGCGTTGGTGCATCTGTAGTTAATGCACTTTCTGTATGGCTTGAGGTTGAGATAAGAGTTGATGGTGGTGTGTACAAGCAAAGATACGAGCGTGGAAAAGCAACAGCGCCGCTTGAAAAGATTGGTACATGCAGAAAAAATGATACTGGTACAACTGTTACATTTCTTCCTGATGGAGAAATATTTGAAAAGACAAGATTCAAAGCAGACTCGATAAAGAGCAGGCTTCATGAGACTGCATATCTTAATCCGGGGCTTACAATTGAGTTTGAAGATAAGAGAAAGGGCAGCGAGGATAAGGAAACTTTCCATGAGCCTGACGGACTTAAGGCATATATCAAAGACCTTAACAATGGCAAAGAGACAGTATGCGATATCGTCTACTTTAAGAAGAAGCAGGAAGATATTGAGGTTGAAGTAGCATTTCAGTTTGTTAATGAATTTGAGGAAAATATTCTTGGCTTCTGTAATAACATATACACTCAGGAGGGTGGAACGCATATTACAGGTTTTAAGACCAAGTTTACAATGATTATCAACCAGTATGCGAGAGAACTTGGCATCTTAAAGGATAAGGATGCGAATTTTACAGGTCTTGATGTAAGAAATGGTATGACTGCAGTTGTTGCAGTTAAGCACCCTGCACCAAGATTTGAGGGACAGACCAAGACCAAGCTTGATAATCCGGATGCTGGTACAGTTGTTGCAAATGTAACAGGAGACGAGGTACAACTTTATTTCGACAGACATTTGGATGACCTTAACGCTGTAATTGCATGTGCTGAAAAATCTGCGAAGATACGAAAAGCAGAAGAAAAAGCTAAGACAAATATGCTTACAAAGCAGAAGTTCTCTATAGACAGCAACGGAAAGCTTGCCAACTGTGAGAGCAAGAATCCGGAGGAATGTGAGGTGTTCATTGTTGAGGGAGATTCAGCTGGAGGTTCAGCAAAGACTGCAAGAAACAGAAGAACTCAGGCAATTCTTCCAATCAGAGGTAAGATTCTTAATGTTGAGAAGGCAAGTATTGATAAGGTACTTGCCAATGCCGAGATTAAGACAATGATTAATTCATTCAACTGTGGATTCTTAGAGGGCTACGGTAATGACTTTGATATTAGCAGATTAAGATATAATAAGATTATTATCATGACTGATGCCGATGTGGATGGAGCACATATTGATACACTGCTTCTTACATTTTTCTACAGATTCATGCCTGAGCTTATTAATCAGGGACATGTATATATTGCTACACCACCTCTTTATAAGGTTGTTCCTAAGAAGGGCGAGGGTGAATATCTATATGATGACAAGGCACTTGAGGATTACAGAAAGAAGCATACGTCAGGAACATTTACACTTCAGAGATACAAAGGTCTTGGAGAGATGGATCCTGACCAGCTATGGGAGACAACGCTTAATCCTGAAACAAGAATTTTAAAGCAGGTTGAGATTGAGGACGCAAGGCTTGCAACTGAGGTTACAGCAATGCTTATGGGTACAGATGTACCACCTAGAAGAGAATTTATATATACGCATGCTAATGAAGCTGAGATTGATGCGTAAAAGCTAAAGGAGTAGAAAATGGCTGAGAAGATTATAAGGACTGAGTATTCTGAGGTTATGCAGAAGTCCTATATAGATTATTCCATGAGCGTTATTACAGCAAGAGCACTTCCTGATGTAAGGGACGGTTTAAAGCCGGTACAGAGAAGAGTGCTGTATGCCATGGACCAGTTGGGGCTTAATTACGACAAGCCTCACAGAAAGTCTGCACGTATCGTTGGTGATACAATGGGTAAATACCATCCACATGGTGACAGTTCAATATATGAGACACTCGTTGTACTTTCACAGGATTTTAAGAAGGGTATGGCGCTTGTTGACGGACACGGAAACTTCGGTTCTATCGAAGGTGACGGAGCTGCCGCTATGCGATATACAGAAGCTAAGTTAAAAAAGTTCACACAGGACGTATATCTTGCTGACCTTGATAAAAATGTTGTGGATTTCGTGCCTAACTTTGATGAGACAGAAAAAGAGCCTGAGGTTCTTCCTGTAAGAGTACCTAATCTGCTTGTAAATGGTGCAGATGGTATTGCGGTTGGTATGACAACTAATATCCCTCCACACAATCTATCAGAGGTTGTTGATGCAGTATGTGCATATATGGATAATGAGGATATCACAACAGACGAGCTTATGCAGCTCTGCCCTGGACCGGATTTTCCTACAGGCGGAATAAAAGCGAGCTTGGTGCAATATATGAGACTGGAACAGGTAAGATTAAGTTAAGAGGCAAGGTCGTATTCGAGCCTGCCAAGAACCGTTCTGAGAAGGACAAGCTTGTTATTACAGAGATTCCATATACAATGATTGGTGCTAACATAGGTAAATTTATATCTGATGTAGTAAGCCTTATAGAAACTAAGAAAACTACTGATATTGTCGATATTTCCAATGAATCTTCTAAGGAAGGAATAAGAATTGTCCTTGAACTTAAGAAGAACGCTGATGTCAAGAATCTTGAAAATCTTCTTTACAAGAAGACCAAGTTGGAAGATACATTTGGCGTAAATATGCTGGCTATCGTTGATGGAAGACCTGAGACCTTAGGTATTAAGGATATAATAAAACACCACATTAATTTCCAGTATGAGCTTGCTACAAGAAAGTACACAACACTTCTTGAAAAGGAGAAGGCTAACAGGGAGATTAAGGAAGGTCTTATAAGAGCATGTGATATTATTGACCTTATTATCGAGATATTACGAGGCAGTGCTAATCTTAAGATGGCTAAGGACTGCCTTGTTAATGGTAATGTTGAGGGAATCAAGTTTAAGTCAGAGCAGTCAAAAAAGCAGGCTGCAGGTCTTGATTTCACAGAGAAACAGGCTGGCGCAATATTAGAAATGCGTCTGTACAAGCTGATTGGTCTTGAAATTCTTAATCTTCAGAAAGAATATGATGAATGTGTCAAGAAGATTGAGAAGTATGAAAAGATACTTGGCAGCAGAAAAGAGATGGCTAAGGTTATCAAGTCTGACCTTCTTAATATTAAGAAGGAATATGGTGTTGCAAGAAGAACTGTAATTGAAGACGGAGAAGCTGCTGTATTTGAGGAAAAGAAGATTCCAGAGATGGAAGTTATGTTTATTATGGACAGATTCGGATATGCAAGAACCATTGATATGGCTGCATTTGAGAGAAATAAAGATGCTGTATTTAATGAGAACAAATATGTCATTCCGGTAATGAACACAGATAAAATCTGCATATTTACTGATACGGGAGATCTGCACCAGTTAAAGATAAAGGATCTGCCATTCACTAAGTTCAGAGATAAAGGCACACCGATTGATAATCTGTGTAACTATGACAGCTCTAAGGAGATAATTGTGTACATTACTCCATTTGAACGACTTAAGAATCAGAAAATGCTTTTTGTCACAAGACAGGGAATGATGAAGCTTGTAGACAGTGAAGAATTCCAGGTTGCAAAGCGTACAGTTGCATGTACAAAATTAGCAGATGACGACAAGCTAATCGGAATGTATTCAACAGACGCAAGAGTAGAGATTTATTCAAAGTTCTCACTTGATGGAGAAATCAAGGAAGAAGAGGTTGTCGAGAGCAACCAGAATGTAATTGTACAGACAGAAAACGGAGTGTTCTTAAAGTTCCCATTAACAGACATTCCAATGAAGAAGAAGAGTGCTGTAGGCGTAAGAGGAATCAAGCTTTCAAAAGATGATTATATAGAAGATGTATTCCTGCTTACAGAAGGTGATGAGTTCACAATGGAATATAAGGGCAAGAGTATCAGCTTTGCCAAGATGAAGACGGCACACAGGGATACTAAGGGAACTAAGATAAGAGTATGATTTTAACGGTTGGGGAGTCGAAGAAGTGCTTCACACCATCACAACTAAGGTAAGCGGTCCTAGTGGCTGTAAATGCCGCCATATACAGAGTTTATTACGGTGCTGGAAATC
>OATK01001281.1_pt1 | contig 16804 bp, 10 predicted proteins | sample 1516611 | NCBI WGS metagenome assembly OATK01 (sample SAMEA2579947, study PRJEB22360) | human gut metagenome | biome: human gut; feature: human-associated habitat; material: faeces | place: Denmark | collected 2008/2010 | reverse complement strand
ATATAAATAACCGCATCTATGATTCTGTTTTTTATCCCACGATTTACATTGTTCATTTTTATGCCAGCCTTTCTATCCATACACTATTTACAATCCGTTAGAAGATTCTGTAATCCAGCGTCTTGTAAGCGACCCATCTTGAAATAACGATCAATACCAGACCGATTACAGATTTAAACAATCCTACCGCTGTTGACAGGCTGAACTGTGCCTGCTCCAGGCCCATTCTGTATCAATGATATCCCCTGTCCTGTAGACTGCCGGATTATAAAGATTAAAAATCTGGTCAAAGCCTGCATTCAATATGTTGGACAGGTTTAAAACTACCAGCAGGATTATGGTTCCTTTAATACAAGGCAAGGTCACATTCCAGATTCTTCGGAATCTTCCCGCACCATCCAGACAGGCCGCCTCATATAACTCCGGATTCACACCGCTGATTGCTGCCAGGTACAGAATGGAATTCCAGCCGAATTCCTTCCATACCTCTGTGATGATCATCGTTCCCTGAAAGTAATCATTGCTCCCGAGAAAAAATTTAGGCGCGATTCCGAACAATCCCAGAAACTGATTGACAATACCGGAGCTTGACAACAAGTCGATGAAAATACCGCCTACAATAACCCATGAAAAAAAATGAGGCATATAAACCAGCGTCTGTACGCTTTTCTTGACATATTTGTTCCGGACCTCATTCAGCATGAGGGCAAACACCAATGGCACCAACTGGTTAAAGAACATTTTGCCAACAGCTATCACCACCGTATTGCGCATAATATCCTTAAAATCAGGCATCTGAAATACAAATCTGAACCACTTGAATCCTACCCAGGGAGATCCTGTAAATCCGAATGCCGGATTATAGTCCTGGAATGCAATCACAACCCCGTATATAGGTACATACATGAAGAGGATTGTAGCAATGACGGCCGGAGCCAGCATCAAATACAGCATCCAGTTTGCTTTCAGATTCCATTTTATTTTTTTCCTGATTACTAACTTTGTATCTGCCATGACAGCCACCCATTCTCTATTTTACGGATTGATACCACTCATTGACTTCTTTGCTGATATCATCACCGCCTGATTTTTTCCAGTTCTCCACAAACACATCAAATTCATCAATGGGCGCCTGTCCCATAATAATATTCGTGAAGGTTTCCAGCTCCAGCTTATCAAGATATGCTTTTTTCTCCTGCATCGCCTTTGTCAGTGAACCTGCATAGGCATCAAAAGTCACACATCCATCAGCATTCATTTCCTTGTACAGCCTGACAGAACTTAAAAGACTGTCATATCTGTCAACCGGATATGTATATTTATCCTTTTCCGTAATATCCAGTTCCGTAAGCTCTGAAGCATCTCTTACGCCTTCCTCAACCTCACTCATCTTATAATACTGATCCAGCAGTTCTGTGGGGCCCTGGTTCATCTTAAGACCGTAACTCACTCCATATCCGTTCAGGACACCGCCTCCGATATCTTCCGGATAGTCATACGTATACTGTGAGGTGTTAAACGCAGTATCCAGATTGTTAGGCTGCAGGATTTCATAAGGCTCAAACATCATGTCATACTGATATTCTTCCTTCATCAGCTTTCGCATGGCATCGTTATTTCGATAGTAATTATCCATGAACACATTAAAGAGATAAATCACCGCCTCCGGATATTTACATTCAGCATTGATTGCGTAGCATTTTGTCTCTGTATTAAACGCGCCGTTTACGACCACCTTTCCACTTTCATTGGTACCCTTTAACGGCCTGTAGGCAACCATTTTTGCTTCCGGAATATTCACCAGCATATCCGGGAACGGCATCCATACAGCGCTCCATGGGCCATAGTAGTTGATTGCGTGTCCCTGCACCACAGCTTCATTTGCTTTTTCCAAATCTTTTACCACAAATTCCGTATCAATCCATCCCTTTTGATACCATTCGTTAAGCTTTCGCAGAGCTTCCTTCATTTCCGGCTGTACGCTGCCATAAACCAGTTCATCATTTTCTCCTACAAGCCAGTGATACGGATACGCTCCATAAGCATCCGTGATTGGACTCATACCGGAGACAGAAGTCGCATTTCCCGCGCTGAGTACGAGCCCGATGCCCTCCGGGTCCACCTTTTTAAACGCTTCCATCACCTTTTCCATATCTTCCACTGTTTCAGGTATATCCAGTCCCAGTTCATCAAGCAAATCCTGACGGATCCAGTTATTGTTCCAAACAGTTGCCCAGACATCCTGAAGCGGCGGGAGTGCATACTGTACACCATTCTCAGAAAAATTCGCCCACGCATCACCATTCATGGAGTCTTCAACCTGACCTATCACATACTTCACCAGGGGAGAACCGTATGTATCCAGCAGCTCATCCAACGGCTGAAGCTTGCCTGCTTCATACAGCCCCTTCATCTGTGAAGCCTTTGTTACGATGACATCCGGCAGTTCTCCGCTTACCATTGCCAGATTCATCTTCTGTTCATTATCGGCAGGCGTTGTGGAAATCCACTCCGCTTTCCATTCAATGCCGTAGGTTTCCTTACACCAGTCTGTCCAGAAGTTTTCATCAAAGCTCATACCATCCGGAATCTGTTCCACCTGCAGGCTGTCTTCACTGAAATTCTGTGTCATCTGGATGACCGGTTCATATTTTTTCCAATATGGAGAATCTCCCGTTACAGCAACGGCTTCCTCCTGCACACTTTCTTTTTGTGCACTTTCATTCTGTGAGGTTTCACCTGCTGCATTACTGCCACATCCTGATAAGAAAACGGAACAGGCCAGCACTGCGCTCAATAAAACACTTATTTGTTTTTTCATTATCCATCCCTCCTGTTACTCCCTGATACATTATTGCTTTTCTCCTGGGAATTCCCTTCTATGCATATTCTTATTATACGTACCGGGCCATTTCAAAAAAATATCCATTTCTTGCATTAACGACTCATTTCTGACTGAAAAAGCCGCCGGACAGCGAAAGTCTAATTTTCTTGCATGGATTTCTATATTAAAACAGGCATCATGAAAAGATGCCTGCTAAAAAACATTATGATTTCTGATAATCCTTTGCAGTCATTCCTGTCTGCCTTTGAAAAATACGGTTAAAATGTGCCGGACTCTCATATCCCAGCATCTGTGCCATCTGGTATATCTTAATGCCCGGCTGCCGCAACAGCTCCCTGGCACGCTCTATTTTGCAATACTGGATATATTGAATGACTGATCTTCCCGTCTCTTTCCTGAAGACTCTCGTCAGATGGCTGGCGTTAACATACAGCTCCTCCGCCAGGGCCGCAACCGAAATATTCTTATCAATCCTTTCAAGGATAATTTTCTTTGCCTGATTCACCAGATAACCACATTCCCTGTCGTTTTCATTAACACACCATTCAATGTATTTTTCAGTTACCTGACGGCACCAGGCTTTTAACTGCTCAATGGAATGGAAACCGGCATAATTGTAAAAGCCTTCTGATAAATCACCGCTCCACTGCCCGATCGAAATCCCCCTGATTCCGGATGCCCTAAGAATCGTCTGTGCGATATGGTAATAGACCAGCAGGAACCGGCTATCTTTTCCTCCATTTTCCGGTTCTGCAAAAAGCTCTTCTATTTTCTGCAAGGCTCCCTTCCTGTCAAGCGCATCAACATACATCTCATATCCCGGATATTCCTCTAAAATTCCAATGGATTGAAATGACTGATTTGATATATCCGGCCTGATTTCTTCCAGTTCTCCCTCTTCCATGGACAGATGCTGGTCTGCATGTCTTTTCAATAGCCAATAAAGTTCATGTACTTTTTCTGTTTTTTCACATTCCCATATATAAAACAGGGACAGATTACAGCCTGCCGTAGTCCGGGCTGAATAAAGAAACAGCTCCCACATATTCGTTGCATCCTGTATGGCGGCAAACGCCTGATCCTGATCCTCTTCCATAATAACCGCAAGCAGATCCCCGTCAGCGTTTTCAAAAAGAGGATAAGCCCTGTTCTTCAATAATATTTCACTGATAAGCTTCCTTACCACTACCCTGTACTTTAATTCCTGCTTTTTGTAAATCGTATCCCATGAGTCTATACGTAATAACAAAAGAGAGGCAAACTTTCCAAGCTGCTCCTTCCCCCAAAGCAATTCTCCTTCTTCGCCATTTAACTCTCTCCCTTTGATTACCCACTGCTGCAGCAGCTTTTCCTTCAGCAATGGTCTGGCTCTTTCCCATTGAGCCTGTACAGACTCCTTCTCCGCCGCCTGTTTCAGCTCCGCCCGCAGTTTATCCAATCCTTTTTTTACCGCATCGAAAAGCTCCTCATTTGCAGCCGGCTTCAACAGATATTCTGTTACACCATACCGCAATGCCTGCCTGGCATATTCAAATTCCTCATATCCTGTCATGAAAATCATTTTTACATATTTCCATCTGTCCGCTATTTTTTCCGCCAGGCGGATTCCGTCCATTCCGGGCATGCGGATATCTGTCAGCACTACATCCACCCTTCTCTTATTCATATACTCCAATGCCTCTAATCCATTATAGACACACTGAACCTCCGTGATATCCAGTTCCTCCCAGTTAATATCATATGCAATGCTTTTAGCCACATCCTTTTCATCATCCACAACCAATAGACTGTACATTCTCTTTTCAAACCTCCAACCGCTTATATTCCGCAGGAAATTCCATTACCACTATCGTATTGTTCTCCCGGCACTCCATCCACAGATCACCTTCTTCCCTGAAAAAGAGCTGCAGACGCTGGTATACATTGTTCAGTCCGTGTCCATTCATCTGTGTATGTATTTTATCATTAATTTCCTTTAATTCTTCCATTTCCAGCTTCTTTCCGTCATTGCCGATCTCTATATGGATTTTACCGTCCTCTGTTTCCGAAAAATCCAGTGTGACGTTCACCTTATCTTCAAAGCTGGAGATGCCATGTACAAAAATATTTTCAACAATCGGCTGAATTAACAAACGGGGAATCTGATAGTCCTGCATTTCATGCAAAGCCCCTATTTCAAACCATATTTTGTCCGGATAGCGCATCTGCTGTATTTGAAGATAAACATCAATATTAGCCACTTCCTCTCCAATTGTAGTAACATCAAGGTTGCTTTTCGTTGCATACCGGAAATACCTGCCCAGAAAAAGCGCCATTTTCGACGCTCCCTCCAGATTTTCCGAGGATATCATCCGATATATAAAGTTGAGACTGTTATACAAAAAATGAGGGTTTATCTGGGACTGTAACAGCTTCAGCCTGTTTTTTTCCAGCGTAATTCTTGTACGGTAAATTTCATTGATCGTATAATCCAGCCGTTCCACCATGCTGTTAAACTGCTCAAAAACAAAGTCCATTTCAGAATCAGGATGGATTTGGATGCGCACCTTCAAATCATCCTCCTTCACCTTTTTCATAGCATCTATCAACTGGTACAATGGTGTCAGCAATATTTTATGTATAGAAGAAATCATCGCAAACGCCAGAATAAAAAACAGGAATGCAAAAATAAAAATAAGCTTACGTACTATAAGAACCGGCTGCAGATACTGCGTTTCCGCAAAAACAAAGCCAAAAACCATATCTGAGTCTTTTAAAGTCTGATACAGAATCCGATATCTTTCCCTGTCCTGAAAATAGGTCAGTTCCCCACTATCCAGGGCCGCTCCTTTAATTTCAGCTGTTATTGCCGGAATGCTCAGCTGGTAGCTGTTTTCATAAAGAATCAGTTCCGATACTGGATTCACGCAAAAGGGCATTCCCTTATCCTGAATCTGAAATTCACGGAGCATTTCTCTGATCGTTTCTTCACTGATATCCACCTCCACAATTACACTGCTGCCATCCAACAGACTGTTGCCGCTCTGTACAATGGAAAGACTTTTCTTCTCCGGAAGGTAGTTTCCTTTTTCCCGCATCACCCAAACCCCTGTCCGTATTTGTTCCATATCCTGAAGCAATTTGTCAATTTCCCTTACTTCCCTTATGCCTTTACTCGATGAAAATATTCTTGACTTAAGCGGCAGTATCACATTGATATCCGCTTCTATATTATTCACCTGCTCCAATAGCGCAATCTGCTCCAAAAGCTCCTTATAATCCCAGATATATTCCTTTTCCAGGGTTTCCGGACGTTGATTAAGAGTCATAATATCCGCGTCAATCGCAAGCTTGGATGCCAGCCTTTTCATCCGGGACATGCTCTCGTCAAATTTATCCTGAAGCACATCAAGAGACATACCGTAGGATTCCGAAACCTCACGCTGCAGAATTTTCATACTCTGATAGTTACTCCACAACCCTACCAACAATATACCGCCGAAAATCAATACAAAAAACAAGGCCAGCTTTTGTTTTATCGTAAAAAATATTCTTTTGTAATTTCCCCTTTTACCAGATAAATTCATATTGCTTTTTCATCGAGCAGACTTTCCCCCGATTTTTCACTTCCTTCCATCTTTATTGAACTAATAAAGGCTTTCCCGTTATGAATAACTCTATTTTACTACAGATATATATAAAAGTCAGCCAACCCCAAACATATAAGATACAGGAAAAAATTAACTTCGTATCAGTTCAGACTGCACTGTCCTGTCTGAACTTTTACTTAATTTCTCCTTAAAAAAATACACCCGGTTTAACATACAAACCGAGTGTAAAATATTCCTTATTACAGGGAACTCAACACCAGATTCCGCAGTTTATAGGTCAGTGCAAAGGTTCCTGAGTCTTTCATCTGGGTTCCCACTAAAATTGTCAGCTTCTCTCCGGGAAAATTTGCAAAATGTGTGCCAAGCCAGCCATCCCAGCCATATTCCCCTTTTTCGGCCAGATATCCACATTGTCCGGGATTTTTACATACCCGCATCAGGTTACCATAGCTGTAACCTGACAGTACATCCCATTTTTCAAAGTATTTCTGCTGGCAGTCCAAAAGCTGCCCTCCTGTCATATACCGTACCGTGGCAGGCTGCAGAATCCTGACGCCGTTCAGACTGCCACCGTTTTGCAGCATACGGGCAAATTTCATATAATCATCCAGCGTAGAGGCAAGCCCTGCTCCGCCGGATGCAAAAGCAGGTTCACGGGACATATTGTTGCTGATGCCCAGATGGCTGCCTGTATACCTTACCAGCTTCCTTTGCCCGTCCTGTGTCCTTATACTTTCATACACCTTCGTAAGTCTGTGTTGTTTTTCCTGAGGTACCCAAAACGCCGTATCCTCCATCCCCAGCGGTTCCAGAATCTCTTTTTTTAGAAAATCAGCATATTTCATCCCGGAAGCCACTTCAATAACCGCGCCTAACACATCTGCTGAGGTACTGTACTGCCATTCCTGTCCGGGGAGAAAGGAAAGTGTACATCCTGCCAGGGAATCCGCCACCTCACGGGTCGTCATCTCTTCATTGCCGCCCAGTCTGCTGCATACCTGAGCAAATACCTTCCCCGTCTGCCGCCCCGCCAAAGTAGCTTCATCCGGGTATACCAGACCGGAGGTCATCCGCAACAGATCCTGCACCATCATTGACCGTCCTGCCTGTTCCAGTTTTACTAATGTACTGCCGCAGCAAACCTTCTGTTCCCTGAATGACGGAAGGAAATCTGAAACCGGCTGACACAGCTCCAATTTACCCCGTTCCATCAAAATCATTGCAGCCGCTGCTGTCACCGGCTTTGTCTGAGAATATAATCTGAAAATCGTATCCCGTGTAATTTCTTTCCCATTCTCCCTGTCTGCCAGACCCGCCTGACAATAACAAATCTCCTGACCATCCTTCTCCACCAGCAAATTCACGCCCGCCACGATATTTTTATCCACATACTGCCGCATCACACGACCGAGTTCTTCCTTTAAGTCCATCCCGTTTTCCTCCTGCACAGCGTTTTTCCCTGGTTTTTCTGATTCAGTCCTGATTCATATAACTCCTGTAAAAACCGGAAAATTCCTTTCTTTGCATACATAAATTATACATACAGTATTGCTTAAAAAAAATATCCGTTTCTTGCATTATCTGCTCATTTCTGACTATATACTGCTGTCCGGGGTATCACAGGAGATGCCGCATATTTGGCGGTAAGCTTTTCCTGCCTGTCATGAATGCCTGGTGCCTTAGACCTTTTATCCCAATGGTTGGCCCTTTTGTCTTTTTTGTTCTAAAGGAGGCCGATTCTGGAAAATACTTCCTGGTAGGCCTCCTCTGCTCCACCCATATCCCGCCTGAAACGGTCCTTATCCAGCTTTTCTTTGGTTTTACTGTCCCACAGCCTGCAGGTGTCTGGGGAAATTTCATCCGCAAGAAGAATCTTGCCATCAAATCTTCCAAATTCCAGCTTGAAATCAATTAGCTCAATACCTGCGGCCGCAAAGAAATTTCGCAGCACCTCATTGACCGCAAAAGCAGTCTCCGTGATTTTTTCGATTTCCTCTTCGGTAGCCAGATTCAACGCCAGCGCATACCAGTGATTGATAAATGGATCCCCCAGTGCATCATTTTTATAGGAAAATTCCACTGTTGGGCATTTTAATGTTCTTCCCTCTTCAATGCCCATGCGTTTTGCGAAGCTGCCGGCGCCCACATTGCGGACAATAACCTCCAAAGGTACGATTTCCACTTTTTTCACAAGAGTTTCCCTGTCATTCAGCTCCTTTACAAAATGAGTGTGAATCCCTTTTTTCTCCAGCAGTTCAAACAGGAGATTGCTCATTCGGTTGTTAATGGAACCTTTTCCGTCAATCGTCCCTTTCTTCTGCCCGTTAAAGGCGGTAGCATCATCCTTGTAGCTGACAATCACCATGTTTGGGTCATCAGTTGCGAAAACCTTTTTTGCTTTTCCTTCATATAACTGTTCTCTTTTTTCCATGACTGTCTCCTGTTCTGATTTGTACATTTTATATTGTTCCTTAAAGGCCTGTATAGCCCATCAGAGATTCGTCGATCCGGGCAGCGGCTTCTGTACCTTCTGCGATAGCCCAGACCACCAGGGACTGTCCTCTGTGCATATCGCCTGCCGTAAAAATTCTGGTGTTTTCGGTACAATAAGAACCGGGAGCTGTCTCCACATTCGTCCTCCCGTCTAATTTGACACCAAAAGTTTCTGCACTGTAATTCTCGCTGCCCAAAAAACCTGCTGCAATGAGCACAAGATCTGCAGGAATTTCTTTTTCGGTTCCGGGGACAGGCTCCATGCGCATCCGGCCCGTCTTTTCGTCACGTACGGGCGCCAGCTGTACTGTTTTGGCACCGCATATATCTCCCTTTTTATTTTTCAGGAATTCGGTAACCGTCGTCTGATAAATTCTTGGGTCATGGCCAAATCGGTCAATCGCTTCTTCCTGCCCGTAATCAGTCTTTAACACCTTTGGCCATTCCGGCCAGGGATTGTTGGCCATCCGCCCTGCGGGTGCTTTCGGCATCATTTCCAGCTGAGCCACACTGGCGGCGCCCAGTCGGATAACGGTTCCCACACAGTCGTTTCCTGTGTCGCCGCCGCCGATCACCAGCACCTTTTTCCCTCTGGCAAGGTGATAGGGTATTTCTTTAAAATTACTGTCCAGCAGCGTTTTGGTTACATTTTTGAGAAAGTCCACCGCAAAATAAATTCCTTTTGCATCTCTGCCGGGCACTTCAATATCTCTCGGGTTTGATGCACCTCCGGCCAGAAGGATGCGGTCAAATTTTTTGAGTAGCTCCTTTCCGGGGAGGTTCCTTCCCACATCCACTCCGCATTCAAAACGGACGCCTGCTTCCTCCATGAGACGAATGCGTCTGTCTATGATACCTTTTTCCAGCTTCATATTGGGAATTCCATAGCGAAGCAGCCCACCTGGACGGTCGCTTCTTTCATATACCGTCACGCTGTGGCCGCGGCGGTTTAACAGTAAAGCTGCCGCCAGTCCTGCCGGACCGCTGCCGATAACCGCTACGGTCTTTCCTGTGCGCACACGGGGAGAGTCAGCCTTTACCAGTCCTTTCGAGAAGGCATACTCGATTACAGCCTTTTCATTTTCCTTTGTGGATACCGGTTCACCGTGCAGACCACAGGTACAAGCCGCTTCACACAAAGCCGGGCAGACCCTGGAGGTGAATTCCGGGAAGCAATGGGTTTTTGACAGTCTGATATAGGCCTGCTCCCAGTTGCCGCGATATACCAGGTCGTTGATTTCCGGTACCAGGTTATGCAGCGGACAGCCTGATGCCATGCCGGCGATCATCACTCCCGCCTGACAGAAGGGCACGCCACATTCCATGCATCTTGCTCCCTGAAGGCGCTGTTGTTCTTCGGAAAGGGTGCCATGGAAGTCTCTGAAATTTTTAATTCTTTCGCCCGGAGCTGACACCGGTCCCGTTTTCCGTTCATATTCCAAAAAACCCGTCGATTTTCCCATTCTTTTTCCTCACTTTCTACTGACGCCCGCATAGAATGCTTCTATCTGTGCCTCCTGTCTGCTCATGCCCTGTTCTTCAAACTGGGAAGACAACTGAATCAGATGCTTGTAATCTGCAGGAATGATTTTTTTAAAGGCAGGCAGATATTGTGCGAAATGTGCCAGAATTTCTTTCCCTTTTCGGGAATTGGTGTGGGCCACATGGGCTTCGATCATGGCCCGCAGCTCTTCCTGGTCATATTTGGTTTCCACCTTTTCCATGAGCACCATTTCTTTATTCAGATTTTTATACAGACAATTTCCCTCATCCAGCACATAGGCGATGCCGCCGCTCATGCCGGCCGCAAAGTTTTTACCGGTGGGGCCAAGCACCGCCGTCCGGCCTCCGGTCATATATTCACATCCGTGCTCACCCACGCCTTCCACAACCGCTGTTGCGCCGGAATTTCTCACACAGAAGCGTTCGCCTGCCATGCCGGCGATATAGGCTTCTCCTCCGGTGGCCCCATAGAGAGCGACATTGCCTATAATGACATTTTCTTCCGGCACAAAGTTTGCTTCCGGCGGCGCATAAACCGCCAGTTTTCCGCCGGAGAGGCCTTTTCCGAAATAATCGTTGCTGTCGCCGCACAAAGACAAGGTGATCCCTTTGGGCAGAAATGCGCCGAAGCTTTGTCCGCCCGCTCCCTGACAGAGTATGGTAATGGTATCCTCCGGCAATCCGGAAGGATGATGCCGTGTCACCTCAGCCCCCAGCAGGGTTCCGAAGGTGCGGTCGGTGTTGGTCAGCTTTACCTGATAGCTGCTCTTTTTCCCCTGAACCACCGACTCCAGAATTACTTTGTTTTTCAGAAGCTCTGCTTCATCCTTTGTCTGCTCAAGCTGAAAATGATAGGCACAGTTCGGATCAAATACACAGTTCTTCCTTTCTCCTTCGTTCATTCCCTGCAGAATAAGGCTTAAATCCACCTTCGCTGCCTGTCCTGTCAGGAAATCCTTTTTCTTTAACAGATCTGTACGGCCTACCATTTCATCCACGGTGCGCACGCCCAGCTTCGCCATATATTCCCGCAGTTGCTGTGCAATAAAGAGCATAAAATTCATCACATACTCCGGTTTTCCAGTAAACCGTTTGCGAAGTTCCGGATTTTGGGTGGCAATGCCCATAGGGCATGTGTCCAGATTGCAGACCCGCATCATCACACAGCCAAGCGTCACCAGGGGAGCCGTAGCAAAACCGAATTCCTCTGCGCCCAGAAGGGCTGCTATGGCCACGTCACGGCCGCTCATGAGCTTACCGTCTGTTTCAATGACCACCCGATTACGGAGTCCGTTGCGCAAGAGTGTCTGGTGTGTTTCCGCAAGCCCCAGCTCCCAGGGCAGTCCAGCATTGTGGATGGAACTTACCGGCGCGGCCCCGGTGCCGCCGTCATAGCCGGAAATCAGGATAACCTGGGCCCCCGCTTTCGCGACCCCTGCCGCCACCGTGCCAACGCCTGCCTCAGAAACCAGCTTTACAGATATACGGGCATATTTATTGGCGTTTTTCAGATCATAAATCAGCTGCGCCAGATCCTCAATGGAATAGATATCGTGATGCGGCGGCGGAGAAATCAGGCTTACGCCAGGCGTGGAATGACGGGTTCTGGCAATCCACGGGTATACCTTTTTGGCGGGAAGATGGCCGCCTTCACCAGGTTTTGCCCCCTGCGCCATCTTAATCTGAATTTCCCTGGCGCTCACCAGATACCGGCTGGTTACGCCAAAGCGCCCGCTGGCAACCTGTTTGATGGCAGAGCTTCTGTCGTGATCGGTTCCGGCAGATTCCAGACGTTCCTCACTCTCTCCGCCCTCCCCGCTGTTAGACTTGCCGTGGAGCCGGTTCATGGCAACCGCCAGCGCCTCATGGGCTTCCTCAGAAATGGAACCGTAAGACATGGCGCCTGTCTTGAAACGCTTTACAATGGATTCCACACTTTCCACCTCTTCTATGGATATCCCCGTCTGCGGATACCGAAAATCCATGAGGCTGCGTAAATATCCGGTATTTTCCTCATCCACCAGCTTTGTATAGGCACAGAATTTTTCATAGCTGCCCTCTTTTGTGGACTGCTGCAGCAGGTGGATGGTGCGGGGATTATAGCGATGTTCTTCCCCCTGGCTCCGCATTTTGTGCCGTCCCATGGAAGAAAGGGTCAAATCCGTATCCAGCCCCAGAGGATCAAAGGCTTTGGAATGCTGTTCATCAGTCTGGGCCGCAATATCCTGAAGAGTGATGCCGCCCACCCTGCTCACCGTCTGGGTAAAATACCGGTCAATGACTTCACTGGAAATTCCGATGGCCTCAAAAATCTGGCTTCCCTGGTAAGACTGGATTGTGGAAATCCCCATTTTGGAGGCAATTTTTACAATACCCTGTAAAATAGCTCTGTCATAATCTTCCACAGCGGCATAATAGTCCTTATTTAAAAAACCCTCTTCCACCAGTTCCGCGATGGTGGAATGAGCCAGATAAGGATTGACCGCACAGGCCCCATAGCCTAAAAGGGCTGCAAAATCGTGTACTTCTCTGGGTTCCCCTGATTCCAAGATGAGGGAAAGCGCTGTGCATTTTTTCGTTTTTACCAGATGCTTGTGTACCGCAGAAACGGCCAGCAGGGAGGGGATTGCCACATGGTTTTCATCCACGCCCCGGTCAGAAAGGATCAGGATATTGGCTCCTTCCCGGTAAGCCTTATCCACTTCCACAAACAGATGCTCCAACACCCTGTCTATGGGAGTGCTTTTATAGAAAATAATTGGAACACAGGCCACCTGAAAGCCGGGTTTTGTCATCTCTTTTATTTTTAAAAGATCCAGATCCGATAAAATTGGATTATTGATTTTAAGCACCTGGCAGTTCTCCGGTTTTTCTTCCAGCAGGCTGCCGTTCTTTCCCACATATACTGTGGTGGAGGTTACAATTTTTTCCCGCACCGCATCAATGGGCGGATTCGTCACCTGTGCGAAAAGCTGCTTGAAATAATAAAACAGGGGCTGATATTCTTTCGACAGGACGGCCAGAGGGGTATCCACACCCATGGCGCCAATTTGCTCCGTACCGTTTAAAGCCATGGCGCAGATGCCTTCCCGGTATTCTTCATAGGTATAACCGAAGGACTTCTGCAGTCTTGCGCGTTCCTCTTTTGTGTAGGAGGGAATTTTCTCATTCGGAATTTTCAATTCCTTCAAGGTAACCAGATTGCTGTCCAGCCATTCCCCGTAGGGTTCCTTTTTTGCATAATATTCCTTTATTTCCTCATCACTTACCACCATGCCCCTCTGCGTGTCCACAAGAAGCATCTTCCCCCGGATGCAGGCGTTCCTTTTTGAGAATGTTTTCCGACGGAATATCCAGCACCCCAACCTCTGAGGAAAGAATCAGCCGGTCATCATCAGTGATGTAATACCGGGAGGGCCGAAGGCCGTTTCTGTCCAGCACCGCTCCCATCAGATCCCCGTCGGAAAAAAGGATGGATGCAGGGCCGTCCCAGGGCTCCATCATAGTGGCGTAGTATTGGTAAAAATCGCGCACCTCCTGGGAAATGGTATCGTTGTTGGCCCAGGGCTCCGGAATGGTGATCATTGCCGCAAGGGGAAGCCCCATGCCGCTCATCCCCAGAAACTCCAGCGTATTGTCCAGCATGGCAGAATCGGAGCCGCCTGTGTTTACCACCGGAAGGACCTTTGTCAGATCATCCGCCAAAAATGCCGGCGCCCGCATGGTTTCTTCCCTGGCCAGCATCTTATCCGCGTTTCCCCTGATGGTGTTGATTTCACCGTTATGGACGATAAAGCGGTTGGGATGCGCTCTCTCCCAGCTGGGATTTGTGTTGGTAGAAAAGCGGGAATGTACGATGGCAATTGCGGACTCATAGTCCTCGTCCTGAAGGTCTGTAAAAAAGGTACGCAGCTGTCCCACAAGAAACATTCCCTTATACACAACAGTCCGGCTGGAAAGAGAAGGCACATAGGTATTATTGTTGCTCTGCTCGAACTCGCGGCGCACCACATAAAGACGGCGGTCAAAATCCAGTCCTTTTTTTAACTGTTCCGGCTTTTTTACAAAGCCCTGACAGATTACAGGCATACATTTTCTGGCCTTATGTCCCAGCACCTCAGGCCGGATGGGAACCTCCCGCCACCCCAGAAATTCCATACCTTCTTTTTCCACAATGATTTCAAACATTTTTTTTGCCTGGCTGCGTTTCAGTTCATTCTGGGGGAAGAAAAACATACCCACGCCATATTCTCTTTCACCGCCGATATGAATTTGGGCCTGCCCGCAGACCTTTGTAAAAAAACGGTGAGAAATCTGAGTCAGTATGCCAACGCCGTCCCCGGTTTTGCCTTCTGCATCCTTCCCGGCGCGGTGTTCCAGCTTTTCCACGATTTTTAAAGCATCCACCACTATCTGATGGCTTTTCCTGCCTTTAATATGAACGACAGCGCCAATTCCGCAGTTATCATGTTCGAATGCCGGACTGTAAAGATCCTGTTGTGTTTGTATCTGTTTCATTGTTATTCCTCCTCCTTGACGGTAGTGTATTCCACGGCTGCGGCGATCAGGCCCCGGAAAAGAGGATGGGCATGATTCGGCCGGGATTTAAATTCGGGATGAGCCTGAGTGGCAATAAAAAAAGGATGTTTCTCCAACTCAACCATCTCCACGATCCGTCCGTCCGGCGACAATCCGGAAAGACACATACCTTTTTGGATCAGACATTCCCGGTATGCATTATTTACCTCATAACGGTGTCTGTGGCGTTCTGAAATTTCTTTTTTTCCATACAGCCTTTGGGCCAGTGTCCCATCCTTCAATATACAGGGATAGGAGCCCAGCCGCATGGTGCCACCCAGATTAATCACATTATTTTGTTCTGGCATCAGCGCGATCACCGGACATTCCGTATCAGGATCCAGCTCCGCACTGGCTGCATCAGGCAGTCCGGCCACATTTCTGGCAAACTCTATGATGGCAAGCTGCATGCCCAGACAAATTCCAAGATAGGGAACTTTATTTTTTCTCGCATATTCGATCGCCAGGATTTTTCCCTCTGTTCCCCTCTGCCCGAATCCTCCCGGAACCAAAATGCCGTCCGCATCATGCAAATATCCTTCCAGATTTTCAGGTGTAAGCTCTTCAGCATCAATCCAGCGGATATTCACGTCCGCCCGGTTTGCGATGCCGCCATGTTTTAAAGCTTCTGCCACGCTTAAGTAAGCATCGTGCAGCCCCACATATTTTCCCACAAGGGCGATCGTCACAGAGGTACAGGGATGGAGCAGATCCTCTATCATCGCCTTCCAGCCGTTCAGGTCCGGCACTGGACAGGGCAGCCTTAAACATTCGCAGACGGCCTGGGCCAGTTTTTCCTTCTCCAGCATCAGCGGCACTTCATATAAAGAGGGAGCGTCCATATTTTGCAGCACCTGCTCTTTTTTTACGTTACAAAACAAAGCAATCTTTTCCTTCATTTTTTCATCCACCGGATAATCGGAGCGGCACACCAGAATATCCGGCCAGATCCCCATGCCCTGCAACTCTTTCACACTCATCTGTGTGGGTTTTGTTTTCATTTCACCGGAAGCTTTTAAATAAGGAATCAGGGTTACATGTATGAGAATCGCATTTTCATGTCCCATTTCATGCTGAAACTGACGGATCGCTTCCAAAAAAGGCTGGCTCTCAATATCTCCTACAGTCCCACCCACCTCTATGATGGAAATGGTCTCCTCCTCAGGGGAACTGGCCCGATAAAAACGGGACTTGATTTCATTCGTGATATGGGGAATCACCTGAACGGTTCCGCCGCCGTAGTCACCCCGACGTTCCTTATGCAGTACCGACCAGTATATTTTCCCGGTGGTGACGTTGGAATTTTTATCAAGGCTTTCATCGATAAACCTTTCATAGTGCCCTAAATCCAGATCTGTCTCCGTACCGTCATCTGTCACGAATACTTCCCCATGCTGGATGGGGTTCATGGTTCCCGGATCTACATTAATATAGGGATCGAACTTCTGCATAGTAATGTGGTAACCTCTCGCCTTCAGCAGTCGTCCCAGCGAAGCCGCCGTGATTCCTTTTCCCAGGCCGGACACAACGCCGCCTGTCACAAAAACATATTTTACCGCCATACTCTCCTCCTGCCCTGTATGAAAAATCTACATATATAAAAAGGTGCCAAAGAGCCCGCATCTGCAAGCTCTTTGACACCCTTGTCAACCTGTCTTATTCTATCTCTTAACAATGTTTTTATGCGTTTCAATATAAACTAATACTTTTGATTTGTAAAGACTTTTTTTCAAAAATTTTTCCTGGAGCGTTACTGTTCACACCCCATTTGGGTCCCTGCCACCGCCGTCCTATG
>OATK01001273.1_pt1 | contig 16874 bp, 19 predicted proteins | sample 1516611 | NCBI WGS metagenome assembly OATK01 (sample SAMEA2579947, study PRJEB22360) | human gut metagenome | biome: human gut; feature: human-associated habitat; material: faeces | place: Denmark | collected 2008/2010 | reverse complement strand
AGTTCTTTTTTGGTTATTGTTTCCCGAAATCTATTTTATAAAGTCTCAACAAATCTGCCAAATGCAGCGAGTCCTTCATCTGTGCATTTGTAAACACCGGCATCTTCCAGAACCTGACAGAAGACCTTTCCGACTTCCTGTTCCAGAATGTGCGTGACATTTTCTGCGTTGATCTCCGGATAGGACGGCAGGAAACTTTCGGTCCAGTCCGCGTGCTTTGCAATGGTCTCATTGCTTCTGACGTCTTTTTTCTCAAGAATATAAGTCTTTAACAGCTCCAGCTCATCTTTGAGACGTGCAGGGAGTACAGCAAGCCCCATGACTTCGATCAGACCGATATTTTCTTTTTTGATATGGTGCAGTTCTTCGTGAGGATGGTATACTCCGAGCGGATGTTCCTCTGTGGTAATGTTGTTTCTCAAAGTCAGATCCAGCTCATATTTTCCATCCCGCATTCTGGCGATCGGCGTGATCGTATTGTGAGGCTGTCCGTCTGTTTCAGCAAAAATGAAAGCAGCTTCATCTGTATATCCCCGCCATGCTTGCAGAATGTGGTCTGCAAGGTCGATCACTCTGGTCACATCCTCAGACTGCAGACGGATCACAGAGAGCGGCCATTTTACGATGCCTGCTGTGACATCTTCAAAGCCCTTGACAGTAAACTCCTGGATGACAGGCGCTTTTTCCATGGCAAAGGTATAATGTCCGCCCTGGAAGTGGTCATGGCTTAAAATAGAACCGCCTACGATCGGAAGATCTGCATTGGATCCGAGGAAATAGTGCGGGAACTGTTTGATAAAATCAAATAGCTTGACAAAGGTCTGGCGCTCGATCTTCATCGGAGTATGTTCTCCGTTGAACACGATACAGTGCTCATTGTAGTAGACATAAGGAGAATACTGGAATCCCCACTTGCTGTCATTGACCGTGATCGGAATGATGCGGTGATTCTCTCTGGCCGGGTGATCGAGGCGTCCTGCATACCCTTCGTTCTCCATACAGAGCTGACATTTCGGGTAAGCCGAAACAGAAGCATTGCGCGCAGCGGCAATGGCTTTCGGATCTTTTTCCGGTTTGGACAGATTGATGGTAATATCCAGTGTTCCGTAGTCTGTGTCTACAGTCCATCTGCGGTCCTTTTTGATCCGGTACCGGCGGATGTAATCGCTGTCCTGACTGAACTTGTAATAAAACTGAGTGGCGGATTCCGGAGATTCCTGATAATGTCTCCAGAAATCGTTCTGAACCTGAGCCGGACGCGGCAGCAGGCAGTTCATCAGTCTGGTGTCGAACAGATCACGATAGCCAATGCTGTCTTCAATGATGCCGCGTGTAACAGCCTCCTTAAGGAGATCGGCGAGGATGTCTTCCAGCACAAGATCTGTCAGATCACAGGAGACATCTTCCCAGTTGTCTTCATGGAATACATCCAAAAGTAAGTTTATAGTGTAAATACGTTCACATTCCGGAGTCAGTCCGGTATCAATCCCGTACTGTACCAGTTTTTTGATAGATTCATATAGCATGGATAAATTCCTTCTTTCTTAGAGAGTCTCCAGTTTCTGTGCACCGCTTCCGATATCAACGGTGTAGAATTCGGCTTCGTGTCCGACCTTTTCTTTATATGCAGGTCCGATAGTATTGATGAAAGTATCGACAGCGTCATTTTTTACGATACTTACGGTACATCCGCCGAATCCGCCCCCTGTGATACGGGAACCTACAACACCCGGAATCTGCCATGCAAGATCGACCAGGATATCGATCTCTTCACAGGATACTGCGTAATCATCTCTTAAAGAGATGTGGGACTGATTCATCAGTTCGCCGAAACGCTCGATGTTGCCTGCTTTTAATGCAGATACTGCTTCGATGGTACGCTGGTTTTCATAAACTGCGTGTTTCGCACGTTTCTGCTCTACAGGATCCGTGATCACTTCTTTGAATTTTTCAAAGGTATCGATGTCCAGATCACCAAGAGCGTTGATATCCAGTTCTTCCTGAAGAAGAGAGAGCGCATGGCTGCATTCCTGACGTCTCTGGTTGTACTGAGAGTCAACAAGACTGTGTTTTACCTTACTGTTTGTGATGATGATCTTGGCGTCTTCCAGTTCTACCGGTGCATACTCATAGGAGAGTGTGCCGGTATCCAAAAAGATCGCGCAGTCTTTTTTGCCCATGGCAACTGCAAACTGATCCATGATTCCGCAGTTGCATCCGTTGAAGTTGTTCTCAGAGTACTGTCCGATCAGTGCGATGTCTGTCATGCTTAAGGCATCAAATCCGCAGAGATCTTTTGCGATTACCCCGGTCAGAACTTCCAGGGATGCGGAAGAGGACAAACCGGAACCGTTCGGAATATTTCCGTAGATCACAAGATCCATTCCGCATTCTACAGAGTATCCTTTTTCTTTTAATGCCCAGAGAACTCCAAGCGGATAGTTTGCCCAGTTGTATTCCGGCTTGTTGGTCAGATCGTCAAGAGTGGCAGTGATCACACCGAGATGATCCAGATTCATAGAATAGAGACGCAAGATACGGTCACTGCGCTTTTTGGCGATTCCGTATGTACCAAGTGTCAGCGCACATGGAAATACGTGTCCTCCATTATAATCTGTGTGTTCTCCGATCAGATTCACGCGTCCCGGAGAAAAATAAAAACCGGCACCTTCTGTGCTGCCGAAAAGTTCTTCAAATTTTTTCATCAAACGTTCTTTCATGATGTTGATTCCTCACTTTCCATAGAGACTGAGTATTTTTACAAGTTCATTATAAAAATCAGACTGAAAAAAGTCTATAAAAAATACGTGCATATATATGGAATTATGTTGTATAATAGAGGCAAAGAACAGATTTGGGGAAAGGAAAGAAGAGCGTGGAACAGACATACAAATACTCCTATAAAGTAGGAGATAATCTTCTGAGTTCTCTTTCCGTTTATAATGTGGGGTATCAGCAGTGCGGACCGGAGCAGCAGTGGGGACCGGGAATCCGGGATCATTATTGTATCCACCATATTATTTCGGGAAAGGGAACCTATGTGGCAGATAAAAAAATATATCATCTGGGAGAGGGAGACAGTTTTATTCTGTATCCGGATACAGAGGTCAAGTATTATGCAGATCCGGATGATCCGTGGGAGTACGCATGGGCGGGATTTATGGGAACCGATGCGGCTGTGATGGTGCGGGCAACTGATTTTGCGAGAAAACGGCCGGTGATCGGAAGGGATAAGATTCCGGGAGATTTGATCTGGCGGCAGCTGGAGCAGATCTATCAGGTAAGAGGAACGACATATGAAGCGGCAGCAGCTATGACAGGAGCTCTTTATACCATGCTGTCCGTGTTTATTCACTATGCGGAAAAAGAAGAGAAAAAAGATGACCTCCGGCAGGTTTATGTGGAGCGTGCAAAGGATTATATTGCATCCAGTTACTCCTATCCGATCACAGTGGAGGATGTAGCGGATTATACGGGAATCAGCAGAAGCTATCTCTTTCGTGCATTTCAAGCATATCAGAAGCAGTCCCCAAAAGAATATCTGACGGAATATCGAATCCGTCAGGCGTGCCATCTTCTCAGGGAGACCGGGCTTTCCGTTGCATCCATTGCGTATTCGGTAGGATTTGAAGATAATCTGTATTTTTCCAAGGCATTCAAAAAGAAGATGCAGATGAGTCCGTCCCAGTACCGGAAGCATCACATGCCATAAATTCAGGAAAAGCCGCATATACTGGCAATAACGAGAGAAAAGGATTGTGAGTCAATTGCGTTGGAAATGGATGGGGAGAGTGCTAACAGTCACCTATGTTTTTTTGTTGCTGGGGATTCAGCCGTTTGTGAATATTCCGGCAGAGAGGGAAGTACAGCCTGTGAGTGCGGATGTGGAGCAGACAGAAGAAATCAGACCAAAGATCGCGCTGACTTTTGATGACGGACCGAGTGCAGCGTATACAGAGAAACTTCTGGACGGGCTGAGAGAGCGGGATGTGCATGCTACGTTTTTCCTGATCGGAGAGAATATTGAAAAAGGCGACAATGCTCTGCTGGTGAGGCAGATGGCAAGAGACGGACATCTGATTGGAAATCACACGTATCATCATGTTCAGCTGACGAAGATCAAAGAAGAGGAAGCGCTCAAAGAGCTGGAGGAGACGAACCGTCTGATCGAGAAGATCACGGGAAATCCGGTAGAATATGTAAGACCTCCTTTTGGAGAATTTCCAAAGGGACTTTCCGCAAAAATTTCCATGATCCCGGTTATGTGGACAGTGGATCCGCTGGACTGGTCTGTAAAAGATACAGAGAAAATTGTCAGCAAAGTAGTGACGCAGGCAAAAGAAAATGATATGATTCTGTTACATGACTGTTACGGAACCTCTGTGGAGGCGGCCTTGCAGATCATAGACAGACTGAAAGAAAAAGGATTTGAATTTGTGACGGCAGACAGATTGCTTCTGCCTTAGAAATAGAGGAGATATATAAGATGAATGAATATTCCAGAACAGAACTTTTGATCGGAGAAGAAGGGCTGGGGAGACTTAAGCAGGCGACTGTCATGGTATTTGGTGTCGGCGGCGTAGGCTCTCACTGTATCGAAGCACTTGCAAGAAGCGGTGTGGGCAGGCTGATCCTGATCGATAATGACAAGGTTTCTCTGACGAACATCAACCGGCAGTCGATCGCATATCACAGTACCATCGGACGGATGAAGACGGAAGTGATGCGGGAGCGGATCCGGGATATCAACCCGGAGATTGTTGTAAAGACCTATGAGACCTTTGTACTGCCGGATAATGTAGAGGAATTGTTTGAAGAAACCCCGGATTATATCATTGATGCCATCGATACGGTAACGGCAAAGCTGGCGATCGCGGAACTGGCGCAGAGAAAGGAAATCCCGCTCATCAGCTGTATGGGAACCGGCAACAAGCTGCATCCGGAACTGTTTGAAATCACGGACCTGTCAAAGACCAGTATGTGTCCACTTTGCAAAGTGATGCGGAGGGAACTGAAAGCAAGAGGGATCCGGCATCTGAAAGTATTGTATTCACCGGAAAAACCAGTCGATACGTCCGGACATGAGACCGGAGAGGACAAAGGAGCTCGCCGTGTACTTCCGGGCAGCATTTCCTTTGTACCGCCGGTGGCAGGGCTTTTGATCGCAGGAGAGGTCATCCGCGAGATCAGCGGTGTCTGAAATATACAGAAGCCGGCAGGAGGAAGAGTATGGATTTATTTGATTATATGAGAGAAAAAACACAGGAGCAGGAATCTCCCCTGGCATCCAGAATGCGTCCGCAGACGCTGGAAGAAGTGGTGGGACAGCAGCATATTATAGGGAAAGACAGGCTCTTGTATCGTGCGATCAAGGCGGATAAGCTGGGATCGATCATTTTTTACGGACCTCCGGGAACGGGAAAGACGACTCTTGCAAAGGTGATTGCACATACGACCAGTGCGGAGTTCAAGCAGATCAATGCCACAGTAGCGGGAAAAAAAGATATGGAGCAGGTGGTAAATGAAGCGAAAGAACTGCTCGGAATGTATCGCAAAAAAACGATCCTGTTTATTGACGAGATCCACAGATTTAACAAGGGACAGCAGGACTATCTGCTGCCATTTGTGGAGGACGGTACCATTACCTTGATCGGAGCAACAACGGAAAATCCGTATTTTGAAGTCAATGGTGCGTTGATTTCCCGATCCAGTGTATTTGAATTAAAATCTCTGGGAAAAGAAGATATTCGCACCCTGTTGAAGCGTGCGGTTTATGATGAGAATAAGGGCATGGGAAGCTTTCACGCAGAGATTGACGAGGATGCGCTGGAGTTTCTGGCAGATGTATCCGGCGGAGATGCAAGAAGTGCGCTCAATGCCATTGAGCTTGGTGTTTTGACGACAGAGCGCAGTGAGGACGGCAAGATTCATATTACGCTGGATGTGGCGTCAGAGTGTATTCAAAAGCGGGTTGTGCGCTATGATAAGGGCGGAGACAATCATTATGATACGATTTCCGCATTTATCAAAAGTATGCGGGGATCTGATCCCGATGCTGCAGTGTATTATCTGGCAAAAATGCTGTATGCAGGAGAAGATATCAAATTTATTGCCCGCAGGATCATGATCTGTGCAGCAGAGGATGTGGGAAATGCAGATCCTATGGCGCTCACGGTGGCTGTCTCCGCAGCACAGGCAGTGGAGCGGATCGGGATGCCGGAGGCACAGATTATTTTATCGCAGGCAGTACTGTATGTGGCGACTGCGCCAAAAAGTAATTCGGCGGTCAATGCGATTTTTGCGGCAAATGAAAATGTACGGCAATATAAGACCACGGTTCCGTCACATCTGCAGGATGCACATTACAAGGGTTCTAAAAATCTGGGACATGGGATCGGATATAAATATGCACATGACTATCCGAATCATTATGTAGAACAGCAGTATCTTCCGGATGAAATCAAAAACGCCAGGTTCTACGAACCCAGCGATCTTGGCTATGAAAAACAAATCAAAGAGCATTTACAAAAGCTTCGCAAGCAGTAGGGTATAGATATCCTGGCTCTGGGAAGCCCAGTTTCCGGCAATGGCTTCAGCTTCTGATTCGGTAGGAACCGTGAGTTTCAGATCGATCAGGCTGAAGCCGTTTTCTACAATCTGACAGCAGACCTCATATTCATGGTTGGTGTTCAGATAGTAGTCGGACTTGACAGAAACCTCTTCTTTCAGATCATACTTCTTTTCTTTGAGAAATTCATCAATATCCCGCTGAATGGCAGGGGAAATCTTGTTTTTAAAGTATTGGATGGTGTCCAGACCGTTGTCTGTCAGATGATACAGAGTACGGTTGTGTGTCGTTTCCACGCGGAGCAGTCCGGAATGTTCCATTTCAGCGAGTGTTTCCTGAAGCTTAAAATAAGTTGTGTATTCTTTTTCCAGAATAAATTCGGAAATCTGTGAAGTTGTCAATGGAAAATCCACTTTATCCAGCATGTACAATACGATCAGTTTATACAGTGTATAAGTTTCAGACATAGTACTCCTTTCCCTGCCAGATATCCTGTTCTTTCAGGTGGCTGTGAAGCTGATTTAATACGGTTCTTTTATTGCTTGTCCAAAGAGGGGCGATCAAAAGGTCTTTTGGCCCGTCTCCGGTCAGGCGATGAATCACGATTTCGGGGTTCAACTGTGCGATGCAGGTACCGAGAAACTGAATATAATCCTGCATATCGGGAATATAAAAGGGGTGTTTTTCATAGTCGGCTGCAAGGTCTGTGTGGGTTAAGACATGAAGCAGCTGCAGTTTGATCCCCTGAATATCCATATGATTGAGATAGTGGATCGTATCCAGCATATCGTCTTTCGTTTCACCCGGCAGATATAGAATCGTATGAACAATTACCGTGATGCCGATGGCACGAAGTTCTTTTACTGCCTGTTCAAATACTGAAAGCTCATATCCGCGCCGGATGTAGGCGCTGGTTTCGGGATGGATGGTCTGCAATCCCAGCTCTACCCAGACAGGTTTGATGTGGTTGATCTCATCGAGCAGTGCGAGGACATCTGCTCCCAGACAATCCGGTCTGGTGGCAATGGAGAGAATCTTCACCTCCGGATCAGCAATGGCTTCCATATAAAGGGCGCGAAGTGTTTCCACCGGCGCATAAGTGTTCGTAAATGCCTGAAAATAGGCAATATAAGAGTGCACCGGACGTTTGGAAGAAATATCTGCTTTTCCCTGTCGTATCTGTTCGGCGATGGAAAGTCTGGCAGAGCCGGCAAAATCACCTGACCCCTGGGAACTGCAGAAGATGCAGCCCCCTGTTCCCACATGACCGTCACGATTTGGACAGGTCATTCCGCCGTTTAAGGCGATTTTGTAAACTTTTTCTTTGAACATCTGTTTTAATTCATAATCCAGAGAGTGGTATCTTTTTTCACCCCAGCGCATGATCAGATCAGTTCCTTTACCGCTTTGCTGACTACGTCGGCAACACGGGAATCAAATGCTTCCGGGAGAATATTGTTTTCATTGAGTTCTTCATCAGAAACAAGACTTGCAATGGCATTGGCGGTAGCAAGTTTCATTTCTTCCGTGATCTGTGTGGCGCGCCCTTCCAACGCCCCTTTGAAAATTCCCGGGAAAGCGACAACGTTATTGACCTGATTTGGAAAATCAGAGCGTCCGGTTCCAACAACGCGCGCACCGGCTTCTTTTGCAAGATCCGGCATAATCTCCGGCACTGGATTTGCCATGGCAAAGAGTATGGCATCAGAATTCATGGATGCGACCATCTCTTTTGTGACGATACCAGGAGCAGAGACACCGACGAAAATGTCAGCTCCACGCATGGCATCTGTAAGAGAACCGGTTTTGTTTTCCAGGTTTGTCACTTCTGTCATCTTTTTCTGCATCCAGTTCAGGTTTGGTGATGCGCTGCTGATGATTCCGTTGATATCACACATTGTAATATGTTCGAATCCGTAGGTCAGAAGCAGTTTTGTGATGGCAACTCCGGCAGAACCTGCACCGTTTACGACAACGCGGCAGTCTTCTTTCTTCTTTCCGGTTACTTTGAGAGCATTGATGATACCGGCAAGGACAACAATGGCAGTTCCGTGCTGGTCATCATGAAAGACAGGGATGTCCAGAAGCTCTTTTAAGCGTTCTTCAATCTCAAAACAACGCGGTGCAGAAATATCTTCCAGATTGATTCCGCCAAATGCAGGTGCAATGTTGACAACGGTTTTGATAATCTCTTCTGTATCCTGCGTGTCAAGGCAGATCGGAACGGCATTGACACCGCCGAATTCTTTGAAAAGAACTGCTTTTCCTTCCATAACAGGCATGGCTGCCAGTGCTCCGATATTGCCAAGTCCCAGAACCGCACTTCCGTCAGAAACTACGGCTACGGTGTTGGATTTGATTGTATATTTGTAAGCAGCTTCGGGATCTTTTGCGATCACCTTACAAGGTTCGGCTACACCCGGTGTGTAAGCAATTGCCAGATCTTCTCTGGAATTGACATGTGCTTTGGCTGCAGTTTCCAGTTTTCCGTTCCACTGTTCGTGCATCTGTAATGCTTTTTCGCTGTTTGTCATAGTTTTTACCTCGCTGATTCTTAGATTTTCTGTGCAGAACACATTCTTCCATAATCATAACACTGTTAAGGAAACGGTGCAAGATTTCAAAAAAAACTTTCTTTTTTGGAAAAGATGCGCTATAATAAAAAAACAAACTTTACAAAATTGTTCAAGTTAAGTCAGTTCAGACAAAGATCCCCAAGAGATTGAAAGTAAAATGAATAAATGAAAAGTGAATTTTGAGAAAGGCAGGTAATTATGACAAGAGAAAAATATGAATCGTTACCGCTCGCTACATTGCGGGAATTGGCAAAGGCAAGAAAAATGAAAGGAATTTCCACTTTAAAAAAAGGAGATCTGATCGAAGCAATGCTGGCGCAGGATGATAAAGAGAAACAGGAAGAGGCCAACGCACAGGCAAAAGAAGAAGTGAAAGAGAAAAAAGAGGGAACGGATATCGAACAGCTTGACAGCGGGCGTACTGCAAACGGAATTTTAGAGGTACTTCCGGACGGGTATGGGTTTATCCGGTGTGAAAACTATCTTCCGGGTGAAAATGATGTATATGTGTCACCATCTCAGATCCGGCGCTTCAATTTGAAGACAGGAGATATCATCACAGGAAATACAAGGATTAAAACACAGTCTGAAAAATTCAGTGCACTTTTGTACGTATCGACCATCAATGGGCTGCGTCCGGCAGAAGCAGTAAAGCGCCATAATTTTGAAGATCTGACTCCGATTTTCCCGAATCAGAGGATTTCTCTGGAAACACCCGGAGCAACGACTGCAATGCGGATCGTAGATTTGCTCTCTCCGATCGGAAAAGGGCAGAGAGGAATGATCGTATCACCTCCGAAAGCCGGTAAGACAACCCTTCTCAAAGAAGTGGCACTCTCTGTTCAGAAAAGAGAGCCGGACATGCATCTTCTGATTCTTCTGATCGATGAGCGTCCGGAGGAGGTAACCGATATCAGGGAAGCAATCGCGGGACCAAATGTGGAAGTAATCTACTCTACATTTGACGAGCTGCCGGAACATCACAAGAGGGTATCCGAGATGGTGATCGAGCGTGCGAAGCGTCTGGTAGAGCATGGAAAAGACGTTATGATCCTGTTAGACAGTATCACCCGTCTGGCAAGAGCGTACAATCTGACTGTGCCGCCGTCAGGAAGAACCTTGTCCGGTGGTCTTGATCCGGCTGCACTGCATATGCCGAAGCGGTTTTTCGGTGCGGCAAGAAATATGCGTGAGGGCGGAAGTCTTACGATCCTGGCAACAGCACTTGTGGAAACGGGAAGCAAGATGGATGATGTTGTTTATGAAGAATTTAAGGGAACCGGTAACATGGAGCTGGTGCTGGATCGAAAACTTCAGGAGAAGAGAGTGTTCCCGGCGATCGATATTCCGAAATCCGGAACCAGAAGAGAAGATCTGCTGCTTAATAAAGAAGAGCAGGATGCAGTTTATATCATCCGAAAGGCAATGAATGGCATGAAAGCAGATGAAGCAGTGGACAATCTGCTGAATATGTTCTCGCGGACAAGAACGAATGCCGAGCTGGTGCAGACAGTAATTCGTCAAAAATTTATCTAAAATCACTCTTGTACGAAAGAAAATACTTGATTCTGACTCACAAAACAGATATTATATTCTGGTTGGTGTCCTGCAAAATGTGACAAAATGCGGGATGTTCAAGAATACTTGAATGATGAGAAACTGAGGAGGAAATCAAGATGTTTCGTGAAGAAATTGACATGGCAGGAAATGCAGCCAAAAAGAAAATCCAGTTCCTGCGGCAGCAGACAGGGGCATACTTCATCTCAGCGATGCTGGCGGGAATGTTTGTTGGATTTGGCGTTCTTCTGGCATTTACAGCAGGTGGAATGTTAAAAGAAGGCGGCGTGCCGGGTGTGAAGTTTATTATGGGAGGCTGCTTTGGCGTTGCCCTCAGTCTGGTTTTGATGGCAGGAGCAGAGCTCTTTACAGGAAGTAATTTTGTGATGGCTGTTGGGATGTTTCAGAAGAAAGTGACATTTCAGGATTCTGTGACAGTGTGGGTGACCTGCTGGCTCGGGAATCTGGCAGGCTCTGTTCTGGTAGCAGGAATGTACTCTCTGACAGGACTCTGTACAGGAAGCGTACAGGCGATCATGGCAGATACTACAGCGATGAAGATGTCTGTAGAACCTCTGCCGCTGTTTATGCGGGCAATACTCTGTAATATCTTAGTATGTCTGGCAGTGTGGTGCGGAATTAAAATGAAAACAGAAACAGGAAAGCTGATTATGACGTTCTGGTGTCTGATCACATTTTTTACAGCAGGCTTTGAACATAGTGTGGCAAATATGTCTCTGATGATGATCGGTCTTTTGAATCCGGCACAGTACGATATCAGCATCGGCGGATATGTCTACAATCTGGCTGTTGCAACCATTGGAAATATGGCAGGCGGCATCTTATTTATGGCAGTTCCGTATTTCCTGATCGCAAAAGAAAAAGTAACAGGAAAACACTAGGAAACCAAAAAAGTAAAAAAGATAAAGTTTTCTTATTGAAAAAACTTGCAAAACAGAAAAAACTATGCTATTATGGTGTAGCTGTTTAGAGATTAGAATAATATTTTAAAATAGAGAGGTGAAAATCATGAGAGAAGGAATCCATCCAGAGTACCATCAGGCAACAGTAACTTGTAACTGTGGAAACACATTTGTAACAGGATCTACAAACGAGAGCATCCACGTAGAAATCTGCTCCAAATGCCATCCGTTCTATACAGGTCAGCAGAAAGCTGCTCAGGCTCGCGGACGTGTTGACAAGTTCAACAAAAAATATGGTATTAAATAAGAAAAGATTATGGCAGGCTGAGGTAAATGTATCTCAGCCTGTTTTTATATATAGAAAAAAGGAGGAGGGAAGTATGAAGTCATCAAATATAGGCGGACAGGCAGTGCTGGAAGGTATTATGATGAAAAATAAGACACGGTATGCAGTGGCTGTCAGAAAACCGGATCAGCAGATCGAGGTTTGCGTCAAAGAATACAAAGGTATCATCCCCTGGCAGGGTGTTTATAAAGTGCCGTTTATCCGGGGAATCTTTAATTTTATCGATTCGCTCGTGCTGGGAATGAAAACTCTGACCTATTCGGCCAGCTTTTTCGAGGAAGAAGAGGGGGAAGTTCTTACTGAACAAGAGGCGCAAAAGCAGGAAAAACAAGAAAAGATCATGATGGGCTTTACGGTGGCATTTTCTATCGTGGCAGCGGTTGGGATTTTTATGGTCCTCCCGTATTTCCTGAGTGATCTTTTGAAAAATTATATTTCGTCCAGAGGGGTACTTACCGCGCTGGAAGGTGTGATCCGAATGGTAGTCTTTCTTTTGTATATTGGTTTGATTTCCAGAATGAAGGATATTCAGAGGACGTTTATGTATCATGGGGCAGAGCACAAGTGTATCAACTGCATTGAACACGGAATGCCGCTTACGGTTGAAAATGTAAGAAAAAGCTCCAGACAGCACAAGCGCTGCGGGACAAGTTTTCTCTTTTTTGTTATGATCGTCAGTATTATTTTCTGCTTTTTTATCACAGCAGAATCGCAGGTCTTAAAAGTAGGAATCCGGATTGCGCTGATGCCGGTGATCGCGGGAGTTTCTTATGAGATCATCCGCCTGGCGGGAAGCAGTGAAAATCCTGTGGTCAATGTTTTGAGCAAACCGGGAATGTGGGTGCAGATGATGACGACAAAAGAACCGGATGACAGTATGATTGAAGTGGCAATTCGGGCAGTGGAAGAGGTATTCGACTGGAAGGCGTATCTGGAAGAAAATTTCTCTAAGACAGAGGAATCCTTTGGGGAAAACAAGTGTACACAGGAGGAATGTGCCTTATGACCTGGAAGGAAGCCTGGAAAAGAGGAGCGCAGAGCTTACAAAAAGCCGGCGTGGAAGAGTATGATCTGGACGCCTGGTATTTATTGGAACATGTGACCGGAATTACAAAGGCTTCTTATTATATGGAGCCGGAGCACCCGATGCACGATCAGGAGGAGCGAGAATATCTGGAGCTGATCAGAAAGAGAAGTACACGGATTCCGCTTCAGCATCTGACAGGTGTTCAGGAGTTTATGGGACTGGAATTTCTGGTCAATGAACATGTGCTGATTCCGAGACAGGATACAGAAGTACTGGTGGAAACAGCGTTAGAGGTGTGCAGAAAGGAACAGATGGGAGAAATCCGACTCCTGGATATGTGCACCGGTTCCGGATGTATTCTTCTGAGTCTCCTGCATGAATTAAAGCCCCGGACAGTGACAGGTGTTGGTGTGGATCTTTCAAAAGAAGCGCTGTGTGTGGCAGAGAGAAATGCTGAGAAGCTGAAGATCGATGCAGAGTTTCTGGAGAGTGACCTGTTTGAAAATGTAAAGGGAACTTATGATGTGATTGTATCAAATCCGCCGTATATCAGGACCTCTGTGATAGAAACACTGCAGGAGGAAGTAAAAGACCATGATCCGTATCTTGCGCTGGACGGAAAAGAAGATGGCCTGTATTTTTACCGGAGGATCATTCAACAGACACCTGCATACTTGAAAAAGAAGGGCTGGCTTTTGTTGGAAATCGGTTCTGATCAGGGGGCGGATGTCAAAAAACTGATGGAACAGGCAGGATATACGGGCGTAAGCGTGAAAAAGGATTTGGCAGGTCTTGACCGGGTGGTCTTTGGCGTGTATGATAGGTAGGATGAGTAATAGAAAGGACGAGGAAAAAGATGTTTGATAAATTGGAGGATTTATTGATCCGCTATGAGGAAGTCATGGGCGAGCTTCAGGAGCCCGGCGTTGCAAATGATCCGGAGCGTTTCCGCAAGCTGATGAAAGAACAAAGTGATCTTGCTCCGATCGTAGAGGCATATAATGAGTATAAACAGTGTAAGCAGAATATAGAAGACAGCCTGATGATGCTGGAAGAAGAATCTGATGAAGAGATGCGCGAGCTGGCAAAGGAAGAGCTGAATGAGTCCAAAGCCAGAGTGGAAGAGCTGGAGCAGGAATTAAAGATCCTGTTGCTTCCAAAGGACCCGAATGATGATAAAAACGTAATCGTGGAGATCCGTGCCGGTGCCGGTGGTGACGAGGCTGCACTTTTTGCTGCGGAAGTATACAGGATGTATGTACATTATGCAGAGAGCCGCAGATGGAGAACAGAGATGATCTCTCTCAATGAAAATGGAATCGGCGGATTCAAAGAGTGTGTATTTATGATCACAGGACAGGGAGCATACTCCCGTATGAAATACGAGAGTGGTGTACACCGTGTACAACGTGTGCCGGAAACAGAGAGCGGCGGACGGATCCATACCTCTACAATCACAGTGGCAGTGATGCCGGAGGCAGAGGATGTGGACGTTGTGATCGATGAAAAAGATATCCGTATAGACGTCATGAGGGCATCCGGAAACGGAGGACAATGTGTAAACACAACAGACTCTGCAGTGCGTCTGACCCACTATCCGACAGGAATTGTGATCTACAGTCAGACAGAAAAATCACAGTTGCAGAATAAAGAAAAAGCATTCCGTCTGCTCCGTTCCAAACTGTATGAACTGGAACTGGAAAAACAGCAGTCCGCAGAAGCTGAGGCGAGAAGAAGCCAGATTGGAACAGGAGATCGTTCGGAAAAGATCAGAACTTACAACTTCCCGCAGGGACGTGTGACAGATCACAGGATCAAGCTGACACTTCATAAACTGGATACGATTTTGAATGGAGACCTGGATGAAGTAATTGACAGTCTGATCGCAGCGGATCAAAGCGCAAAATTGGCCAATATGAATGAATAGAATATAAAAAAGAAATAGAAATCGGTATACAGAATGAAAATGTAGCCGATTTCTGTTTTTTTCTCTACGGTAATACTATTTTTGGCGGACTTATCGTCCATTGTGTCAACTGTAATTTTTTTCAATAACAGTTTCCACTACATCATCAAAAACCAATCTGTTAAAAAGAAACTGGAGAATAATGAAACTTTGTCAGAGAAGGAACTTATGCTGCTTATCATTCTTCCACTTGCAAAGAAAGGCAAAGAAGTGAAGCAGAAAGTGATTGAGCAAGTAGTAGATTTGGCGAAACAGATTGAAGATGAAAACACACAGGCATTTGTTATCCTGGTATTTTGGTGAGCAGTGATAAATTTATAGACAGAGACTATGCGAAGTCAGTAAGGAGGTATTTGAGCATGACGAAAGTATTCCAGAGTTTAGAAGAAGAGAAATTAGAGGCTGTAAATATTGCCAAACGAAATGAACGGCATGATACTAATGTGGAGATTGCTGAGAGCCTGCTTCGTGACGGAATAGATACAGTAGTCATTATGAGAGCAACAGGCTTTTCAAAAGAACAGATTGAAGAAATCCGTAACAATATGTTGACAACAAAATAGGGTATCAGAACAGGCTGTCATTTACCGAGAGGTATCTGGCAGTCTTTTTGTATACTTAGCTTTTGGAAGGTGTATTGGGGTGGCTCTGTGTTTGTCCAGACCTTGATATTGTATTCGTGGTGTATGATTGGTATCCAAGTAAGAATGAAAAGTTATTATATCAAACAGCTTTACTTGTTTTCGTACTCAGTAGCTTCTTTTTTTAATTTAAACATACAATACCACCTTTCATAGTATCTATTGTATTTTAGAAGTCAATGTGTTAATATATTTAAGATATAATATATTTTATATTATAAAAAATAAGAAAAAACATGAGAAGGAAAAGTTTATGGAAAAACCTGATGCTTGCAACAGCACTGACAGTTGTATTGGGGACTGCACCAGTGACGGCGTTAGCAGCAGAGGCAGAGCAGACAACACCGCAGGCAGACACAACTGTCAAGGAAGAAGTTGCTGAACCAGAAGTAAAGGCTATTACGGTAGACGTAACAACAAGTTCTACGACATTCGATGGTACTCAGGATATCGTAATCACATACACAGTAAATGGTGTGCAGGATGGTTTTGAACCATATCAGGATATTCCGTGGTTTGATGGGCATCCACAGGATGTTATCGAGGAGAAGGTTTCAGATACGGTATACAAATTTACAATTACAAAGGCTGCACAGCAGGCTTGTATAGAGAGAAATAATGCAACTGATGGACAGATATTTGTATTCGATTCTAAGTATTCTACAGGTTCAGTAGATTTCCCAACAGTCACACTGACATACACAACAGGAGATGCAACAGCTACACTTCCAGTAGCAGGAACAGGTCTTGCTTCACTTGGAGTTGCTCTGGCTACTGTATTGAGAAAGCGTAAATAATTTCAATAAAATCTTAACGAAGACCTTTACTACAAAAATGTGGTGAAGGTTTTCTTCATTTTCTTCAGATTCTGTAATTCCTCAAGATTAGAAATTTCCTTCAGATTCAAATTCGTTTTATTGATATGATTTTAAACTATTATAAATAAAAAGTGGAAAGAAGGTGTTACATGATGTGAAAGACAGGAGACGTAGCCAAGCAGTTGAGAATATCAGAGAATACAGTGAGAGACTATGTCGATCGAGGCTGGCTCGCCTGCAGGCAGACGTCTTTTCGATGAAGAGGACATTGAAGTATTCAAGAAGAACTATTACAGAAAGAAGACAGGAGAAAATGAGCAATGAGATATAAAAGAGTCATCCTTTTTTGCGTTTCCCAAAAGAATATGCTATACTAACAAGATATCAGCGACATACTATGGAATAAACAAATTTAGAAAGAGGATATTATGGAAGAAATTATTTTTAGAAGA
>OATK01001266.1_pt1 | contig 16964 bp, 13 predicted proteins | sample 1516611 | NCBI WGS metagenome assembly OATK01 (sample SAMEA2579947, study PRJEB22360) | human gut metagenome | biome: human gut; feature: human-associated habitat; material: faeces | place: Denmark | collected 2008/2010 | reverse complement strand
AAAATTACCAGCCGGATTTGATATTGCTTGATGTAGTGCTGCCGGATGCGGATGGCTACAGTCTGTTTGACAAGCTGAAGAAGGCGGATAAAAATGACGCGGTTATTATATTCCTTACCTCCAAGGATAAGGATGAGGATGTGGTGAAGGGCTTTTCCATGGGAGCCTGTGATTATATTAAGAAGCCGTTTGTAAGAGGGGAGCTGCAGTCCAGGGTAAATGCCCACCTGATGATTAAATATCAGAAGGATGAGCTGAACCGCCAGAACCAGGAGCTGCGCACCAATATGGAAAAACTGAACTATATGGCATTCCGTGCCGGCCTTCCGGGTCTGTATACCCGCCGTTACGTGGTGGGAGACCTGGCGGACGATATCCGCGGACATGAAAAGCAGGAGAAAAAGAATGTCCTGATCCTTGCCGATATAGATGATTTCAAGAAAATAAACGATACCTATGGCCATGATGCCGGGGATCTGGCTCTGGTATGTATTGCGAACATTCTGGAGGGAAACTGCCGCCAGCATAAGGTGGTCCGCTGGGGCGGGGAAGAATTCCTGATCATCCTGTTTGACGTAACGGAGGAGGAAGCTTTCCAAATCAGTGAGAAAATCCGCACTGAGGTTGAGATGTTTCCCATTTTCCATGAAAATGTGGAATTCAGCTGCACTCTTACTTTAGGGATGCATATATATCAGGAGTCGGAAGGAATAGAAGAAAGCATAAACTGTGCGGATAAGGCGCTTTACCGGGGCAAGCGTTCCGGCAAGAACTGCAGCATTTGGTATGAGAAGGAATAATAGGCGGGAAATGGTATGGGATATTTTGATGCGGATGCCGAGGATATGCTGGAGGTGTACCTGCTTGAAACCAGGCAGCTGACCGGGCAGTTAAGTGCGGTTTTATTAGATACGGAAAAAAAGAATGCATTTTCCGGGGAGGATATTCACAGTATTTTCCGGATTATGCATACAATTAAAAGCTCTTCCGCTATGATGGGTCTGCAGGAATTATCCTCCATGGCCCATAAGCTGGAGGATCTTTTTGCATATTACAGGGAAAATTTCGGCAAAATTGAAAAACCGGAGCCGGAGCTTTTTGACCTGCTGTTTGCAGCCTCCGATTATATAGAAACCGAGCTGGGGGACATGGAAAATGAAGACTACAGGCCCCGCAGTACGGCTGTGATAGAGGAACGGACAGAGGCGTATCTGAGAAAAATAAACAATCCGGAAGGGGAGGGGGCCGCTGCTGGCGGGAATCAGGAAGAGAACCCGGAAGAGAATCCGCAGGCAGGCAAAGCGCAGGAGGCCGCAGGGGATATCAGGAAGGAAATTCCCGTAATACCGGATACTATGGCCGGAAAAGGCGGCACCATTGTGCGTATTCTGTTTGAAAACGGCTGCCGGATGGAAAATATCAGGGCCTTTATGCTGGTGCGCCAGATAAGCGGCATGTGCTCTGTGGTGGAGACATGGCCCGGCGAACTGGAAAAATCCGGGGAAAGCTGTGGCTATATCAGTGAAAACGGTGTTTTTATCCGTTTTGAAACAGAGCGCAAGGCGGAAGTGCTGGAAAGCCTGAGAAGGGGACTTTTTGTGGCGGACTGCATGATTCTTGCAGAAGAAGGGCCGAAGCCTGCGGCAAACGAAGCCGCTGGGGGTATGGACGGCTCCGGGAAAGAAAGTGCTCCTTTAGGGGAAAACGGAAAACTCACAAAGAACGGGCTGAATGGGAAAAACGGACAGGCGGAAGGCAGGGAGACCGAATTTTTCAATGTGCGTTCTGACAGGCTGGACAGGCTGCAGTCTATTTCCGGGGAGCTGATGCTTCATATGCTTATGCTGGAAAATGAGCTGGAGAGCCTGGGGCTGGAGGAAATCAAGGAAGGCAGCGCCCACCAGATCAGCCGGCTGATCAGTGAAATGGAACGGAACGTGATGGAAATGCGTCTGGTTTCCATCAACAAGATAGTGCCAAAGCTGCGCCGTATATTGCGGGATATCTGCAGGGATCAGAACAAGGAAGCGGATCTCATTCTGGAATGCGGGGATCTGGAAGCGGATAAAAGCGTGGTGGAATATGTATCCGAGGCTTTATTGCACATTATCAGGAATGCGGTGGATCATGGGATTGAGACGCCGGAGGAAAGAGAGGCCGCAGGAAAGAGCAGAAAAGGGAAAATTATTTTTTCCGCAGAAAGCACGGCAGGAGAGCTGCGGCTGTCGCTGAGCGATGACGGGACTGGCCTTGATGAAGTGAAAATAAGGGAGAGAGCCAGGGAAAGAGGGCTTTTTACCAGGCCGGAGGAGGAATATGATCTGCAGGAAATCCAGGAACTGATTTTAAGTCCCGGATTTACCACCAATGAGCAGGTGACGGAGTATTCCGGAAGAGGCGTGGGCCTGGACGTGGTCAAAAATGTGCTGGAGGATGTGGGAGGCAACCTGTATATCCACAGTGAGAAGGGGAAAGGCACCACCTTTACCATTGTGGTGCCTCTTTCCCTGGCCACTATGGAATGCATCCGCTTCAGGGTGGGGGACTGCCGATTTTCCGTTCCGGCCAGGCATGTATACCGTTTCCTGGATCTGGAGAAAAACAGGGACAACGTGGAGAATATTAATGGGAAAGATTATATTCTGTATGAGGACAGGATGGTGCCGCTCATCAATTTGAACCGCTTTTACCATCTGCAGGCGGAGGAGCCGGAGCATCCCATTGTTGTCTACGTTAAAGGGAATGAAAAGGAAGGCTGTATCATGGTAGACTATATGTATGAGCAGAAACGGATCGTGGTGAAACAGCTGCCGCCTCTGTTTGGTCTGGGCTTCCGTAAACGGACGGGAATCAGCGGCTGCAGCATCATGGGAAACGGCTCGGTCTGTGCGGCGATTGATACAGAGATCCTGATAGGCCTGTATGAAAAGGAGGATGCATATGGAAGCTTACAGCAGCAGAGAACTGCTCTGCATTCCGGGGAAAAATAAAAGCTATGCGATTGAGACGGCGTATGTCACTGAACTGTGCTGTCAGATACAGCTGTCCCGCATCCCCTGTATGCCGGAGTATTACGCCGGCGTATGCAGCTACAAGGGGAATATTATTCCGGTGATAAAGCTGCACAGTGAGGAGGATCCCGGGGAAGACAGCCTGTTGCTGGCGGTGTCCTGCGGCAAATACCAGCTGGGCATCCTTTTTACGGGAGATCCTTACATCCTGACAGCCGGTACCGCTGAAACGGTGGAAAGCCCTGCGGATATGGGCGATTCGGGTATCTGGGCGGGAAAGGAAATCTGCAGGCATGAAAAGGAAATCCTTTTTGTAATAGATATGGAGAAAACAGTGGAGGGCCTGATAATCTGCCAGTAAGGAAAAGCAGGAAAGTTTGAAAATATTTCCAGATAATGTGTAATACTATTAAAAGAGCGCGGCAGACAGGAAACGTCCTTTCTGCAAACAAACAAGTTAGGAGGAATAATATGCTTGAAGTGATGGAAGAAAAAGCAATGATACAATTTCTGGAAAAGTTTACAGACTACCCTTTCCTGGTGCGGTTCCAGGGGCATGAATACACTATTGGTGAGGGAGAGCCGTCCTTCACCGTTATTTTCAGGAATCCCATCCCTGTTTCCCGGCTGATGACGAGTACGTCGCTGGCGCTGGGGGAGGCCTATATGGATGGCGAGCTTGAGATAGAAGGAGATCTTTACCAGGCGCTGGATCATTTCCTTGGTCAGATGGGAAAATTCTCAGCGGATCAGCATGCGCTGAAGAAGCTTATCCATACCTCTACCTCCAAGAAGAATCAGGAGAAGGAGGTCACCAGCCATTATGATCTGGGAAATGATTTCTACAAGCTGTGGCTGGATGAAACACTGAGCTATTCCTGCGCTTATTTCCGCAGTGAGAACGACACCCTGTACCAGGCGCAGGTAAATAAGGTGGATTACATTCTGCAGAAGCTGTACCTGAAGGAAGGCATGACGCTTCTGGATATCGGCTGCGGCTGGGGGTTCCTGTTGATTGAGGCCGCAAAAAAATACCATATTAAGGGCACCGGAATTACCTTAAGCAAGGAGCAGCACAGGGAGTTCCGGGAGCGGATAGAAAAGGAAGGGTTACAGGATTATCTGACGGCTGAGCTGATGGATTACCGGGATCTGCCCGCCATGGGGCAGAAATTCGACCGTGTGGTCAGCGTAGGTATGGTGGAGCACGTGGGGCGTGAGAATTACCATCTGTTTATAGACTGCGTGGAAAAGGCGCTGAAGGACGGCGGCCTGTTCCTGCTTCATTTTATCAGCGCCCTGAAGGAGCATCCCGGAGATCCCTGGATAAAGAAGTATATTTTCCCGGGCGGTGTGGTTCCCAGCCTGCGGGAAATGATTTCCTGCATGGCGGATGATAATTTCCATGTCCTGGATGTGGAGAACCTGCGTCCTCATTATAACCGGACGCTGCTTTGCTGGGAGCATAACTTCAGGGAGCACATGGAAGAGGCGGAGCAGATGTTTGATGAAAAATTCCTGCGTATGTGGGAGCTTTATCTGTCCTCCTGCGCGGCAACCTTCCATAATGGAATCATTGATATCCATCAGGTGCTGGCCTCTAAGGGTGTAAACAACGAGCTCCCTGCGGTTCGGTGGTATTGAGCGCAGGATAAGCGGATCAGCCCCGTTTGCGACCTCTTGTCCCTTCCCACCGGAGCCGCCGCGGCCCGTGTCGCTGCGGCCCATGCTGCTTTGGTGGGAAGGGACGGAAGGACGCAGACGGGGCTGATTCATTTATCCGGAGAAGATGTGGAGTGAAGCTTAAAAGGTTGGTTATATGCGGTTGGATGCCGTTGGTAAAGGAGCGGGAATGGAGAGAAAAGTAATATTTCATGTGGATGAATGTGGCAGGTTTGAAATGGCGGCGGGGAATATACATAATATGTGTAGTTTTTACCGGGGAAGGGAAATTCCGGTGGTAATAGAGCTTTTGTTGAATGGGGAAGCTGTCCGGGCGGCTGCTGCAGCGGCTCCGGAGGCGGAAGGGTGCAGGGAGCTGCTTCGGGAGGAAGGTGTTGAAATAGCAGTGTGTAATAATGCGCTTAGGAAAAACGGGATTGCGGCGGAGGAACTGACGGAGGGGGTCAGGGTGGTTCCGGGGTGGTGGAGCTTGCGGAAAGGCAGTTTCAGGGTTATGCTTATATCAGGCCTTAGTACTTTCAGGAGCGGCAGTCAGAGAGCTGCTGCGGGGGAGTTAGGGCAGATAGGTCGGAATAATCAGGAAAGTCAGGGACGGATAGCTGGGGCAGGGCAGCTGTGACAGGATAAATGGAGCAGGATAATCAGGGCAGGAAACAGCGGGCGGTTAATGGAGGGATAGTGGTTATGAAGGAAATCAGGAGTGAATCGAAGCTCACTTTTTTTGAGGCAACAAGCATTATTGTGGGGCATGGAGTGGGCTCCGGTATTTTGTCGGTGCCCTTTCTTGCGTCCAGAAACCGTTGGTATGATATTCTCTGGATTATCCTTTTGGTGTACGGGATTAACCTGGTGATGCATTTTATGATAGCGGAGCTGTCCTACAATAATGGCGGGGCACAGTTTATTAAGTGCTTTGAGAAGGAGCTTTTTGTGGGCAGGATGAAAAAGGCGGCGACCTGGTTTGCCTTCGGGCTGCTGGGCTTTTCCGTGGTGGTGAACGTGAGCGGGTTTATTGCCGGGGCTTCGGCTGTCTTTGAGGCCTGGTTCGGCCTGCCGTCCGCGGCGGGGATGCTGCTTTTCTATGTGCTTGCGGCGAGCGTGGTTTATATCGGTATGAAGCTGGTGGGAATCTGTGAAAAAATCGCGGTATTCTCCATGGTGGGGGTTATTGGTATTCTGTTTATCGCAACTTTGATTTCCGATGTCAGCCCTCTGCCGGCCAGTTTTGTTTCTGCTTCCAATCTGCTGGCGCTTTACAGCATGGTATCCTTCTCTCTTTCCGCGGTGATGTCCGTGCCGCAGGTGGTAAAGGGGCTGAATGGGGACAGGAATCAGATTATGGGTTCCATTGCGGCAGGTACGGGAATCAATGTGGGGCTGATTCTGCTGATTACCTTTATGACGCTTCTGGGGGCGGGCAGCGGGGTGACGGAAAACGGCGCGCTGGTGGATCTGTCCCTTCATCTGGGCGGCTGGGTGAGTATTATCGGATATATTTTCTCCCTGCTGGCTCTTGCCACATCTTTCTGGGCCAATACACTGAACCTGCGTGATATCGTAAATGAGCAGACCGGCTGGGGGGTGGAAAAAAGCTGGCCGCTTCCCTTCCCTGTCTTGTTATCGCGCTTATCGGCGTGGAGAGCTTTGTGGGCTTTACCAGGCTGGCCGGTGTGGTGCAGGTGCTGACGGGAATCGGTATTATCATTGCTTATAACCGTTCCAGAAAACATGAAGGGAGCAGTCTTATCTGCGGAAGGCTGGGGACCATACCGTTCCAGGTTATTGTGGTGGTCAGCTCCCTGCTGTCCACTATAGGATCTTTGCTTGCGGTTTCGTAAGAATTATTAAGCGGGAGGACAGGATAATGGCCGGATTGAATGAAATCTGCATTACACAGACGGCGGCAACGGTTTTAGCCCTGCTGGGTGAAAAAAAGGGGGCGGAAATGGTGGAGCCTGACAGGCGGGTGCTTGCACAGGCGGAAAAGCTCTATGGCGCAGGGGGCTGCGATCGTGTCTTTATGTACCATCCGGATGCGGTGGCGATGTGGATTTATGAAAAATACAGGGCGCATTTTGCACACCTGGAAAAGCGGGCGGCGCTCAGGCTTCCCATGCGTTCCGTTGTCCCGCCGGTCACGCCGGTGGCCTTCGCTTCCATGTACAGCGGGCTGCAGCCGGCGCGGCATGGGATTATGAAATATGAGAAGCCGGTGCTTGGGGTGGAAACTGTTTTTGACAGGCTGCCGGAGGCAGGGAAACGTGTGGCGGTTATTTCCACGCAGGGGGACAGTATTTCCCTGATTTTTCTGGAAAGGCAGGTGGATTATTTTATCTATCCCACAAAACAGGAATGTAATGAAAAGGCGATGGGGCTGATTGCTGAGGATACTTACGATCTTATCGTTCTGTATAACGGGGATTATGATTACTATATGCACCGCAGGACGCCGGAAGGAAAACGGGCGCTGCAGGCTCTTGATGAGAATATCAATACCTGGTGCGGCATTTACGACAGAATCAGGGACTGCTGGACGGGACACCGTACCGCGCTGGCCTTTGCCCCGGATCATGGCTGTCACCGGATGCTTGGCTTCCTTGGAACCCATGGGAAGGAGGAGCCTTGCGATATGAATATCATGCATTTCTATAGCTTTCTTCAGGAGCGGGCGGAACCGTAGGCTGCTTTGGCGGCATCGGAAGCTTTAGCCGCTACTGTTGCTCCGGCGGCTCCTTCTCTGCAGCAGACTTCCGGAATTCCCTGGGAGAGACACCGTAGGCATCCCGGAAAACCCGGGAAAGGTGCGCTGTGGAGGTAAAACCGCATTTTTCCGCAATCTGGCTGAGGGGCAGCCGGGTGTCCAGGAGCAGCTGGTGTACCTTGGAAAGCCTGACGTTGTATAAGTATTCCAGGAAAGTGGCCCCGGTGGCGCTGCCAAACAGGCGGCAGAAATGGTAACGGCTCATATGGACCAGCCCGGCCGCGGCATCCAGGGTAATGTTTTCCTGATAATGGGTATTGATATAATGGATAACGGATACGATTTCAGGCTGGATGCTTTTGCCGTCCAGAGTATCCTGGGCGCCTGCGTCCTCCAAAAGCTCACCCAGCAGTACCAGCAGCTGCAGGATGACGGAGCAAAGCAGCTTTTCTGCAAGAAAACCGCTTCTGTTATGGCAGGCATCCGCTTTCTTAAAATGTTCCAGCACTTCGGCCGCCTGTTCGTCGGATAAATGCAGCACACAGGAATCCAGTTTATGAAGCAGCAGGCGTGTTTCCCCTTCGGTAAGCAGGGAATGCAGTACCGGAACGGGAAGATTGATAATATAACGCTCGTAGGAGTCGGATTCCCGGCTCTCCGTATAATGAATCTCAAAGGGCTTGAGGATATACAGATCCCCCGGCCTCAGGGTATAGCGCACATCATTCAGAATCAGGGTCCGATCCCCGGATATCTGCAGGTAAATCTCATAGGTGTCATGATAATGCTGTACCTTCATATCACTTTTTTCCGGCTTCCGGATATATTCCACCAGAAATTCTTCATAGGGCTCAAAGGCTGTGTGAAGCATCCTTTTTTCCTCCTGGAAAACATACTGGAATGCAGATTTTCCGTTTTTTTCCGGCTGTCAGCCGCATTGCCGAAGCATGGGGGAAGCCGGATAAACTTTTACATCCGTATTATATAACCCCAAAAAATAAAGAGCAATATCTGAACGGTTCTTTTATAAAATAAGCATTTATTTTGCTGTATTCTTATTTCTTGCGTGCTAGTATAATGCTATCGGACAGTAAGTGCGAAGCGGTTGGGCAATTACTGAACAGTGAGGAAATATTTGGAGGATGAGTATTATGAGGTATACGGACAACGGAGCGGAGGACATTAAAATCGCCTATATCGGGGGAGGCTCACGCGGCTGGGCATGGGGGCTTATGAGCGACCTGGCGGCTGCACAGGATATGAGCGGCAGTGTATTCCTGTATGATATCGACAGGGAAGCTGCGGCCAGAAATGAATGCATCGGCAACAAAATGAAGGACTTGAAGGAATGCAGATCCGCGTGGAATTATAAAGCGGTGGAAACTATGAAGGAGGCGCTGACAGGGGCGGATTTCGTAGTGATTTCCATTATGCCGGGCACCTTTGACGAAATGGAAAGCGATGTCCATGCCCCGGAAAAATTCGGTATTTACCAGTCTGTTGGGGATACCACGGGACCGGGGGGCCTTATGAGGGCGCTGCGCACGATACCGATGTTTGAAGAATTTGCCGCAGCCATCAGGGAATACTGCCCGCAGGCCTGGGTCATCAATTATACCAACCCCATGACGGTATGCGTGAAGACGCTGTACCGCGTATTTCCCAAAATCAAGGCCTTTGGCTGCTGCCATGAGGTATTCGGAACCCAGAAGCTTCTGGGCCTGGCGCTGGAGGATATCAAGGGCATCCAGGGGGCGCAGAGAGAGGATATCCGGGTAAATGTGGTGGGAATCAATCATTTTACCTGGCTTACGGCAGCGCAGTATAAGAATATGGATCTGTTCCCCATCTACCGGGAATTTGCATTGAAATACAGGGATGAGGGCTTCGGGGAAAAGGCGGATGAAAACTGGCTGAACCGTTTCTTTAACAGCCGCGAGCAGGTCAAGCTGGATCTGTTCCTTAAATACGGCGCGATTGCAGCGGCGGGCGACAGGCATCTGGCGGAATTCTGTCCCGGTTCATGGTATCTGAAGGATGAAGAAACCGCACATTCCTGGGGCTTTAAGCTGACCCCGGTATCCTGGAGGAAGGAAGATCTGAAGAACCGTCTGGCCAGGAGCGAGCGGCTTTACAAGGGCGAGGAGGAAATGACGATCAATCAGACCGGTGAGGAAGGGGTGCAGCAGATGCGTTCCCTGCTGGGCCTGCGCGATCTGGTGACCAATGTGAACATACCCAATTGCGGCCAGATTCCCAACCTGCCGCTGGGCGCCGTTGTGGAAACAAATGCGCATTTTAGCGCGGACTCTGTCCGGCCTGTATTTGCTGGGCCGGTACCGCAGAGCGTGTACCCGCTTGTAAGCAGGGTATGCGGTATTCAGGAAATGACCGTGGAGGCTGCCATGGGCCGGGATCTGGAGCTGGCGTTCCAGGCCTTCTGTATGGACCCCAATATGGAGCTGGGTCTTAAGGATGCCAGAATATTGTACAACACAATGGTAGAAAATACTGCGAAATACCTCACAATGTACCAGTAAGACAGGTTTGCCGAGGGTTTCCATCTTGTTAAATCTCCCTTTTTTCAATATAATAAATGCAGCGGGAAGCCATAGTGTTTTCCATGAATGTCAGTTGCGTTTGTGCGGGGGGATAAAAAATGTATAGTCTGCTGCTTGTGGATGATGAAAGATTGGAGCTGGAAACCCTGAGGGATTATATTGCCTGGGAGAAACTGGGCTTTGACAGGGTATATACGGCAAGAAGCGGAAGGGATGCCTATGATAAGGTACTGCGGCTGAAGCCGGATGTGATGATTACCGATATACATATGCCGGTAATGAACGGAATTGAGCTGGCTAGGCAGATGTATGCGGACGGATGTACCACGAAGGTGGTGTTCCTGACCGGTTATGATGAATTTGAGTACGCCAAGGCCGCCCTTCAGGTGGAGGCCGTGGATTATATCCTGAAGCCGTTTTCTTTTGATAAAATCAGGACAGCCATGGATCGTGTGAAGGAGCTTCTGCATAAAGAGGAGCTGCTGAAGAAGTCTGTCAGGGTGTATGGGAAAAGGCTTTTATGCAAGGTGATTGATAACGAGGGCGAGTCCGGCAGGGAAGCCTGCCGGCAGTTCCTTGATATCTGTGAATGGGATAAGGAGGAATGGTTCGGGCTTGTTACCACCAAGGCCTGCCCGGAGGATTATATCATGGAACAGGTGGAAAACAGCCTGTCCGAGGTGGTGTATTCCATTCGGGGGGGGGGGTAAAAAGGGTACCTACTATCTGGTCCGTTATTTCGTGGATTTCAGGGAATCCGCAGAGCGTATCTGCGCCAGGCTGGAAGAACTGGGGCTGCATACCTGCGTAATTTTTTATCCCGAAAAGCTGTCCGTAGATCAGCTTTATGATGCGGTCCGGTTTCTGGAGGAACTACGGGAACGCGCCTTTTATGTGCCGGGCGGAAATGTAATAAGCGCCAGGCAGCTGGAGGAGCAGGTAAAGCTTCTGGAAGGGGAGGAAGAAAACAGGGAGGTATCCCACCGGATACTGGGAGAAATGAAGGAGCTTCTTCATACCCAGTGCCTGGAAAAGAAGGCAGACAGGCTGGAAGTTTTTTTACTGGAATATTTTGATAAACTGAATAATAACCCAAGAAAATGTTTTTATATCCTGGAGGAAATGAGCTTCTTTTTGTCGGAGATTTATGATGCCTGTGCGGCCCGGAAGAAGGAGACGCGGCTTCCCGGAAAACCGGAATTGAAAGCTGCCGTATATCAGGCGCTGAATCTGGAGGAGCTTCGCAGGTTTTGTCTGGAAAACGGACTGGAAGGAATCAGGAGGCTGGGAGACAGAAAAGCGGAGGAGAGCCGGAAATACGAGCATGTGGTGAGCTGTGTAAAGCAGTATGTGGAGGCACACTACGGGGATTCCATCTGCGTGGAGGCGCTTGCTTCAGATATCGGGCTGAGTCCGAACTATGTCAGAAGCCTGTTTAAGGAGAGCGAGGGAACCACGATAAATGAATGGATTGTGGAATTCCGTATGGAAAAGGCCTGCGCGCTTTTAACGGACAGGCGGCTCAAGGTGAAGGAGATCAGCCGGATGGTAGGCTATGAAAACAGTTCTTATTTCTGTTCGGTATTTGCCAGACGCTTCGGTGTGTCTCCTAATGAATACCGGCTGGAAATACTGGGGTGAGCGGATGCGGCTGTTTCATGTCTGTACCTTGATGAGGATACGGAGGGAACAGCCGTTTTTTATATACGTAAGAGGAGTAAAAAAATGAATAAGCTTAAAAATGACATTAAAAACATCTCCCTGCGCTGGAAGTTCTTTTTCGGTTTTCTGATTACCTCCCTGGTGCCCATTGTGGGCTTCGGCGTCTATGCTTATACGAATACGGAAAAAATTCTGCTGGAACAAAGCTATGGCAACATGGAGGAAAACCTCGCCAGGGCCAGCAACAACATGGATATGGTTCTGGATGGCTATGAAAGCGCTTCCTCACTGATATTCATGAATAAGCAGGTCCAGGATCTGATTTCTGTGGACTTTACCAATTATGGATATGAGGATCTGTACTACTACCTGAAGAACTATTTCGGTACGATGATGGCGATCAATTCGGATGTGAACACTTTTTCTATTTATACCACCAATCAGACGATCGCCCAGGATTATTATTTTATCTATAAGGTGACGGAGGAAATCGAACAGGAGGAGTGGTACAGACGCGCCAGGGCGGAAAATGGAAAGCCGGTATTTATGCGGGGCGGAGTAAATAAGGACGGAAATTATGTGTTTTACCTGGTGCGCTCACTGGATTATTACAGCTATGGAAGCCTGCGGAATGTCCTGCGCATGGAGATTGATGAGAAGCATCTTCTGGGTGTGATTTCCGAAGTATCCCGGGATGATGAAATGATGATTCTGGATGAGGAAAATCATGTGGTATCCTGTGCGGACAAGTCCCTTACAGGGCGTTCCATCTATGACATACTGGAGGGCTATGAGGGAGAAATCGGGAATAACAGGCGTGATACGGCGGTTTATGACGGCAAGGAAATGCTGGTCAGCTCCGTAACAAGCCCCCAGGGCTGGAAAATACTTTCCCTTGTTTCCGTTCCCATGCTGGAAATGAATATCCGTACCTCCGTGAAGAACGTCATAATGTTTGGACTGCTGGCAATCGGAATGTCACTGGTCTTTTCTGCTATTATTTCCATACTCATTACACGCAGGATCAAGGATCTGACAAAATCCGTGGAAAAGATGAAGGACGGCGTATTCGGTGAAAGAATTGAAGACGGAGGCAGAGATGAGATCGGCATTCTGGCGGAGGTTTTTTCTGACATGAGCCTTATGGTGAAGCATCTCATTAAGGATATTTATGAAAAGGAGCTGATTCGTAAGGCGGCGGAGCTGAACCTGCTTCAGGAACAAATCAACCCTCATTTCCTGTATAATGTCCTTTCCTCAATTACCTCCATGGCCATACGCAGCGGGAACTCGGAAATATCCGATATGGTGGATCATCTCGCTTTGTTTTACAGGATTTCCCTGAATAAGGGGAAAAATATCCTTACGGTAAGGGAGGAGGTGAAGCTCCTTGAGAATTATCTTGAAATACAGAAGGTCCGCTTCGGCGATGCCATTCAGATAACCTGTGATCTGGATGAGAATCTGATGGACTGTCTGATTATCAAGCTGATACTCCAGCCCATTGTGGAAAATGCGATTCATCATGCAATGAAGGATGAAACAGAGGTCCTTCATATTGAAGTCACGCTGAAGCAGGAGGCGGATTATATGGTATTTACCATCATAGATGACGGGGTGGGAATGGATGAAAATACCGTAAAGGAAATCAATTCCGAAATCCGCACTGCGGTGAGGGGCTTTGGGCTAAAAAATGTTTCCATCCGAATCCAGCTGCAATATGGGCAGGACTACGGGGTAAAAGTGTACAGTAAAATAAATAAAGGAACCCGGGTTTTAATAAAACTGCCTATTGTCCGGAGCGGGGAAAAAGATAAACTGTAAAATTTCAACACATATTGTTATATTTCTATATAAATATTCTCTAAAAGGTATAAAAATGTGTAATTTTTATATGGAGTGTTAAATTTTAATATGTATGTATCGTTAAAAACGACGTATTATAAGCACGTAAAAGTTATTAATTGTACATATCTTACAGAGAAGGAGAGGTTACTATGAAAAAGGCTATAGCAATGTTTCTGACCTTGGCAATGGGAGTTTCCATGCTTGCCGGCTGCGGAAACAGCAGCACAACAACAGCGGGGGGAGAGAGCGCAGCAGGCGCAGCGGAATCTGTGGCAGACAGCGGGGAAACGCCTACGCTCACTTTTTTCGATAAGAACTCGGGTTCCAAGCAGTTTGACGATCCCGTAGCTCTTGAACTGATGAAACGGACCGGAATCAATATCGAGGTGGTGAACCCGACGGGAGATCCTGCGGAGAAGCTGGCGCTTATGCTGGCCGGCAAGGACTATCCCGACATTGTACTGATGGACAGGGGAAGCGATATTGTAAACAAATATATTGAAGCGGGAGCGCTTGTTAACCTGACGGATTATCTCGATCAAATGCCTAATGTCAAGGAAATGTACGGTGACACCCTGAAGAAAACGAGATGGACTGACGGACAGAACTATTATTTATCCAACTGGTATGGAATGGATCCCGACCCGGTAAGCGGATTTATTCTCAGATACGATATCATGTGTGAGCTGGTGGGCAAGGAAAGGGCGGACAGTGACGAACCCTTTACCACATCTGAAATCATGGAGGTATTCCGCCAGTATAAGGAAAAATATCCTGAGGTTGACGGGAAAAATACCTTTGCATTGACCCTTGGTGACGAACAGGACAGCAAGGGAGCCATCCTGGGCATGTATGGTATGAAAACCTATTATGAAAAGGACGGAAAGCTTTACTGGGAAATCAGAGATCCCAGATATCTGGAAGCCATGCATTTTATCAATGGTGTTTATGAGGAAGGCCTCCTGGAAAAGGAATGGGTATCCAACAACGATGAACTGTTTAACCAGAAGCTGTCAACCGGGAATATTCTGGGATATATCGGTGCATACTGGGCTGCCTGGACCGCGAATTCCAGCCTGAACAGCACCGTAGGACCGGATGCCAACTACCTTGCCTATAAAGTGGTTCCTGATGGCTATGATCCCGATAAGACAACACTGGGCGGGCGTTCTTCCCTGGGCTGGGATGCCATTGCCATTACCAATAACTGCAAGAACCTTGACGCCGCCCTGAAATTCATCGACTACTGCGCAAGCCAGGAGGGTCAGGATCTGATGTTATGGGGAATCGAGGGCGTGCACTGGACAAAGGACGGTGACACCTATGTGCCCAACGAAGAAATTCTTGACGGACTGCAGAACAATCTGGATAAGACCCGTGAAGAGACCGGTATTACCAGATGGACCTGGTTTGTAAGAAATGCCTCCACCCATAAAGACGGTTCTCCCAGCCGTATGCAGATGTCCAGAAAAGACATTACAGCGACCTGGGCGGATAAGAATCTGACCAATACCTATTGGGATACCGCTGAATTTGACAATCTGATTCCTACAGGAAGCGATCCTGTAGCCCTGAAGGCACAGAAAGTCCAGGATATCATCAAGCAGGCTTATCCGAAGATGATTAACGCAGCATCCCCGGAGGAAGTGGATAAGATTTATAATCAGATGCTCGCTGACTGCGAAGCCGCAGGCCTGGAAGAGGTAGAAGCGAAAATCAATGAAAATTACGCAGCGCGTATGGAAATCTGGAATGCGGATAACTAGGACAGCCGGTACTTATTAACATAAGAAGCTATTGGAAACGCGGTTTAAACAAACCGCGTTTCTTAAAAAAAGGGGGTATTAATATGGCGAAAAGTGCTGCAGTGAAGCCGCCTAAAAAACCGCTGAAAAGCAGACTGTGGAATCAGAGATATCTGTTTTTGCTGATGCTGCCGGCTGTTGTCTGGGTTGTATTTATATGCTATGCTCCAATGACCGGGCTTTACATGGCCTTCACAAACTATTCGCCCACAACGGAAGGGTATTTCCACGATCTGCTGGGAGCGCCGTTTGTAGGGGTGGACTGGTTTGAATATTTCTTTCAGAACGATTTTGTAATGATTATGCGCAACACGCTGGCTACCAGCCTTCTGACACTGCTGTTTTCTTTCCCGGCGCCTATCCTGATCGCTATTTTCCTGAATGAGGTGCGCAGTATGCGGATGAAAAAGTTCGTGCAGACCGCATCCTATCTTCCCTACTTTATTTCCTGGGTTATCGCGGCGAATATTTTCCTCACCTTCCTTTCGGGTGACGGTGTGGTGAACGATATCCTCCAGTTCCTTCATTTTACCGATGAGGATATCCTGTTCTTCCAGAAGGGGCCTTATTTCTGGTGGATCATTGCAATCGCCAATACATGGAAGGTCATGGGCTATAACGCCATCATCTATCTGGCGGCGATTTCAGGCATAGATCAGGAACAGTATGAAGCGGCGGAGGTGGACGGCGCCAACCGGGTGCAGCGGATTATTCACATCACGCTTCCGGCAATCAGGCCTACCATCTGTATTCTGTTGATTCTCGCCATCGGAGGAATCCTGAATACAGGCTTTGAGCAGCAGCTGCTGATGCAGAACGATTCCATCCTGAATTATTCGGACGTGCTTGATACCTACGCTTACCGGTATGGTATGAAAAACGGGATGTATTCCTACGGCACCGCAGTTGGCCTGTTTAAGTCTATTGTATCGTTTATCCTGGTGCTGAGCGCCAATTCAATTACGAAGAAGCTGAACGATTCGGCACTGTTTTAAGGGAGGACGAGAGTTTGAAGGTTTCCTTCAAACTACTGATTAATGCTGTATTGCAGGCAAGCCTGTGATATGCAGGGGGTAAGAACATGAAAAATAGAAAAATCAGACATAGAAGCAAGGAAGACTGGATTCTTGATATCCTTAAGGTTATCGTTCTCTCCGTGGTTACTATTATTACGGTATATCCGTTCTGGAATATTTTTATTATTTCCATCAACGACGCCACAGATGCCATCCGCGGAGGGCTGTATTTCCTTCCCAGAAAGCTGAGCTTTTCAAGCTATATGGAAATACTCACCAAGAAAACATTCCTTGGCTCCATCAAGGTGAGCGTGGCAAGGACGGTCATCGGAACGCCCATAGCAGTGCTGGCAACCTCCATGCTTGCCTATTCACTGTCCAGAAAGGATCTGGTAGGGCGTAAGTTCTGGAACCTGCTGTTTATTTTCACCATGTATTTCGGCGGCGGGCTGGTTCCGTACTATATGGTGTTAAAGGGGATTCACATGCTGAATACCTTCTGGGTATTTATTTTCCCGCTGATGATGAGTGTATACAATATGATACTGGTAAGATCCTATGTGGAATCCATGCCGGAATCCCTGTTTGAGGCGGCGAAGATAGACGGCGCCACGGATCTGACCGTATTTTTCCGGCTGGGGCTGCCGCCGGGGGAACCGCATTCTGTAAATATTTCT
>OATK01001246.1_pt1 | contig 17181 bp, 20 predicted proteins | sample 1516611 | NCBI WGS metagenome assembly OATK01 (sample SAMEA2579947, study PRJEB22360) | human gut metagenome | biome: human gut; feature: human-associated habitat; material: faeces | place: Denmark | collected 2008/2010 | reverse complement strand
GTCGTAGACGCCGCGGGCCCGCGCCCGACGGCGGGAGCCCCGCCGATGACCCGGGCGACGCCACCCTGTTTGGCCGGAGCAAGAAGCCGGCAGCCCCCTACGACGGCTGGCGGGAAGTAACGCTCCCCGCCTCGACGCCGCCCGCGTGGGCCTGTGCCGACCCGCTGAGCCTCGCGTTCTTTACCCGGATGCTCTACTCCTGCCTCGTGGACGCCGACTTCATCGACACCGAGACCTTCATGGACGGCAAGGCCGCACCCCGGGGCAGCGGCACGGACATCGCCGCGCTGCGGGACATCGTCTCGGCACAGGCGCAGCGCTATCTCAGGGCCGAGTCGCCCTCGCCCGTCAGCGTCCAGCGCAACACCGTCCTCCGCGCCTGCCTCGAGAAAGGCGCGCACGGCCCACAGGGGCTCTACCCCCTCACCGTACCCACCGGCGGCGGCAAGACCTTCGCCTCCCTCGCCTTTGCGCTGGAGCACGCCGCCGCCCAGAAGATGAAGCGGGTCATCTACGTCATCCCTTATATGTCCATCATCGACCAGACCGCCGCCGTCTTCTCGGGCCTGCTGGGCGCAGAAAATGTTCTGGCCGACTTCTCCAACGCCGAGTACAAGACTGTTGAGCAGGACGACCTGACCCCCGCCCAGTACCGCCAGATGCTGGCCAGCGAAAACTGGGACGCCCCCGTCGTGGTGACGACGGCGGTGCAGTTCTTCGAGTCGCTCTACGCCAACCGCAGCAGCCGCTGCCGCAAGCTCCACAACATCGCCGACAGCGTCATCATCTTCGACGAGGCGCAGACCCTCCCGGGCGACTACCTTGCCCCCTGCGTCAGCGCCATCGCCCAGCTCATCCAGCATTACCACTCCACGGCTGTCCTCTGCACGGCCACCCAGCCTGCCCTTGAGCCGCTGTTCCGGCGCTTTGCTCCGGAGCTTCGCCCGCAGGAGATCACGCCCGACGCGGCCCGCCTCTACGAAGTGCTCCGGCGCACCACCCTGCAAGACCTCGGCACCCTGCCGCAGGAGGAGTTCGCCGCCCGGCTGGCAAATCATCCGCAGGTGCTCTGCGTGGTCAACCGCCGCAAGACGGCCCAGCAGCTCTATGAGTCCCTGCCCGCCGAGGGCAGCTACTGCCTGACCACCCTGCTCTGCGCCGCCGACCGCCGCCGTCAGCTGGACGACATCCGCCAGCGGCTGAAAGAGGGTCTGCCCTGCCGGGTGGTGTCCACCTCTCTCATCGAGGCGGGCGTGGACGTGGATTTTCCCGTCGCTTACCGGGAGCAGTGCGGTCTTGACTCGCTCTTACAGACTGCCGGGCGCTGCAACCGCGAGGGGCGGCGGGGCGCAGAGGAAAGCATCGTCTACCGGTTCCGGCTGGACGAGTGTTCCACGCCCCAGATGCTCAGGCAGAACGTCAGCGCGCTGGACTGCACCGCCCGGCATCAGGACACACTGGACACGCCCCGGGCCATTCAGCTCTACTTCAACGAGCTTTCCGACCTGCGCGGCCCCGATGCCGTGGACAAGCACGGCATTCTGGATGCCTTTCTCCGGGGCATCCGGGGCTGCCAGCTCCCCTTTGCACAGGTGGCGGAGGAATTCCGCCTCATCGAGAACGCTGCCCGCACGGTCTATCTGCCCGTCGGCGAGGGCGCAGCCCTCTGTGAGCAGCTGCGCAGCGGTCATGTTACCCGGACGCTGCTGCGGAAGCTGGGCGTTTACAGCGTCTCCTGTTATAAGGACCAGTTCGACAAGCTCGACGCCGCCGGGGCGCTGGAACTGCGGCCCGATGGCTCGGCCATCCTCACCGACACCGGCTGCTACAGTGAAAAGACCGGCCTTGCCATGGATGTGGAGACCGGCATCGGCCTTTACTTCTAAAAGAAAGAGGTGGTTGCAATGACCGATATTCATCTTCGTCTGAAAATTCAACTTCACCCGGAAAGGAGGCGGTGCTGATGTCCATGCTCATTGAGGTATGGGGCGACTATGCCTGTTTCACTCGCCCGGAAATGAAGACCGAGCGTGTGAGCTACGACATGATCACTCCATCCGCTGCGCGGGGCCTTGTGGAAGCCATCTACTGGCACCCCGGGCTGCGTTATACGGTTGACCGCATCTATCTGCTCAAGCCCTTCGGCCTTGACCCCGAGGACGAAGCGTCCACCGAGGAATACACCCAGCGGCCCATCCGGTTCACCAACATCCGGCGCAACGAGGTCAAGTCCACCCTGCTGTCCTCCGCCGCCCTCAGTGCGGCCAAAGGCGGCACACCGCCGGTGCTCTACACCTCGGAGGACATCCAGCAGCGGGCCGCGATGGTCCTGCAGGACGTCCACTACGTCATCGAGTGTCACTTTGATTTGACGGACAAGGCCGCCCCCAGCGACAATCCCGGCAAGTTCCAGGACATCCTGCGCCGACGCCTGCGCAAAGGTCAGTGCTATCATCAGCCCTGTTTCGGGTGCCGGGAGTTCCCGGCCAACTTCCGGGAGTGGCCGGGCGGCAGCATTCCGGCGCTGAAGGTCACGCAGGACCTCGGCTTCATGCTCCACAGCCTCGATTACTCTGATTCGGCCAACATCCGCAGCCAGTTCTTCCGCGCAAAGCTGGTGGACGGCGTGATGGAATGCCGGGACGTGGAGGTGTTTACATGATACTCCAAGCACTCACCGCCTATTATGAACAGCTCTTGAAGCAGGGCAAGGTGGAGGCCCCCGGCTGGGACAGCCGCTTCAAAGTCAGCTATGAACTGCGCCTCGGCCCCGACGGCCAGCTCCTCGCCCTCAACGACCTGCGGCAGGAAGTCCCCAAGGGCAAAAAGACCGTCATCGCCCCCCGTGAGCTTCCTGTCCCCCATCGGGTCAAGCGTGCCTCCGGCGTCGCCGCGAACTTTTTGTGCGACAATACGTCCTATCTGCTGGGCGCAGACGAAAAGGGCAAGCCCGAGCGCTCCCGCCAGTGCTTCGAGGCCTGTGCCGCCCTCCACCACAAGGTGCTCGACGGCGTGGACTCCTCTGCCGCCAAAGCCATCCTCACCTTTTTTGACAGCTGGGAGCCGGATACAGCCCCCGCCCACCCGCTGCTGGCAGAGCAGTGGGCCGACCTGAACAACAACGCGAACCTTGTGTTCGGCTACGAATCCCCCGACGGCGCCCACTGGCTGGCCACCACCGATAAGGACATCCGGGCCGCATGGCAGTCCGCCTTTGACACCTCCGATGCAGACGCCGAGACGGCCCGCTGCCTCATCACCGGCAAAGAAGCCGGCATCGCCCGCATCCACCCCGCCATCAAGGGTGTGATGGGCGCACAGGCCGCCGGTGCGGCACTGGTCTCCTTCAACGCGCCCGCTTTCTGCTCCTATGGCCATGAGCAGGGTGCCAACGCCCCCGTCAGCGAGTACGCGGCCTTCGCCTACACCACGGCCCTCAATCTGCTGCTGGCTGACCGGAACTGCTGTCAGCGCATCGGCGACACCACCATCGTCTGCTGGGCCGAAAACGCCGTTCCCGCCTACTCAAACGCCATGCTGATGTTTTTCTGCGGCGGTGCCGAGGCGCGCGGCGTCTCGGAAAGCGACCTTGCCGCCGCACTGAAAGCCCTTTCTCAGGGACGCCCCGTCTCCTTTCTCGACGACAAGCTGGACCCGGACCAGAACTTCTATGTGCTGGGCATCTCGCCCAACGCGGCCCGGCTCTCCGTCCGGTTCTTCCTGCACAGCAGCTTAGGACAGTTTGCCAAAAATCTGCAGGACCACGCCGACCGGCTCAGCATCACCCGCCCCGCCTTCGACAAGCGGGAAAGCCTGTCGGTCTGGGCGCTGGCGCAGGAGACGGTCAACCAGAGATCCCGGGACAAAACTCCATCGCCCCAGCTGGTGGGCGATCTGCTCCGGGCCATCCTCACCGGCGGACCCTATCCCGCCACCCTGCTCAACGGCGTGACCCTCCGCATCCGGGCCGAACGGGAAGTCACCCGGGGCCGCGCCGCCATCCTGAAAGCCTACTATCTCCGCAACTACCCCACCAAGCTCAACAAGGAGGTATTTACCGTGAGCCTGAACGAAAGCAGCCATGTCCCCTATCTTCTGGGGCGTCTCTTCTCTGTGCTGGAGACGATCCAGAGCGTCGCCAACCCCGGCATCAACGCCACCATCAAAGACCGGTACTTCAACTCGGCCTGTGCCACCCCGGCAACGGCCTTCCCCACGCTGGTCAAGCTGGCTCAGAAGCATCTGCAGAAGATGAGCACCCCCAACGAGGTGCATTTCAGCAAGCAGCTCACCGAGCTGATGGCCCAGCTGCCCGAGACGGGCTTCCCGGCGCGGCTCAGCCTGCCGGAGCAGGGTGCCTTTGAGATCGGCTACTACCACCAGACCCAGAAACGCTACGCCAAAAAGAATGAGGAGGAATAAACCATGTCTGAGCCCATCAAGAACCGCTATGATTTCGTCATCCTGTTCGACGTCGAGAACGGCAACCCCAACGGCGACCCCGATGCAGGCAACATGCCCCGTATCGACCCCGAGACGGGCTACGGTCTGGTGACCGATGTCTGCCTCAAGCGGAAGATCCGCAACTATGTCGAGACCCTGAAAGAGGACGAAAAAGGCTATCGTATCTACATCAAGGACGGCGTTCCCCTCAACCGCAGCGACGCCGAGGCCATCAAAACTCTGGGCATCGACCCCGACCTGAAAGCTGCCAAAAAGGCCGACCCCGACATCGATGCCAAGCTGCGGGACTATATGTGCGAGAACTACTTCGACATCCGCACCTTCGGTGCCGTCATGACCACCTTTGTCAAGGGTGCGCTGAACTGCGGTCAGGTGCGCGGCCCCGTCCAGCTGAGCTTTGCCCGGTCGGTGGACCCCATCGTCCCGCAGGAAGTCACCATCACCCGCGTGGCCATCACCACCGAGGCCGATGCCGAGAAGAAGGGTACTGAGATGGGCCGCAAGCACATCGTGCCTTACGCCCTCTACCGCGCCGAGGGCTATGTCTCGGCCAACCTCGCCCGGAAGACCACCGGCTTCTCCGAGGATGATTTGAAACTTCTGTGGACTGCCATTCTGAATATGTTCGAGAACGACCACAGTGCCGCCCGCGGCAAGATGGCCGTGCGGGAGCTCATCGTGTTCAAGCACGATTCTGAGCTGGGCAATGCCCCGGCCTACAAGCTCTTCGACTCCGTCACCGTCCAGCGCAAGCCCGATGTGGACGCCGCCCGCAGCTACCGCGACTACACCGTCACGGTGGCAGACACTCTGCCGGAAGGAGTCACCTGCGAGAGGCTGTCCTGATGGGCAAATGCGTCCGCCTCGGGGTCGATTTGAGCTTTTTCAGCCCGCAGGGCCGCTTTCTGGCCCGGGCCGTAGGCGAAGAGCGGGGCAACGTCCTGCTGCGGCAGACCCAGTACCGCATCGCAGACAGCGAGGCAGAGAGCTGTCTCTATGCGCGCAATTTCATCCTGGGCAAAGTCTATAACGCCCGCTGGGTGCTGGAACGGGCCACCCGCGACCACCTCCAGCGGGTGCCGGTGGAACAGCTCAAGCGCACCAGCGCTCAGCTGGCGGCGGCGCTGCCCCTTATCGAGCAGTGCGACGACCTCGACCAGCTTCGCGGCCTGGAGGGCGAGGCGGCACAGCGGTATTTCGACTGCTTTGATTCGCTCATCCTGCAGCAGCACGATGATTTTTCTTTCGCAGGCCGGAGCCGCCGCCCGCCTCTGGACAACACCAATGCCCTGCTCTCCTTCGCTTATTCGCTTCTGGCCTCCGACTGCACGGCGGCTCTTCAGAGTGTGGGCCTCGACCCCTACGTCGGCTTTCTCCACCGCGCCCGGCCCGGGCGCAGGAGCCTCGCCCTCGACCTCATGGAAGAACTGCGCACTGTTTATGCCGACCGTTTTGTGCTCTCCTGCATCAACCAGAAAATCATGACGCCGAAGCATTTCCAGAAGCAGGAGAACGGGGCCGTCCTTCTCACCGATGAGGGCCGCCGCGCCTTTCTGGGCGGGTGGCAGACCCGCAAGCAGGAGACCATCACCCACCCGTTCCTGAACGAAAAGCTTCCGTGGGGCCTCGTGCCTTATGTGCAGGCTCTGCTTCTGGCCCGCACTCTGCGGGGCGATATGGAGCTTTACCCGCCATTTTTCTGGAAGTGAGGGATGTGTATGCTGGTCCTTATCACCTACGACGTCAACACCGAAACTCCTGCCGGGCGCAAACGTCTGCGAAAAGTCGCCAAGCGCTGTGTGGACCACGGCCAGCGGGTGCAGAACTCCGTGTTCGAGTGTCTGCTGGATGCCGCGCAGTATGCCGTTCTCAAGGCGGAGCTGACGGCCCTCATCGACCCCGCGCTGGACAGCCTGCGCTTCTACCAGCTGGGCAACAACCATAAGAGCAAGGTGGAGCATCTCGGCGTTCATCCGCCCTTCGAGCAGGACGGCCTGCTGTTGTTCTGAGTTTTGTGCCCCGGTGCGAAGGGTGAGTTCTCAGCATTTTTCCGGCACCTTCGCACCGGATTTTCGAGTCGTTTTGCATGATTTGGATAGTTCTTTGACCCGTTGTAAATCAAAGCTCTTCTAAATTCGTGCAGAATGTTGTATAATTTGTTTGAAAATAGAGATTTTGTCTCTGTTTTTGCTGTCGCCCTCCTCGCGGAGGGCGTGGATAGAAATCACGCTTCGCTGTGACTGCTCCAGCTCCCATCCTGGTCGCCCTCCTCGCGGAGGGCGTGGATAGAAATCAGTTTGGTCTCTTCGAGGTAGCTGTCAATTTCCGGTCGCCCTCCTCGCGGAGGGCGTGGATAGAAATCTGTGTCGTGCCGCTGGTCTGGATGACCTGACTCATGTCGCCCTCCTCGCGGAGGGCGTGGATAGAAATGCCTCACGGTTTCCCCGGGCTCGGTAGCCTTTGCGTCGCCCTCCTCGCGGAGGGCGTGGATAGAAATATCAGCCGGATCCGGCACGACTACATCAATACGCGGTCGTCCTCTTCACCGAGGGCGTAGATAAAAATTGTCACAACCACGCCGGTCTTTTCAGTATCAAGGTCACCCTCCCCGCGGAGGGTACGGATAGAAATCAGTTTCCACCGCGAATCGGGCATCGCCACAATTTTTTCAAAAAGGAGTTTTCCATGCATACAGTTTCCCTCACCCATCAGCTCATCGCCATCCAGGACGACTTTGACCTCGACAAGATCATCGAAAGCGGCCAGTGCTTCCGGCCGCAGAAGTTGTCCGACGGGCGCTACCGTTTTCTTTCCGGCAGCGCACTTCTTTATCTGACTCCGCTGGGCGATGGGCAATACGATGCCGCATGGTATGGCTCAAATCGGGAGTACTGGGCCGACTACTTTGATTTGGGCCGGAACTATGCCGCGCTGCGGTGCAGCTTGGCGGGACAGAGCAGCTATCTGGACAAATCGCTCGATTTCGGGCAGGGCATCCGAATCCTGCATCAGGACCCATGGGAAATGCTCATCACCTTTCTCATCTCCCAGCGCAAGAGCATTCCGGCCATCCGCACCGCCGTGGAACACCTTGCCCGGTGCTGCGGCGAATCGCTCAGTGCCGAAGGCGATGAAGTCTTCCTCTTCCCTACCCCGCAGCAGCTCTGCGGCCTCTCTGAGGCGCAGCTGATGGGCTGTGGCCTGGGCTACCGCACCCGTTACATCCAGAACGCTGCCGCTCAGGCTTCCAGCGGCACACTCGACCTCGGTGCTCTGGCGGCGCTGCCCGACGACGCGCTCTTTTCCCGCCTCCTCGAGCTGGACGGCGTCGGCAAAAAGGTAGCAAACTGCGTCTGCCTCTTTGGCTATGGCCGTACCGCGATGGCTCCCATTGATGTCTGGATACAGCGACTCATTGATGAGGAATTCGGCGGCCGCGACCCTTTTCCTTCCTATGATCAGCAGGCTGGCATCGTACAGCAGTACTTGTTCTACTACAAACGCAGCACCAGCCGCAGTGTCGCTCACAAAAAATAAAAAAAGTTATTGACAACTCTCCTTTCAGCTGGTATAATAACACACGTCGTCAGGGACGGCATACCAGCTATGGGGGATTAGCTCAGCTGGGAGAGCGCTTGCATGGCATGCAAGAGGTCAGCGGTTCGATCCCGCTATTCTCCACCAAAAAAAAGCACTGTACTTCGTAGGAAGTATGGTGCTTTTCTTTTTGCGAGGCCAAATTTTCGGGGATGCATTGAGTCGCCCGCAAGCCTTTTGGACTTTTTGCGGAAAACCGAGATGTTCCCGCAGATAAGCGGTTCCCCATAACAAAAGAGACCGCCGTACAGCAAGCTGCTGTACGGCGGTCTCTTCTTCTTTTTTCAGTTCCGCGGGATGGCCATTCGGCGCTCTGCTTTCTTTACGAGCCATGCTCCCGCCCATCCACAGGCGGCTCCCAAAATGGCACCGCCCAGAATATCCGTCGGGTAATGGACACAGAGGTACATCCGCGAGAATGCGATGAGAACGCCTACCGGCAGAGCCGCCATCGCCCACTGCTTTTTCCCGGCCAGCCAGAGGGCTGTCACCGAGGCGAAGGACGCCGCCGTATGACCCGAAGGAAAGGAGAAATCGTCCGGGTACGGGATAAGCAGTTGTATCTCCGTAAGGATGTCGCATGGACGGACGCGGGCCACCAGCGGCTTGAGAAGAAGATTGCAGAGGGCAGCGTCGATGAGGAGCGCCGCTGCCAGCACACATCCGACCCGCCGCGTTTTGCGGAACACCAGCAGCACCGCTGTCAGCGTCACCCAGAGAATACCGGAGTCTCCCAGACGGGTAATAAAACACATGCTTCCATCCAGCATGGGGCTGTGCAGGGATTGCAGGAATTGCAGGAAAGCGAGTTCGGCGTTCATAAAGCTCCCTCTTTCTCGTTTCGTTATGTACAGGATACCAGAAGTTTATGAACAGAAAACCACAAAGTCTTAAACAGTAGTTAAAACAGCCGGCTCCGCCGCTGAGTTTTGCAGCATTTCAGTTCCTGGCGTTCCTGATGGACAAGGGAAAAATCAAAAAGAAACGCCGACTGAGAATACCTCTCGGTCGGCTTTTTCTATGCCGGTGGTGGGGGTCGAACCCACACGTGTTATTAGCACAAGGGATTTTGAGTTTTTATCCTCATCTTCCATCTGGTGTCATCCAGTGATATCTAGTGATATCTGGTTCCCACTGTGCAAAGGCAAAATTCACGCCTCAACGAACAATAATTTGAAATATCCACGATTTTCCGATGCGTTTTCCCTCTACTCTGTTTTTTCGGTTTGGACCGCCCAAATGGAAATTGGAGGGATGTTCAGGAGGGATGCAGGGCAAAACGCTCCTCTGCTTAGGCACAAAACGAAAGGAAAGTCAAGGATAATGAATCAAAATCAAGCAAAAGAGTATTATGAAAAATTATTTGTGAACTATCCTGATGTGCTGTCTGTCGAAGAAGCAACAACTTTACTCGGTTTCAAAAGCCAGACTGCCATCATCAGAAGAATCCATCAACATAGAATTCGCTGCCTGAAAGTCGGACGATCTTTCATGATTCCGAAAGAATATCTCATCGACTATCTTTTGGATAGCTAAATTATACAACCATTATATTACATAGCGCACCACTTTTCAATAAGAAAAGAGTGCGCTTTTTATTTTCAAACGAAAGGCGGTCGATTTTTTTGAACACAAGCTGGAGCAAAACGTTGAAAAATCCACATGACCCTTGACTACTTCTACGGACAAGCTGGAGAGCTGTTCTCCTTCTACCGCATTCCAAAGGCTCTTTTTCAGGAGCAGCGGTTTCAAGATCTGTCAACCGATGCCAAAACTCTATACGGCATCCTGCTTGACCGTATGAGCCTTTCTGTTAGAAATGAATGGTTTGACAAAAAAGGCCGAGTGTTCATCATCTTCACGATTGAGGATGTCAAGAGGACTTTGCGTTGCGCAGACAACAAAGCAACCAGACTGCTCCGAGAACTTGAAGAATTTGGTTTGATTGAACGAAAACGTCGAGGGCAAGGAAAGCCATGTTTGGTGTATGTGAAAAACTTTTCGTCAGAATCTTCAAAGGAGAGTGTCAAGAATCGTGATAATGACGATTCTTGTAGCTCTAAAACCGCTTGTCAAGACCCGGTAAAATCACGAGGTATTAAGAAGAAAGAGAATAAAACAGAGATGAATAATACGAATCCTATCCTTTCCGACGAATCGGAGAAGATGAAGAATCGCGAACTGCTCGAAGAATATTTTTCATGCTCTTTGGAGATAGACCTTCTTCTCCGGCTCTGCCCGGATGATGAAGATACCCTCTACCAAATCGTGAATTTGCTGGTGGACACCTGCGCTACCAACCGCAAGCTGCTGCGCATTGCCGGGGACGATAAGCCCGCCGAGGTGGTACGCAGCCGGTTTATGAAGCTGAACGCCGACCATATCTGCTTTGTGCTGAAGTGCCTTGCAGAGAACAGCAGCCCGATCCGAAACATGAAACACTATCTGCTCGCTTCTCTGTACAACGCACCCACCACCATGCAGCTTTCCTACCAGAACCAAACTAATCACGACTTAGCGATGCGGGGGTGATAAAAATTTCAAAGAAAGCAACCACAATAGCCATCGTCAACCAGAAAGGCGGCACCGGCAAGACCACGACCTGTGAAAATCTAGGCATCGGTCTGGCGATGGAGGGCAAGAAGGTCCTGTTGGTGGACGCTGACCCGCAGGGCAGCTTGACCATAGTCGCTTCGCACCTATGGCCAGTTGTGCGCACTGTATGCGGATTCATAGTTGTCCGCTGCGCAGACATTGCCATCAGTATGGGCTGGCAGCAGCCCGATGAACTGCCCACCACCCTTTCCACTCTGATGGCAAAAGCCATGGACGATCAGAGTATTCCGCCCGGTGAAGGCATCCTGCACCATGCAGAGGGCGTTGACCTGATCCCTGCTAACATCGAACTGGCAGGGCTGGAAGTGTCTCCCGTCAACTGCATGAATCGGGAAAAGATGCTCAAGCAGGTGCTGGAAGGTGCAAAGCACGAGTACGATTTCATTCTGCTGGACTGCACCCCCTCCCTTGGAATGCTGACTGTGAATGCGCTGGCAGCGGCAGATACCACCCTGATTCCCGTGCAGGCGCAGTACCTTTCCGCAAAAGGTCTGGAACAGCTTTTGCAGACCGTGCAGAAGGTCCGGCGGAAGATCAACCCCAAGCTGAAAATCGAGGGCATTCTGCTGACCATGACCGACAGCCGTACCAACTACGGAAAGCAGATCAGAAATCTGATCCGGCAGGCATACGGAAAGCATCTGAAGGTGTTCGAACAGACCATCCCACGGTCAGTCCGAGCGGCAGAAACCAGTGCGGCAGGCAAAAGTATCTTTGCCTATGACCCCAAGGGTAAGGTGGCAGAAGCCTATAAATCTCTGACCGAGGAGGTGATGGCGAATGCCGAAAGGCAGCTTAAACGTGTCGCTGAAAGGGGCAGATGACATTTTCTCAACCGAGGAATCCCGGCAGGAGCAGCAGCGGGAACAGGTGCAGCAGATTTCCATCGGAGAGTTGTTTCCTTTCAAAAACCACCCCTTTAAGGTCTTGGATGATTATGCTCACCAAGCGGCAGTACGACCTCGTAAACGGACGCAGGCAGAAAAGCGATGTGATTGCTTATCAGATACGGCAGTCTTTCCGACCGGGGGAAATCACCGCGGAGGAGGCCAATAAGGTAGGCTACGAACTTGCCATGCGTTTTACCAAGGGCAAGCACGCCGTTGTGGTGGCAACACACACGGACCGGCAGCACATTCACAACCATGTGATCTTTAACTCCACGGCACTGGATGGCACCAGAAAGTTCCGGGATTTTTTCTTTTCAGCGCTGGCGGTGCAGCGGTTGAGTGACCTGATCTGCTTAGAACATCAGCTCTCCGTCATTGAGATAAAGCCTTACCGGGAACGGCAGAAGCGTGTTCTCTATCCTCCCAAGGAAAGCAACAGGGACCGCCTATGCGGAATCATCGACATCATCCTTGCAGAAAAACCGGGGGATTACGAAGCGTTTCTGCAAAAGCTGGAGCAGCAGGGCTATGAGGTGAAGCGTGGCAAGTACACGGCGGTGAAGGGCAAGGGACAGAAACGCTTTATCCGTTTCCGCACACTGGGTACCGGCTATGGCGAGGACGAGATCAAGGCGGTGTTGGAGGGAAAGGCGAATCACCAGCCGTACCAGAAAAAGCAGCCCAAAGAGCAGCCCTTCCAGTTGCTGGTGGACATTCAGGGGAAAATGGCAGAGGGTAAAAGCGTTGGCTACAAAAAGTGGGCAACCAAGTTCAACCTGAAGGAGATGTCCAAGACGCTGCTGTTCTTGCAGGAGCAGAAAATCGGTAGCGCAGAGGAACTACGAGAGCGTGCAGCAGCGGCAACCGAGCGCTATCATGCTATGGGGGATTCCATCAAGGCGGCAGAAGCGAGATTGACACAAATTGCTGTTCTGAAAACCCACATCATCAACTACGCCAAGCCCCGCCCAGCCTATGATGCCTACCGCAAGTCAGGGTACAGTAAAAAGTTTTTGGAAGTCCACCGGGAGGAAATTACCCTGCACAAGGCAGCGAAAGCTGCCTTTGACGAAGCCGGGATGAAAAAGCTGCCAAAGGTCAAGGAGTTGGATGCAGAATACGCCGAACTGCTGATCAAGAAGAAAGCAGCCTACCCAGACTATCGCAAAGCACGGGACGAGATGCAACAATTGATGAAAGCACAGAAAAGTGTGGAGTTGTTCTTTGCGGAGGACAAGAGCAATCTCCGACCGCAGCATACCCGATAAGCGAATACCGTCGAGGAATCTTCCCATTGTAGAGGTGTCCTCGGCGTTTTTTGTATATAGGGCAGCAATTCTTAACTGTTTTTTATGAACTACTAATTATCGCTGTATTCTTGCTACAGTCGCAAGGTACGGTATTTTGCCTATGCCAGTGCAACGAAATGCGCGGAACAGGTCGTTGCGGAAGAGGAAAACGCAGTTAAATGAAAACAGGAGTCAGCTGGCGTAGTGTGATCTACGCTGGCTGGCTCCTTTATTATATTGTTACAGCGAACCGTCGAGGAATCTTCCCATTTGGGAGGTGTCCTCGGCGGCTTTTTTAGTTTATATAGCAGCGGTCCTGTTTTATAAGCCAATCTTCACACAGCCACTGGGCTTCATCCTTTGTGCAGCAGGTGCAGTTGAAAAGCCTGCCACGGAAAGAGCAGTAAGTGTAGTGTACCTTCGGGACTCCATTGGCATCTCGAAAATCAACGCAGCGTTCCTCACCGGGCAGCAGATAGATCGTATCCACATTCAGCAGCTCCTTTTACCTTCGTTCATGTGCCAAGGGGCACAACGTTTGTTATTGTACCATGTACCGTCCCCAAAGACCATTGCTTTTTTGACCAAAGATACGCACAAAAATTTTTTGTCCAAAAAGCATTCTACCAGCGTTTAACAAACGCCGATTGATTGTGTATAACGGAAATTGCGACAAGTATGCTATTAGTGTGTAACAAACACAATTAGAATGTGAGGTCGCTATGAATACGCTTTTGGGTCAACGAATACGAGAGCAACGCAAGGAAAAGGGTTGGACGATTGAGCAGTTTGCAGAGCGGATCGAGTTGTCGTCAAATTATGTTGGAGACTTAGAGCGCGGAGTAAAAATCCCCAAACTGGAAACCTTTATCCGAATCGTCGAGGTGTTGGATGTATCTGCCGATGTGCTTATTCGGGATTCCGTTGCATCTGCTTCCCATGTGGCAGATGACGAACTGAGCAGAAAGCTGAGTCAGCTCACACCGGGGCAGAAGAAAGCTGCCATTGACATTCTGAATGCATACATCGACAACATTCCCTATATTACAAAATAACACCTATGTCAAAGAACGCCAGCAAACGTGCTGACGCTCTTTCTTTTTGCCCTCAAATAGTTTATAATCAACACTATAAGCGTGTATATAACGCTAACAGTGAGTGTTTGAGGTGAACGACATGACAATCCTACCCAATATCGAAGAAGCAATGGAAGATGCCCGGAATGGAAAGCTGAGTCCGTACTGGCAGAACGATCTCAAACGTGAATGCCTGCATAGGAAGTTATCGGATGAAGAACGGCAGGCGCTTTCGGAACTGAATCGCATTTTGTCAGAGACTCCGCAATGGAGCGGCGAAGAAGAACTGTGTATCGAAATGGAGAACATCGGTGGCAGAGTTCGCTTCTGTCACTTTTGGGATGAGCACTACTCCATGGTGCAGTTGACGGAAGACCGAAACGGAAAATACTCCGCAGCCTACGTTCTGGATGTAGAAACCACCCCGGATGTGCGTAAGGTAGCGGCATTGCAGGCACAGAAAGAACTTGCGGACCGTATGCAAGCGTGGGGTGTTTCGCTTCTGGATACGTCTGTTCCCGAACAGATGAAGTACGATTTTCTTGCAGAAGCTGCTTCTCACCTCATGCAAGTCCTCAACGACCCGGAGCATATCACCGGGTAAAAAAGCGTCCCGTAGGGATGCGCAGCCTGCATTGGAAAATGCAGATCAAAGGGGCTTGGGGCATTCCCCAACAAGCGTTTTGCAACGCAAAATAAGCAGATGTATATACGTCTGCACTGCTTGCCACAACAATGCGTCCTTTTTGTCCGCAATTTGTAATTTTCAGATTGGAGAAAAACGCCATGGCAAAGACGAAGGCTGAAGAAAAAGCTCTCAACCTTGATTAGATTTTGTTTAACTGCCGGGATTATCTGCGCGCTGCGCGCAACTCCGGCTCGTTCTTTGAAAAGCGTGATAGCAGCTTCTGTGAGCCGCCCAGCACATCCAGCCCACGGTCATCGTACAAATGGTAGAGGAACGGCCCCGGCCCAGCCAGATAGACGCTGGACACAAAGCCGTTCCAGCCGCCGATGTCCCCCAGAATGATTTCCCGAAGAAGCAGCTCTGGTTGAAAGCTGATCTTGCTGAGATCCCAGTAAAACTGCACTTGTGCATGGGTATCCCCATCTTCATCCTGCTCTGTGGCCGAAAGTTGTTCATCGGGAACTGGGAGGCCCACTCGCTGCCGGATAACGGTCAGCAGGGACTCGGCGGGTTCTTCATCGGGATACCCGTCGATCCGCAGAAGGTCCGGCACCGCCGGAAGTGCCCGATAGATCGCGGCGGCTCGGTCCAGCGCCCCCTGAACATAAGCGGGGTTGGTTTTCAGCTTCGCCGCACGCCTATCCAGATAGATTGGTTCCTCCCCGCCGATCTTAAAACGAATGCCCACCGGTGCATGGTAGAACAGAGGGTGTTCCAGCCCAGCCATGCCCAGATCATGTAAAATGTGTTCAAACCGCTTTGCCAGCATGGTATCCCTCCGTTCTCATGTCATTTCATACAGCAGAGCAGCATCGCCCTGCACCAGTTCCAGATGGGAGCGCAGCGTATTAAGCCCGCTTTGCACCGCCTCGGTGGGCAGATCCCAGTCCGGGGCAATTTCAGCGGCCAGCTCCGAGAGATCCTGCTCCCGCAGAGCTGCCAGCAGTTGAGACGCCAGCTCTCCCTCCAGCAGAGCGCAGTCCAGGGTGTCTTCCGTCTGGGGAGCAGGAAAACGGACATCCAGATCCAGTTCGCTCTCACACCAGTCCCAGATGGCCATATAGACCGCGCCGGAGCAGTCACCGTCGGACAACTCCTGCCGCTGGTTATTTTTTATCAGATAAAAGGACGCGATCTGTGACATGGTGGTTCCTCCTAAATGTTATTCGCTTCCATCAGCCCTTCGGCCTGCAACCGGATCACATAGAAAGCCCGCACCCAGTCCAGTTCCTGCTCCATGGAGTCCTCCAAAGCCAGCAGGCGGCGCTTGCCAAGCCTGCGATCCAGAAGGGCAAAGATACGGACAAGGGGATTCTCGCTGACAAGGCTTTTCTCGATGCTCTGGTTGTCAAAGATCCCAAACGCCTCATAGAACACCTTTTGGTCAAAGGTGCCCTGCTCCAGCGCATAGGCATGAGCCTGATTGATGGCCTCTTTTGCGGAGTCGTGATCTTTCAGCGTGGTGGAGCGCAAGTGATGAAATTTCGTCCACACATTTTCAAAATAGGTGTAGTAGTTGCTCCGCAGCACTTCCACGCCGTCCACACGAATGGCGGCCCGGCCCTCATGGTCGGCGCTTTTGCTGTAACTGGTGGCAAAATACTGGATGTGGCCCCGGAGTGCCGGGCACAGGTAGTCATTCTCCAATTTGTTCCGGATTCCACTCCAAGTGGATACTCTACTGTTTGACATAGGTGTTGTTTCCTTTCTGCTGATTCCTACTGCTTTTGGAGATACTCCCGGAAGCATTCGATGAACTCCCGATTCCGCTTAGGGACATCGAACCCCTTCCGATGGGGGAAGAACCCCTCCTGTTCCACATCGTCCAGCAGCTTGGGCAGATTGGAAAACCGGGCAAAGAATGGTAGTGCATAGTCCTGGATCTGCCCGGAAATTTCCTGGATAGAGCGTTCCCGCTCCAGCAGAGTAGATACCTCATAGCGGGGGAAGTCATCATACCGGTGGGTCAGCCGGGCGATGGAGGTACCCACGATACCATCATAGGTTTCCTCCGTCCCTTCCTGCTCACTGCGCCACTGGGCAATCACCGGGGAACTCACATCGAAGAAGGCAGTAAAAGTGGTGGAGCCAAAGCGGATGGAGGGGGAAAAGTAAAAGGAGAACACAAAGATGCCGTCTTTTTTGTAGATGTCATTTTTGCTCTTGCGGTATTTGTAGCCCAGCGGGTTCAAAGGCTCCGCGATCCGCTCACAGGTATAGACGAAGATCTCACGGGGCTTGGTTCCCTTGGGAAAATCCTTCTTCTCCATGTTGCCACCTCAATCAAAATCCATCCAGACCAGGTGTTTTCCGCAGTGGAGGCACTGGAACAGATAGCATTGCAGATGCCCGCCATTGACGGATTCCTGAATCATTTCCTTCTGCTCATCGTCCCACATGGGATCGTCCAGCACATCCTCCAGCACACCCAGCGCCCGCAGTTCTCTGGCACCCACATGGCCCAGATAGGCGCAGTAGTCGCCGCAGTGGGTGCGCCAGTATTCCTGCTGCCAGCCACAGTAGCCAGGAGTTCGGTGGATGAGCTCGTCCAGTCGGGTCGG